>OLPF01001424.1_pt1 | contig 19676 bp, 17 predicted proteins | sample 1673121 | NCBI WGS metagenome assembly OLPF01 (sample SAMEA3136756, study PRJEB25190) | human gut metagenome
AAAAATAAGAATAAAAATATAACCCGAAAAATTATTATTAAAATAATACATATGTCAATATCTAAAAAACTTTCTTACAAAACTAGTGTACTTTTTACGCAAAAAAGTATAGGAAGCTACACACTGCCTATACTTTTAAATTTGGTTAACCTATTACTATAAGTTTTATTTTCTTTTTTTCTAAGGAAATTTTCTTTATGCTAACAAGCACTTTTTGTCCATATTCTATTCCACTAACATGTTCTGCCATTCCAACTAGATTTGGTTTTAATTCAATAAAAATACCTGTCTTTATTCTATTTTTTACAACACCCTCTACAATATCGCCTTCTTTTAATCCCTTTACATTTTGTTCAAATGTTCCAAGTTGTTCCTTATAAGAAAGTTCTATTTTTCCAGTGTCTCTGTCATATTTTTTTACTATAACATTGATTCTTTGGCCAACCTTTAATATTTCACTTGGATGTTTAATTGGAGAGGTGCTTATATCTTGCAGTTTTATTAGTCCAATTACTCCTCCACCTACATCTACAAAAGCCCCATAATCAAGCAAATTAACTACAATTCCTTTTAATTTTACACCAGCTTTTAAATGCATGTACATCCATTTTCTAACTTTAAGTTCAACCATTTTTTTAGAAACTACAAGTTCAATACCATCATCTTTACTTATAATATCTTTTATACATACTGGTATTACTTTTCCAACTTTATTTGTAACATGCCTTTCTTCAACTTGTCCATCTTCACCTACTATGCTAGAAACTTCTTCTCTTGGCATAAATGATTTTATATTATTTCCAATGTATCCTACTAGATTAAGTGTTGAATCCACTTCTTCTACTTTCATATCAACGACTTTTAAAGTTTTCTTTATTTCTTCTAGTTGTTCTAAGGTATATACTACCTTAGAACTTCTAGATTTTTTTTGTTTTTTATTTGCTTTATCTTTTATTTCATCTCTCATTTGAATCTCCCTACTTTGGTATATATACTTTGTCTTTATAGCCTGATGCTCCATTATAAGTTCCATATTCCTTACCTACAAGATAAACATTACCATATTCATAACCATCTACACCATTAATTGAAGTTATATATGGCCTAGAAGAACTATAAAATATTTTGGAAGCATTTTTAATATCCATTGCATCGCTTTGTCTATCTACATCTGTATGTGTAGTTGGTCTAGTACTACATTCACTACTATGATCCATAAGCATAATTGCTCTTCTTGTATTACTTGGCCTTGCATATAATGCAATTACATAGTCGCCAATTCTGCTATTATAATAATAGTATGCTACGAGTTGCTCTTTTAATCCTTCTGAATTAAGTCCATTAAATCTTCCAACTGTATCCCATATAGATAGGGTTTGTACACCATTCCAAGCACTTGCATTATCTGCTGGTAATCCTGGTGGATAATCTTTAAATGTTAATGAAGGATTTGTTTTTTGCTTTTCTTTATGTTCAATAAAATCTTTTGCTATTTGAAGCAACCATGCAGGTGGCTTAGAATTAAATGTATCATATCCATTTGCAGCCATCATATACATATATCCTGTAGTAGTAAACATCTTATACACCGCATCATTTCCATTTGAAGATGGTGTGTAACCTAAAAAGTTTTGACAAGCATAATAAGTTTGAATCATCTGTGCTATTGCTGCATATTTATATACAGTAGAAATTTCATCTTTTTCTGAAATTCCAAGTTCTTCTGCTGCATGTCTTGCCATAAGCTCTGCATTATTTTGTTTATAATACTCTAATGCATAAAGTGTCTTCTTATTCTTATTATCATCTTCATAATCAACAAATTTTCCAGCTTCTCTATACCAATAAGTTTGTTTTAGTCCATTTTTTAACGTATTAGCAGTTGCTGAATCCGGATTTCTTAAATCTTTACTTTCTTTATTTTCAGTATACTTAATTTCAGTTTCTTCTCCTTTATTATTGTTCTTATCAGAATTATTTGAATTTTCTTTATTATTTTTATTTCCTTTTGATGAAACATATTTATATTGAGCCGCTGAATTTCCTTGTATTGTATCATTTGCTTTATCTTCATCATAAGTTATGCTCTCATCATTTATTCTAACAATATTGTAAAAATCTAATGGATCTAACCTACTGTTATCTTTTCTTATTTCAAAATGTAAGTGCTTTCCTGTAGAATATCCTGTAGATCCCATCCAAGCAATTTGTTGTCCCATTTTTACTTCGTCTCCAACATTAACTAGTATTCCTCCATCAAATATTAAATGGGCATATAAAGTACTAAATCCATTTCCATGATCTATAATAATATAATTTCCATATCCTAATGATGAATCTCCCTCAGCAGAAACATCGTTTCTGATAGAGGTTACAGTTCCATCTTGAGCTGCAAGTACTTTAGTATCTTTAGATCTTGAGTCATTACTCTCACCATTATCAGATCCATTCCAAAGATCTATTCCTTCATGAAAGTTTCCATAAGCAATTGTATAACCATATAAATAACCTACTGTAGTATTACTAACTGGCCACATAAATCCACCTTCCGGTATATCTACAGCTTGCGAACTAATATATTTTTTAGTAGTAGCGATATTCTTAATTCCAAGAGATACACCATATACATATGGATATTTACCTTCTTTATCAATCTCTTTAAAAGATTCTTTTAAATTATAATATGAAAAATATAAATTTCCTCTAATTATTCCTATTCCGTCATACGCTGCTTTGGTTGTATATTTATTATATATCCCCGATACTGCATTTATAAAGTCAATTCTATTTAGCTCTTTTTTATTCTCAAGTTCCTTATAAACTGAAGATTTAGTCATAGAACCTTTACCATCTTTTTCCTGGTAACCCTTCGTTTCATATCCGGCATCTTTTTTATCTTTTACGAACTTTAATAAATCACTATAGGTATATTGATTAGATTTTGCTTCACCTGATGTAAGTGTATCTTTCCATTTTTTTATTATAGTATTAGTTACAGTTGTCTGTTTTGAATATTTTACAGTTCTTGTCACAGTGGTAACTTCATTATATCCTTCTTGGCTTAAATCTTTTCCAGCTGAATTTTTGTATTTTCTTCCATTAGGTATTTTGCCAGTAGTAGAACTTTTATCTGTTCCACTCGAAAATAGACTAGAAGCTGTTGAAGAATTATTAATATCAATTTTTGTTCCATTACTATAAATTTCTGTTGCGCTAGTACTTGCAACACTTTCATTATAATATACAGGTGTCTCCGATGTATCATATTTTTTATAGACATATGAATTTTTAACCATCAAATCATATGTTAAAGCTTCCGCTATACGATACTCATATTTAGATTCTATAATATCACTACCATTTTGTTTTTCTGTTCCATATGTAGTTGTTTCTGTAGAATCATAACACACTTCTGAGTTTCCCATTTGATACTCCACGGTATCAGGAATATCGCTATCTTTTCTTGTAGCATAATCTGGTACAGCAGTAATTACCCCTATAGATGGATCTGGCCTAATAGCTGACGTTGTGACCTGTTTCATTTCGTTCTCACATTGAACAGTCTTAACATCATCTCTAGTATAATTTCTAGTTAACGTTTGCATTTCATACTGATTTACAGTAATATCACTATAAGCCTCTAGTAATATTTGCCAAGCAAGTTGGACATTTCTACCAGATTTTGAATTATCTTTAGTACCACCTGTTATTTCTCCACAATACATAGCAAGTGGTATTTTCCAAGATTGTAAGTATGGTAAAAGTGATGATATCATTACTTTTAAATCCGCATTCTTAGGATACATAAGTCCTAAGTCTTTGTTTGTAGCCATGTCATCGCTTGACATAGTAGTACCTTCATTTGAACCATCATATTTTACCCAATTTATAAAATTAAAATTATATTTTTCAGCTGATAATATGTGTTGTAAAAATGTTTTTTGATGTGATGGTAAAGTTATATTAGTATCATCGTTTAAGTTAACTTTTCCTCTCTTACTATTATCATCTTTTAATTGCATCTTAAAATCTTCTATTTTTGCAGTGTCGTCATCATCTTTCATCATATTTTCTGCCATATCAGTAATTTCAGAAACAGAAAAAGTTAGTAATGATTTTGAATTTTTATACGCATTTTGTTTATCTTCAGCAGAATACAATACGTTTCCGTTTTCATCTTTTGATTCTGATATTGACTTTTTTGAACTTCCACCTGCACTAACATATTTGTTAGCAGCAACAGTTGCATTACTATTTGATGATATAGCAAGTACAACAACAACTATTGAAGCAATAAGAATAAGAATGCCTATAATTACTAACAATATAATCCAGCCATGTGGAGTTCTGAGCAAAGCCTTAACCAGTTCTTTTATTGCTTTGCCTATTTCTTTTTTTATAGCTTGTCCTGCTTTTTTTATTCCAGACTTCACTTTACTTGCACCCTTACTTACTAGTCCATTGGGAGAAGGACTTTGTACTTCTCCAGTAGATGCATTTTCCTCATCAGTATAATCAGCCATACAAAATCCCTCCTTTTTTATAGACTTACTTTTACTGTCTTATTTTCATTTCCAATTTTTACATTTGTAAATACTATACTTTTAGCTTTTGTTTGAGTTTCTGCACCAGCTAAAAAATATAATGTTTTTGTGATTTTTGAATTTTTAGATAAGATTCCGTCTGTTGCTTCTGATATAGTATCATTTAAATATACAAATGTGCTTTCACTAGTTTCAAGGTATATATTTAAAACACTTGAAAAATCGAATTCAACATTACTATCATTCTGATTAGTTATTTCAATCTTATATTTAACGCCATTTGTATCACTTGAAAGTTTGGTAATATTAAATTTAATTCCTTCAGACACTGTTTCTTTAGTATTATCAGAAAATGTTGCACTACCATATAGCTTATTTCCGAGAGTTATTTTATAATTTCCTGGAATTGATTCTATTATAGTAATTTTCTTTGTATTATTACCTATTTTGAAATCCACAACAAAAACAGTATTTCCTGCGATATTATATGCTTCGTATTCACCAGCAGATACCTTACTTGAATAATATCCATTATTTTCAAGATATGAATTTATATTGGCTTTAGTAATTCCCTCTGAACTAATAAAATCTTCTGTTAAACTATTATAAATCTTTGTATACTGATTTAAACTAAGAGCAAGTGCAATTTCAGAACAATACTTATTTTTAGAAATCTCGAAAGCTTCCTGTTCAGTATATTGTTTATATTTTAAGAGATATTTATTTTTATCACTTGGAGACCATATAACAAATATAATAATTGCAAAAATAACTAAATAAAAAATGGCTAGTCCAATAAAAATAGAAAGTTTTTTCTTATCAATCTCCATATAAATATTTTCCTCCTACTCTATATAAAAAATTTGTGCATAAGGCTCTTTAACATTTTCTATAAGTTTTATTCCAATATAAGCCTCATTTTTATTAAATGATTCTAATTTACAAATATATTTATTTGTATCAAATTTATATACTCGTTTCAAAATTCCATCTGTACACATTTTTATACCAGTATCAACAGTATCTGTACATTCAAATTTATCATAAAATTTAATTACTTTCTCTTTATATTTATTTTTTGATAAATACTTCCTATATTCACTAGTTAAAGTTTCATAGTAATTTTCATAACTATTTTTTTCGTTACTAGAATATGCGTTTATAAAGTCATCAATGACATCTTGTAACTCATAAAAAACAATTTTATCATAAGATATTGAAGAATCACTGATAATACTTTCACTGGTAGTATTAGAATAGTCAATAACCTTTTCATCAGATTTTCTAGCTAGAAAGCTAAAAAGAGAAGAAAGAAATATAAGTGCAACAAGTGCTGTTACCAAAAAGATTATTTTTTGTTTAGTTGTAAATCTTTCTAACATATTTTTCCTTCCCCTCTAATTATTCAACATTTCCTACATCAGTTTTAATAGATTTTAACGCATCATCAATCATTTTTTTCTGCCTTGCAAACTCAGCATCATTCTTTTTTTGTTGCTTTTTATAAGCGATAAGATTATTCTTAGATACTTGTTTAATCGCATCTGCTACAGCAAATGGTGCTCCGACAGCTTTTGAACCTATCTTATCTCCAATTCCCATTCCAAATCCAGCACCATTTATCATACCTTGAATATCACCTTCGGCCATTCCCTTCATCATACCAGCCGTTCCACCCATTAAAGCACCAAGCGTTTCTGTTACTCCACTTGCAGAAGTTTTCCAATTTTCTTTCTGTTTTTTCTTAATTTCATCAATTTTGTCTTGATAATTTTTCTCTATTTCATCAGCTTGATCCTCGTATTTATCACGTAATTTATTATTATCAGAAATAGATCTACTTGAAGACCCTGTTGGTTTTCCAACATTTGAAGATGCAGTAGTATTTTCACCTTTTGCACTTGGCGAAATATCTGATCTAGTATGTCCACCCATAGAAACTGCAGTGGAATTATTATTAATGTCGTTACCATTTCTACTAGACGATGTACCTTCTTGTCCACCTGAATCTTGTGCCATTTGTTCTAATCCACTAGAAGCTATTGGTGAGCCAAAATCTCTTGCAACTCTTTTATTAAGTTTTCCCATTGCTTTATTTCTTGATTCCATAGCTTTCATTTTTTCTTTATTAGCAGTAAAATGTCCTTTAACGCCAGCAGCTATTTTTTTTGGATTATCTAATACTCTTTTAGCAACACTACCTGCAGCCATCATTGTCATAAATGATTTTGCTCCACTGTGCATAGAAGGATCTCCCATACTTGGTCCTATTCCAAATATTTTTTTGGTTAAATCCTCAATTTTACTTATTGATGCTAACCCTATAATAGCAATTACTCCAAAAGCACTAGTATCTTCCGCATTTAGACTTCCCCCCTGAGCTACTTCTACTATTAAAACTATAACTATTGTAAATACAAATGCTTGAATAGATTGGATAAAAACAAGTGAACATAATTCTCTTACCCACATTTCAAATACACCTTTTTTCATCAAAATTCCTCCTATTTACTACATTTTAGAAACAAAGTCATATACCACAATTATAGGTGCCATAATAGCAAGTACAATTATATAGAAAAATCTTTTTATATATGCAAAGAAATATAATAATGATTGAAATACAAAAATTGTATATAAAAAACAATATATAGGATTTACATCTCCTGCTTTTATTGAATTATTTCCAACTTCATATGCAGAATACTTAAAAAAATTAGCTATTTTAGAAACTGGTGCTGCCACTGCACTCTCTGTTGTTATATTACTATTTGTGCCAAAATCTACATAATATAAATACTGCCCTATTAGTGTTGTATTAGTACAAGCAGATCTATATGCACCATCATCTCTAATTATATTAATAACTGACCATGCCCACCCAGTACCACCAATCCATCCTAACAAATTTTGTGCCTTGTTCTGAGTGCTGTTAACCTCAATAACATTTACTCCATAACCACCATGTTGATTGGACTGTTGCCATTTATTTAGCAATATTTCTTTAACATCACTATCTGACGAATTTTTCGTATAGAATTCATAAAACCTTTTTAACCCCACATCATTGGCAAGGGCAAGCCCTTCATTTTTAATATTTTCTTTATCCTTTTCGTAACTTTCCGATTTTGAATCTAGACTATTTTTTTTACTAATCCATTTTATCAATTTCACATCAGGATCAGTAATATTTTCTTTTCCATATATATATTCTTTTGCTTCTGGATTATCTTTTATTTGGAAACATAACACCCCAAATTGTAATATTGTCAATTCTACATCTTTCCAGGCACTCCAATCATCTTTTAAATCTCTTTCTTTAGTAATATATTTTTGCAAATCATTATTTAAATTATTTAAAAAATCAATATAAAATGCAGATTTTGAATCCACATATTTCTCCACATTTTCATTTCCCGCATATTTTTCTTTTAATAGTGATCTGAAATTTTCATATGCTACTCCTCCATTAACAGAAAAATCTTTATCTTTCAAACTATCAATTGCTATATTAGATGCCATAACAACAACTGACTCATTTAAATAAAATATAAAAGACATAAAATAATGCATTGTAAATAACAATACTACTGCCATAAGCCAATTTGTAATGGCCGATTTGTATTTTGCTTTCTCTTCAGCAATCGTAGATATAGCAAGTTTTATTGCCATAATAACCACAGCAATACCAAAAAATGCAAGTGCAAGTGAAAATATAGTAAAATATATTTTAAGTATCACACCATTTAATTGTTTTACCATCGAATTAGGATCAGGATTTAAAAAATTAATATCGAGCATAGGTACAGCATTATATAATATCATATCAGCCCAAGGCATAGTATTCATTCCCGTAACCATACCAGTCAATGAGCCAAGTAACCACTCTATTACAGATCCAATAAAATATACAAAACTTGCTATTGGTGAAACTAAAGGATTTGATTTTTCCAAAGAGTTTTTAATTGGTGCTTGTGTTACACCTGTATCTGAATTATATTCATTATTTATAGCTGCAAATACTGGACTAAGGTACGTAATAAACACCATTATAAACAGTGCTACTGCTAGTATTCCTTTCAACCATATTTTCTTTTTATGTTCCATTTAAAAAATCACCTCGTTATAAATTGGCTCTATTTTTTTCCTTTAATTTGTTTAAGTTTGTTTCAACAAACTCAAATTCTCTTTGTGTAGGTTTAATTGCAATTACCGCTGATTCATATCCAATCTTAAGTAATCCTTCACCTCTTGTACATGTAAGTAAGAAGTTAGCTTCACCTTCACTTAGTTTAAATACTTCTTTTAAGTAATCTATTTCTGATTTATCTTGTGCTAAAAACAATTTAGTTTCAGCAGAAGTTAGAACTGCTTGTACAGATTTATTTTCGTAGAAATCTTGGAATTTCTGTGAAACAACTGTAAGTGATACATTTCTTTTTCTTGCACGTCTTGCCATTGTATTTAAGAAGTCTACTGCTTCAGGATATGCAAGTAGCATCCATGCTTCATCGACAAGAACTCTTTTTGATTTTGCCTTTGATTTATCCTCACTATTTTTCTTAACATATTTTTCCCAAATCCAAGAAAGCAAAATTTGTTGTGCAAGTGGCCTTGCAAATCTTTCTTCTAGTTGAGAAATATTTATATTTATGAATAATGAACCTTCTTGTAATTCAAATGTAGATTGTCCATCAAAATATGCCATTTGTCCATTAAACTTTTTACAATACTGTTTCATAACTTTTGTTAGATAGTTATAGTGGAATTCGTAAGTTGTATTAGTATTTTCAGCAGCCTTTTTTTCAAGTCTCTCATACCAAGATGTTATTGTAGGCATATCTTTTTTTACTCTACCAACACTTGACATATCATTTCCAATCTCATATAAAGATTCAGGGTCTGAAGTAATACCTTTTTCTTTATATTCCTCTGCAACAATTTCACCTATTATCTGTTTTGTAAGCTCATTTACTTCATCAGATTTTGTTGTACCTCTTGCCATTGTAAGAAGTGCTTGTGTAGCATCCTCTACTTTATTCTCAACATTTAATACATATTTTTCTTTTCCAGTTATCTCATCTTTTACAAGTTCTGGCTCAATATCAAATATATTTATTATTGTATCACTTGTTGGGCTAATATTTACATTAATACCACGAAGAGCTTCAGCAACTACAACATATTCTCCTTCGGCATCAAGTACTAGATTTTCTACTCCCATAAGAACTGCAGATCTAGCCATTATGGTTTTAATTGTAACAGATTTACCAGCACCTGATTTACCAAATATAATCATGTTATAGTTTGTCATCTTACTACTGAAATTATCAAAAAGTAATGGAAGGCCTGTTTGCTTATTAATTCCTATTGGTACACCAATTTCATGTCCTGCATCAGCACTAACAAATGGAAATACAGTTGCCATAGAGCCTCTATCAAAAGTATGTTTCCTTGTGATAGTATTTCTATCAAGAGGTAAGTTTGATTTAAAACCTTCTTCTTGAAGTGCCCAAGCAGTTTTAAGACTTATCAAATTCTTTGATGCTTCCATAGCTAAAAGTTCTGAATATTTATCAAGCTCATCTTTTGAATATGCAAATAAAGTACATATTATAGTAGCATCAAATAATTTATTATATCCTGCTGCAATTTGATCACGAAGACTTTCAGCTTCTGCTTGCTTTGCAGTAAGTATAGATTCTCTGTTTATATCTCCTCTATCATGTGCAACATATCTTTCAGATTGTAATTCAACTATTTGTTTATTTAAGTCATTTTGAGATGTTGTTTCAGATATAGGTGTGATATATACAGATGTTGTAACATCGCCAAAATCATATATTCCAGATAAGAAATATGGAAATGTTGCTTGTCTTGGCAATGTTGTTATATAAAAAGTCCTAGCATATCTTGATATTTTAGAAAATATTTCTAAATAGTCATAATGCGAAGCATCAACTCCAGATGGTGCAAGTAAGTCTTTTAAAGTAGACTTATTTTTTTCTAATCCAGAAACTTCTGTTTCTTCAGACTTTATTATAGCATCATTATTATTAACTGTTTCTTCTTTCCTTTGTTTTTTACTCATATACTTTACCCCTCTTATTAAACTATTGAATCATTTTCAGAATCATCTACATTATTTTCTTCTTTCCTTGTTTCATAGTAACTTTCTGGTTTTATTGCCATATTTTTATACCTATCTTCTTCAAAATTTGTATTTGAAGTATTTGTATTTTCTTCAATTTTCTTCTCTATAGCAAGCTTACCATCATTTGAAACTTGAGGCCTTGTAGTGTTTACATTTTCTTGTTTTTCTTCAGTTTGGATGTCTTGTGGTATAAATGGTCTAAACGGTTCTTGTTTTATTTCTTGAGTTTGTGGTTTTTCTTGTACAATAGGATTTGTATTAATTTTTTCCACATTTTCAACAACTGCAGCAGCATTACGCATATTATTATTTTCTAATTTATTTACTTCTTGGCTTTGTTCTTCTGCAGTTTCTGTTTTTGCTTTTTCTCTTTCTTCTAGTACTTTTCTTTTTTCATCCTGATACTCACTTACTATTATTTTTTTAGCTTTTTCTTTTAAATTATTGTCTATTCTCTCGCCTTTAACAACTTCTATAGCTTCTTTTGCTATATCTTCCCTTAATTGATCTTCTTGCATTTCAGGAGTAATTAAAGTACCTTCTGCAGCAGCTTTTCTTATTGCCTCATATGCCTTAATTTGTGCATCTTCTTTTATCTTCTCTGATAATATTTCATTTTTCTTTTGAAAAGCATCAACAGATGTAGAGTATAATCTGTAATACCCTGATTGTAATGCATCTGATATGCTTATATAATTTTTATCATCTCTATTGTAAGAATTATATAAAAGCTCTGCTATTCCATTTGAATCTAAAACGCTTGCATTAACTGAACAAGCAGCAAGAGCACTAATTATTGCAAGAGCTCTAGTATAAAGTTCATTGTAGCAAATATCTGTAATTTCTTGTCTACTAAAATTTGCAACTGAAGTTATTTCAGATGAATGATATGATACAATTATATAAAAATTTCTTTGAAGCAAATTTTTATTCAAGCTTAATTTTTCTACATATTTTACTATATCTGAAGCGTACTCATAAACATTTTGAACACTAGTTTTCTCATCAGTAGCCTCTCTTATTTCATCAGCAGTAGAATCAAGCGAATTCATTACCTGACTATATTTTTCATTTTTTTCATCATATTCTTCTTTTAAATTTTGTACTCTATCTGAATATAATTTGATGCTTTTCTTCAAATCTATATTTTGAGCTTGTACATATATTTGTATTGGATATCTTAATGTATTTAAGAAAGTTATGAAACCTTCTTCAACTGCAAGTTGTTCAACTTCTGACATAAGATCATAGTTTATTCCTTTACACTGCACTACCATACTAAATTTAGTACCTTTTTCCTGAACTATCATATCATCTAATATTTTATCAAACTCCATAAACTTAAAGACATCTTCCCTTGGTGTTGAAGTATCTTTGCCTTTAGAAGTAGAAGTGCTATTTCCACTTCTTTTTGACATTTCTTTTCCAGATGAGTTTTTCTTTTGTTTATTTACCGTAACTAAGAAAAAGCCTCCAAACACTAAAATTATTCCTACTAATACTAATGGCATTATTAAACTTCCCATCTATTTTCCTCCTCTGTTTATATTATATAAATATATTTTCTTTTTTCTTTTAAACATAGCAAATCTAATTAATATATCAAGTACATTTTCTCCACCAGCTTTTCTTAATTTTCCCATGGCTGGTATGTCTGGTATTTTAAGTGACCCTATTGCAAAGCCAACTCCCGCGAATATAGCAGTTATAACAAGTCCTGGCACAAGACCTATAATTCCGATCATATCAAGCAAATACCAAATACCTGCTCCTATCAATCCAACTGCAACAGTTGTAACAAATGATCTAAGAGTAAATATAACAAGTATCCTCGATTCACCTTTTACACTACGTGGTACAGGATATGAATTTCCCATGATTTTTCCTCCTTTGTAATTTTTAATATATAACTTGTAGTATTATATCATTTTAATAAAAAAAAAGCTATATTTTTTATAAAAAATATAACTTTTAATTTTGCTGTGATTTTTATGTAATATTTTTGTAACTTTCAATCATTTTAGCCGTCTCATAATGCTGTACAATTTGAATAGAATTATCAGAAGTCTTTAGAGAATCATTGATCACTTTTGACAAATAAGACAAAAAGCTAATTGTACAGAAAGTTAAAATTATTCCTATTACAAACTCTGCAGACTTTCCTTTTAAATTTGACTTTCCTGTTGCTCCAGAAAAGATATATTTTACACCTATATATATTATAATTATAATTGCTGCTATCTCTAGTGCAAACACAGCTAAGGAATATACTTTAGCAACTATAGATTTAAAATCACTTGCACCTTCTGTCAAAAAAAATTTATTATTAGGCATTATTAAATCACTGATTGACTTCCATCCAAAAAAGAATATACAAGCTGTCAAAAGGGTAAATAAATTTTGTTTTACTTCACTTTTACCTTCAGCACTAGAAATCATAAATTTAATTCCAAGTACCATAGTAGCTATGACTATAATAACAGTTCCAAGCAAATTTATATAATTTATAACTTCTGTTAAAGGTTCTAAATTAACTTCATTTATTGTTCCTTCATCATACCATTTTTTTGCTGCATCAAAAAAATCTTTAGGTGTTTCTTGTACAGTATCCGATTTCGAATCCGATTTTGAATCTGATTTCGAATCCCCCTCTGTTTTTCCCGTTTGTGTTTCATCTCCAATTATTTTTTCAAGTTCTGTAACATCTATATAATAAGTTGTATCTTGTTTATTCAAGTCATTTGATATATTTCCATTAACAATTTTCATTTCATAGTCTTTAAAAGCTTCTTTTGCGTAATCACTAAGAACAAAAAAATCATTTTTTTTATAATCAAGATTTGAAGAAGTATTAGCGTTAGAAATCATTCTAGGCATTCTTCCGCTGACCATTTTATCGTATTTTTCATCAGATAGCAAAACATCAATAGAATTTATATTCTCCCCACCATACATACTAAGTTTCACAGAATAATCTCTTTCTCCAACTCCATATGCAACTAACGAAGGTTCTATTTTTGCATTCGTAGTTTTTAGCAAATCAACCGTTAAAACTCTTCCTTCACTTTTTTCAAACTCATCAGTTTTTAACAAGGCTGCTGTTTTCTCATCCCATTGTGCAGCTTTAACTCCATCATCGGCCCATTTATTTATATCAAGAATAATTTGGGCAGAATCTTTCATTATAAAACAATAACGTAAATAATATGGTTTGCCGTGACCCTATTCCTGGCACAGAATACTCTATTCTTGCAACAAATCCTTTCCCATTTTTAATATTTACCGTATATTTATTATCCAGTTTTTCTGAAATATCTACTTGTGCGCTTTCTGCATAACAACTATTAACACAAAAACTAAAACTAATAACAGCGCAAAAAATCAAAAAGAGTCTAAATACTATATTTTTTTTCATTCTAGGTTTCATTCCTTTCTTGCTTTTATCAAATGATACTTATAACTACTATATAACTATCAGTTCTTTAATACATTATTTCCAATAAAAGGTATTATTTAAATTTTACTTATAATTTAAAATTATAATAACTTTTTTATTATATTTGAGCCATAATTCTTTCAAATCACATACCTTAATCTACAATTTGCCCAAATGCTTTTATTACAAATTGAACTACTGTAGACGTTGCAAAAACAATAACACATCCTATTACCAAATAAATCATACTTTTTTTAATATCTGCTTTTTGTTGTGCTGAAGTAAGCATATATCTAACTCCACAAACTACAATTCCTGCCACAGCTACTATTTGTAATATAGTTAATATTGTTGATGTTATTCTTGTAGTTACATTTTCAATTTTTTTATCAACCGTTGCCGTTGTCAACAAATTTTTATCAAAACCAGTTCCAAGTTTATCTGAATTTGTAGCATATATATTAGGTATAAAATTTATTAACATGACTATACTTATTACTATCAGTATAGTGACTTTGTTTATTTTAAATTTATTTTTCATTTCCTCACCTACAAGGAGAATTATATATATAAAAATATAAAAAATCAATACTTTTAATAAAAAAAAAAAGAAAGTTTCAAATGAAACTTTCTTTTATATATTAACTATTGCATTATTTCTTTAGAAGCAGTAAGTATAAATTGAACAACTGTTGAAGCTCCAAATACAAGTACAGCTCCTACAATCAAAATTACCATACCATTTTTAATATCTGCTTTTTGTTCTGCTGAGGCAAACATATATCTTACACCTGCTATTACTATTGCAGCAACTGCAGCAATTTGAAGTATAGTTAAAACTGTAGACCAAACCCTATTTGCAGCAGTATCTATACTCGCTACGCCATCAGTATTTGCTTTATTAATAATATCTTGAACTCCTCCGTCATTACCTGCTGCCATAATACTTGGTGCAAAACTTACAAACATAACAGCAACCAACATTAATATTGGAAGCACTGTTGCAAATATTTTTCTACTTTTTTTCATATTTATTCCTCCTTAAATATTTAACAATTAAATTATATCAATTTTAACGTTTTAGTCAAGTCTTTTTTAATTTTTTTATTATTATTTCTAGTTATTATTCACTTTTTTATATCAATTTATGTAATTTTTTACATTTTTTAGTTTGATTTTTTAAACATTTTTAGCTAAATATTTCATTTTTATTTCATTTTGTTATTATATAATATTTTCGGGTGATATTATGCTAAAAAAAGCCTCTTTAGGGCTATTTATTTTCATATTTTTATTTACGATGCTTTTTTCATCAAATAAGAATACTACTAATTCTTTTTTATATCCTACAAACGCTAGATATATTTCTTCATATTACGGATATAGAGAATTATTTGGATCCATTTCTTTTCACAATGGTATAGATTTTCCACTTGTATGTGGTTCTAATGTATATTCCTCTTCAAGTGGCACAATAATTCACACTGGATTTTTAACAGGATACGGGAATACCGTAATAATTTTGCATGATAACGGTTATAAAACACTTTATTCTCATCTTTCTTCTGAGTACATTGTAAAAACTGGGCAATATGTTAATTCTTCTGAACTTATTGCTACAGTTGGTCCAAAGTATTTAGAGAGTGGTATACTAAATGGATACACTACCGGCCCACACCTTCATTTTTCTGTTTTTAAACTTGATGGTAGTACTATTGATCCTCTTACAATATTAAGCGATAATTAGTTTATCTAATAATTTTTCATAAAAAAATACAAATAGAAAAATCTATTTGCACTTTTTAATTATATTTATACTTCTTCGGTATTTTCTTCTTTTTCTTCTTCTTTTACAATGGAAAACTTTGAAGCTGAAAGCTCATATGCTGTCATCTCTTTTGTAGTACCATCTTCTTGAACTTTTTCATATTTTCTTGATTGTATTCTTCCACTAATTCTCACATTTGTTCCAACAGCTAATTTTTCTGAGAATTTTGCATTTCTTCCCCATAATATACAAGGAATATAATCAGATTTTTTATAAGAACGATTTACTGCTACAAGCACATCTGAAATTTCTCTTCCTAGTGGAGTTTTTCTATATATAGGTGCCTTACAAAGGTAACCATTAAAGTTTGCATCATTTAAAGTTAAAATGCTTTCATCTTCTGTTTCTTCTATTTCCTTTGCAAACACAGATAATACAAGTTTACTCTTTTCTCCTACTTGCTTATTGTAAGATCTTACTTGACCTACTATATGTAACATCTTTCCTACTTTTATTTCTTCTACATTTATAAGTCTTTCTGATACTATTATTGGAAGTATATCAGACATACTACTAAGTCTTTTTGTTTCTACACTAAATTTATAAAACTTCTCTTCATAAATTTCATGACTAAGTTCTGGTGCACTTACTACAGTACCTCCTAATTCTATTGTATTATTTTCATTATAGTTTTCCATTATTGTTCCTCCTTTGGATATTATATTATTATTCTTATGTACCGACACGAAAAAAATTACTAATACAAATTAATTATAACATATTATTTCATTTTTGTAAATATTTTATGTGAACTTTTAATAGCAATTTCCTTATTAAGCATAAATATCATATATATATTAGGAATACACATTAGTGCATTTGCAATACCTGAGAGTAAAAATATTACCTCTAAATCAGATATCGCTCCAACATATATAGCCGCAATATACACCAATTTATATAATATTACATATATTTTTTTATTTCTAAATAAAAAGTTTATTGCAACTGTTCCGTAATAATTCCAGCAAGGTATTGTCGTAATAGAAAAAATAATAAGTGAAATAGAAATTAAAATATTACCAAAGGGTATTTTAGAAAATGTAGCACCTATAAGAACGATAGGATCGGATATACCTATATAAGAAAAAGTGGAACAAATGGTAATACCAGTCAAAGTGCAAATTAAAACAGTATCACAAAATACAGCAAAACTAGAAATTAAAGATTGTTTTTCAATATCTTTTTCATTTGCAAGCACATCAAACATCGGTGAACTTCCCATCCCTGCTTCATTTGAAAATAGCCCATTTGAAAGTCCAGAACTTATCTTATTTAATACATACACATACATACTTCCACTAAACGCAGCTTTTACGTTAAAAGCATCGTTTATTATTTCAAATATAACTGTCATTATATTTCCTCTATATATGAAAATTATAAAAGCACACATAAGAATATATGTAATACTTACAAATGGAACTAATATACTACTTACATTGGTTATTTTCTTTGCATTTCCAATCAATATATACGCGCAAAAAGCCGTAATGACAATTCCACATATTTTTTCATTTAATGAAAAAGTACTACTAAGACTTTGAGTTGCACTACTTGACTGAATCATAGCTCCTATTCCAAATGATGCTATAATAATAAATATAGAAAATAAAACAGCCATTACATTATTTCCTAGCACATCTCTTAATACATACATTGCTCCTCCAACGTATCCTGATTTATCTTTTTTTCTATACTTTAATACAATATATGTTTCAGCATATTTCGTAGCTATTGCTAAAAATCCTGATACAAAGATCCAAAATATACTTCCAATCCCACCAATACATATTGCTGTTGCTACACCAACTATATTTCCTGTACCAAGAGTTCCTGCAAGAGTAGCCATTAGGGTTTTATATGAAGATATTTCACCTTTACTCTCCTCTTTTCTTTTTTTGATTATTTCTCCTACTACGGAAAAAATTTTAAATTGAGGAAATCTTAGCTTTATTGTAAAAAAAATATGAGAGATCATTAAAAGTGCAATTTGTGGTACACTCCATATAAATCTCTCAATTTGTATAAGCACTTCTTTCAAATTATTATCACCTATTAAAAAATATGTGAATTAAAAAAAGCTATGATTGTTTTTTATATTAATCAATACAAAAGGCAGCATAAAGTGGTATTGATTTTATTCCATTTTCATATCCAAAATTCCTAGTAGATACCCTTAGCGCATATTGTGGCTTATTTACTTTCATATACGTATTTAAACTAGCTGACCTCACATTACCACTACTTTTAACCTCAAGTGGTATTATACCATCATCATTGTAAAGTAAAAAATCCATTTCGGCATTTCTACCATATGTCCAATAATATAGAGATTTGCCATGAGATTTTAATTCTTGTGCTATGTAATTTTCTGCTATTGCTCCTTTATATTCAAATCCTTTATCAAGCATAATGTCAGAAAAATTAATTTCAGCCATAGTAGTTAATAATCCTACATCACTTAAATAAAGTTTAAATCCCATGTCATCTACATAAACTTTAAGAGGAACTTCTGCTTTTTTTACTTTAGAACTAATAAGTATCATTCCCGAAGATATTAGCCATTCTATTGGTGCTTCATATTTTCTTTTTCTTCCATCTTCTTCGATTAGATTATATTGAAAATTTTTCTTTTCTTTTGAAAGCTGCATTGGAATATTTTTATATATTTTTTCTATTTTTACACTTTCAACATTATTTTTTACATATTTTTTCATATCAGCAATGTACATCTCAACTATATTTGATAAAATATTAGAATCATACTTTAAAATTTCCATATTACTTTCAACAAAATTATTAATTGATTCTGGCATTCCACCTATACACAAATACTCTCTATATAGTTTTAGTGCTTGTTCATGAGCAAATTCTGGCATAGGTTCCATATTTTTATAACATTTCTTAATATTTTCAATTAAAAGATGATTATTAGTAGCCATTAAGAATTCCTCAAAATTCATAGGGTACATATATTCCATCACTATCTTTCCAACAGGGAAAGAACTATTAAATCTATTAATTTTAACACCTAATAAACTTCCAGCGCATATTATCTTATAAGGTTTTAATGATTCACTAAAATATTTTAGTGATACTATAAAATTTTCACTTACTTGTACCCCGTCAAAGAAAATTATAGTATTTTCAAAATCTATTTTTCTTTCTAAATATAATTCAATTTTTTCAATTATTTTCTCATCATCTATAGTATCCTCAAATATTTCCCTTATTTCACTCTGCTTTTCAAGATTAAAATATATATAATTTTCAAAATTTTCTTTTGCAAATTTCTCTATTGTATAAGTTTTTCCAATCTGACGAACTCCGAATTACCATTAGTGGCTTTTTCATACCAGTATTTTTCCACTCTATCAAATTCCTTTCAAATAACCTATCCATGCTCATTACCTCCATATTTAATATATCAAATTAAGTCTATATTATCAATATTTTTGCCACTTTTTGCATACTTTTTGAAGTAGAAAATGCCACTTTTTGCATGTTTTTTTGAAGCAAAAATGCCATTTTTTGCATATTTTCAATAAAAAAGATATGAATTACTATTATTTTACTTTTCTTTTATATATTTAAACTAATCATTTTTTTCAAGTAACCAATCCAATACGTTTATCTTTTTTATTCCATCAAAGTCCGCATCTAAATCATCATCTAATGTCAAGATGTATTTAGGATAATTATCATTTATTT
>OLPF01001434.1_pt1 | contig 19537 bp, 25 predicted proteins | sample 1673121 | NCBI WGS metagenome assembly OLPF01 (sample SAMEA3136756, study PRJEB25190) | human gut metagenome
TGAATATAAAAAAGTGTCCTTATAAAAATTGTCTAAAAAAGGGTTGACAATCCAAGAAGAAATAAAATTAATAAAAGATTACAAAAGAAATAATAAAGAAACAGGATTAGTAGTATTATGGGTGAAATTAAGAAGAGCAGGATATAAAAGGACAATCCAAGGATTGTACCATGTGATGAGAAGGTTAGGAATATATGAAAAAGCACCAAGTAAAGCAAAGAAACCACAAGCGCCAGAAGTACCAGTAGCGAAGTATCCAGGAGAAAGAGTACAAATAGATGTAAAATATGTACCAAAGGAGTGTATGAGTAAAGAATTAAAAGAAGCAGGAGAAAGATATTATCAATATACAGCAATAGATGAATATAGTAGAAAAAGATATACATATTTTACTAAAGAACATTCAACGTATGAATCAACAAAATTTTTAGAAAAAGTGATAAAGTATTATGAATTTAAGGTGAAATTGATACAAACAGATAATGGATGTGAATTTACAAATAGGCTATCATGGAGACCAACAGATAAAAATAAAAAGACAATGTTTGAAAAAAAGCTAGAAGAATTAGGAATAGAGTATAGTTTAATAAGACCACATACGCCAACACAGAATGGAAAAGTAGAAAGAAGTCATAGAAAAGATCAAGAATATTTTTATCATAATAATATATTTATAAGCTTAGAAGATTTAAGAGAAAAAGGAAAAAGATGGAGAATAGAATATAATAATTTTCCAATGAGACCACTAGGATGGCTAAGCCCAAATGAGAAATTAGCAGAATATTTAATGTAAAGTAAAAATGCAGTCACACATTTAGGTATTTCAAACTATATATTTTTAAAGAAAGTGTGACATATCATTGACTAACATACATTTTTAAACGAGTAAAATTTTAAAAAAGTATTGATAAAACAATTATATTTGTATATAATGAAAAAAGAAAAATAACTCTTGTGTGGAGAGCAAACTTCAATAAAAAGCTATGAACCTCGTCAGGTTCGGAAGAAAGCAGCGATAAGTAGTGTATTTATGTGAAATCTTTGCTTTCCACACAGGAGTTATTTTGAATAAAATAATAGAGGTGTAATAAATGTCATATACAGCTTTATATAGAAAATTTAGACCACTTACTTTTGAAGAGATGGTTGGTCAAGAACATATTACAAAAACATTGAAAAATCAAATTATAGCAGGAAGAATAGGACATGCTTATCTTTTTAGTGGTGGAAGGGGAACTGGAAAAACTTCTTCTGCTAAAATTTTGGCTAGAGCCATTAACTGTTTAAATCCAAAAAATGGAGAGCCTTGTAACGAATGTGAAATTTGTAAAGGAATATTATCAGGTTCATTAACAGATGTTGTTGAAATGGATGCAGCATCAAATAATAGTGTAGAAGATATTCGTAGTATTCGAGAGGAAGTTAATTTTTTGCCAACACTTGCAAAATATAGAGTTTATATTATTGATGAGGTACATATGCTTTCAACAGGAGCTTTTAATGCCCTTCTAAAAACATTAGAAGAACCACCAGAACATGTTAAATTTATTTTAGCAACAACAGAGCCACAAAAGTTGCCAGCTACAATACTTTCAAGATGTCAAAGGTTTGACTTTAAAAGATTATCTAATCAAGACATTAGTAAAAGACTAAAAGTTATTTGTGATGAAAGTAAAATAGAAATTACAAAAGAAGCATTACATATTATTGCTGTATTAGCTGATGGAGCTTTAAGAGATGGAATTAGTATTTTAGAAAGATGTTTACAAGATGGTGAAACACAAATAGGAGAAGAAAAAATTAGAGATTTAGTAGGAATTCCAAAATTAGAATATATTCAGCAAATTAGTCAAGCAATTATTACCTATGATGTAGATACAGCAATTAATGTAACAAATACTATTCTAAATGAGGGAAAAGAATTAAATAATTTTTTATGGGAAATTATAAAATACATAAAGGATGTTCTTATTTTAAAAACAAGTAAAGAAGTAGAATTATATACGGAAGAAGAAAAAGCAGATATGATTAAAATAGTTCGGAGAAGTTTCTAAAGAAAGATTATTACAATTAATTTATGCATTATCTGAATTAGAAAATACTATGAAATGGTCTAGTCAAAAAACAATTATGTTTCAAGTCGGAATAATAAAAGCTTGTAGTAAACAAGAAAACTGTGAAATAGAAGAAATTGAAAAAAGAATAACAATTTTAGAAGATAAATTTAACCAAGGAATACCAGAAAAAAAAATAAATTCTACACAATCAGATAATGATAAAACAATAAAAAATGTAGAAAAAAAAGAACAAAATAAAGAAGTAGAAAATGTTTTAAAAGAAAAACGAGCAAATAATGTTAGTACAGGAGAAGAATTACCTTATTGGAAAAATATTATAAATACATTAAAAGAAAGTGGAAAAGTAATGTTATATACTAACTTACTCAATTCTACAGCAAGTCAAATAAATGATATGACAATAGGAATTACATTTGCTAATGGATTAACCAATTTTGGGAAAAGTGTGCTAGAAAGACCAGAAAATATGCAAGAACTTGTTCGATTAGTGAGCATAGAAGCTGGAAAAGAAATGAGAATTAAGTATTTAGAGGGGAAAGAGAAAACAAAAATAGAACAAACAGATAAATTTAGTGAATTAGATATTCCAATTAATATTATAGAAGAATAAAAAAGTTAAAAAAATATAAATAGTGAAGAATAAAAATGCTTCACATAAAGGAGGAAAAAACTATGGCAAAAAGAGGAGGATTTCCAGGAGGAATGGGAGGATTTGGTGGAATGAATATGGGACAGCTAATGAAACAAGCAAAAAAAATGCAAGAAGATATGGAAAAAACACAACAGGAGTTAGCAATTAAAGAATTTATAGCAACAGCAGGAGGAGGAGCTGTAACAGTAAAAGTAAGTGGCTCTAAAGAAGTAAAAGAAATAGTGTTACAAAAAGAGGTAGTAGATCCAGAAGATATAGAAATGCTACAAGACTTAATTTTAACATGCGTAAATGAAGCCTTAAGAAAAGTAGATGCTGAAAATGCTTCACAAATGGGAAAATTTAATATACCAGGGCTAATGTAAAGGTTAGGAGAAAAAAATGTCATATTATTCACCATCAATAGAAAAATTAATAGAAAGCTTTGAAAAATTACCTAGTATAGGACATAAAACAGCGATAAGGTTGGCTTTTTATATGCTAGATTTATCAGAGCAAGAAACAAATAATTTTATTACATCTATTATTCACGCAAAAAAAACATTAAAATATTGTTCAAAATGTTTTAATGTTTCAGATACTGATCCATGTCCTATTTGTGCAAATCCCAAAAGGGATAGTAGGATTATTTGTGTAGTAGAAGATGTAAGAGATATTATAGCCATGGAAAAAACACATGAATATAAAGGTGTATACCATGTTTTACATGGCCCTATATCTCCAATGAATGGAATTGGTCCAGAAGACATTAAATTAAAAGAACTACTATTAAGATTAAAAGATAATTCTATTCAGGAAATTATTTTGGCTACTAATCCTAGAGTAGAAGGAGAGGCTACTGCAATGTATATTTCAAAATTAATTAAACCAATGGGAATTAAAGTTACTAGAATTGCACATGGAATTCCTGTTGGAGGAGATTTAGAATATACGGATGAAGTAACTTTAAGTAAGGCTTTAGAAGGAAGAAGAGAAATATAGAAAAAAAGGGTCGCATTTTTATGCGATCCTTAAAAATATTATTTTAACAATATGTCACATATATTTTTAGTAGAATAAGGTTTTGCTAAAAGAAGAGCTTTTTGATGCATTTGATTTAATTGAACAGGTGAATTAAGTGTGTCATTTAATACTTTGGATATATTGTCGGATTTCTTTAACCAAACAGCAACACCAGCATTTTCTAAAAACATAGCATTTTGTTCTTCTTGACCAGGAAGCGGATTAATAATAATCATAGGTAATCCAGAAACCAAACTTTCTGTAGAGGTAAGGCCACCGGGTTTTGTAATAACAATATAAGAAATATTCATTAATTCTGGAATTTTGTTTGTATATTCTAAAATTTTAACATTCTTTTGACTATTTTTTTCATTAACAAAATCCACAAAAAGTTCTTTCATCTTTTTATTTCTTCCAGCAATTGCAATGATTTGAAATTCTTTAAAATCTTCCACTAAAGTTTTAAAAATTCTAAAAGTTTTATCTTTACCAAGCCCAAATTCTCCGACCAGCAAAGAAAAGAATATTTTTTTTATTGGTAGAGAGTTCAAAATCTTTTAAAATAGTTTCTTTAGAAAAATCTTCTAAAAATCTTTCTGAAACAGGAATACCAGTTACAAAAATTTTATAGTTATCTATTCCTAATTGTAACATTTCCTCTTTCATTTGAGAATTAGCAACAAAATAATAGTCCATTTCTTCGGAATTAATTAACCATTGATTATGAATATGAAAATCTGTCATAACAGTAGCTATTTTGCAAGTTAATTTCTTTTTCTTTTTTAATATAGTACACATTTGACTAGAAAAAGGATGAGTTGAAATAATTAAACTAGGCTGAATTTTTTGAATTAATTTTCCTAATTTATGAGACATTAATTGATTAGAAGTATTACTAACTTTAGATAAAATACCTTTTTCAGCACTGTAATAAACTCTTTTCCAAGCCCAAGGTGCTTTTTTTGCCATTTCTGAATAAGCCATAGTTGTTAGTTTATTAACAAATTTATTAATATATTCAATACAATCTATCATCTCAACAGAATAATTAGAATAATTTTTTTCTATATAAGCTTTAACTGCTTTTGCTGCAGACAAGTGTCCACCTCCATAAGAACCATAAAAAACTAAAATATTTTTCATAAAATCCCCTCATTTCAAAAAAATTATAACATAAAATTAAAAAAATGTATCATTTTGAAATAAAATACATAAATTTTTAAAATTGATGCAAAATATTGAATAAGTATAAAAAAATAATGCTTTTTTAAATAGATTGATACATTAGAAAGGAATGAAATTAATGAGAAGAAAAAAAGAAAAAAAACTAAAAATTTTTTTAATAACAATAATTTCTTTATATATTATTCTATATATTATTTTTAATATTATTATTAATGATACATCATATGCAGGAACAGCAAATGCTTCAGAATCTGATGTACAACTAATTGCAAGAGCGATTAATCGGAGAAGCTAGAGGGGAAAGTTATGAAGGACAAGTTGCAGTACGGAGCAGTTATTTTAAATAGGGTAAAAAGTCCTGATTTTCCTAATACAATAGCAGGAGTTATTTATCAACCAGGAGCATTTACTGCTGTAACGGATGGACAAATTAATGAGCCTATAGCAGAAAATTCTACAGTTGTAAAAGCGGCAAGAGATGCTTTAAACGGATGGGATCCAACTAATGGATGTTTATATTATTTTAATCCTAACACAGCAACTAGTAAATGGATATGGTCAAAACAAATTGTAAAAACAATAGGAAAACACCATTTTTGTAAATGATATTAGAGAATAAATAAGGAATATAGTGAGCCTACATCTAAAAAAAATATAAAAATTTAATATTTATTAAATAAAAAAGTTTAAAAGGAAGGTTAATAATGATGGGAAAGATAAAACAAAAATTATATGATTGGAAAGATAGATTAAAAGACAGACACATGTTAACAGTAGTGGTTGTTTTTTTAGTAACTATTGTTGCAATGGGAATATTTATTTATAAAAAACAAACGCAATATAGGCAAGCGATGGAAAATCAATATAATATGGCATTTTTTGAATTAGTGGATTATGTACAAAATGTAGAAAACTTTTTAGCAAAATCGCTTATTTCTAAAACACCAGAACATGGTGCAGAAACATTAACAAATGTATGGAGAGAAGCAAACTTAGCAAACTGTTATTTAGCACAAATACCAATAGCAACAAATGAATTAGCCAATACATCTAAATTTCTAAATCAAGTTAGTGAATATAGTTATTCATTATCTAGAAAAAATATTTATAACGAACCTTTAACACAAGAAGAATTGGATAATTTAAAGCAATTACATCAGTATAGTGTAGAACTAGAAAATACCTTAAATCAGCTATCAGGTGATATGTCAGAAGGAAGAATTAGTTGGGGAGAATTAACCAAAAAAGGAAGTATCGCATTTGCAAAACAAGTAAGCAATGTATCACAAGATAGTTTTAAAAATATAGAAGAAAATTTTCAACAATACGCGGGATTAATTTATGATGGAGCATTTTCAGAACATATGACTTCGCCTGAAAGAGTAGGATTAACTGGAGAAAATATTGAGGAAGAACAAGCAAAACAAAAAGCAAAAGAATTTATAGGGGAAGAAAAAATAGAAGAAATTACTTCTAATGGACTGATTGAAAATGGAAATATTGCGGTATATGATTTTTATATTAAATTAAAGGAAAACAAAGAAAATCAAATGCACATTTCTATTTCTCAAAAAGGTGGACATGTTGTTTTAATGAATTATAATAGAGAAATTGATGCAGAAATATTATCACAGGAAGAAGCAAATCAAAAAGGAATTGAATTTTTAAATGCAAAAGGTTTCCAAAACATGAAAGAAACTTATTATTTAAAACAAGATGGAATTGTTACCATTAATTATGCTTATAAACAGAATGATATTATTATGTATCCAGATTTAATTAAATTAAAAATTGCCTTAGATAATGGAGAAGTACTTGGAATTGAAACAAGTGGTTATTTAAATTCTCATAAAGAAAGAAGCTTAGAAGAACCAAAAATAACAATAGAAAAAGCAAAAGAAAATTTAAATGAAAATTTAGAAATTTTAGGAGAAGGCTTAGCTGTTATACCAACAGAGTGGAAAACAGAAATTTTATGTTATGAGTTTAAAGGAAAAGTAGATAATACAGAATTTTTGGTTTATATTAATGCAGAAAATGGAAGAGAAGAAAATATCTTAGTGATTATTAATACACCAAATGGAACGCTAACAATGTAAAGTTTTGTAAAGCATAAATTAAAAAAAAGAGTAAATACTAAAATTGAACAAAACTTTTTTATTGTTCAAACCTAATTTTAAGGGAGGTAAAGTTATGGCTTCCAATAAAAATTTAATGTCTGAAAAGTTAAAAGAAGAAATTGCCAAAGAGCTAGGTGTTTATGAAACCGTAAAAAGAGACGGTGGATGGCAAAATGTATCTTCTGAAAAATGCGGAAACATGGTAAAAAAAGCAATAGAAATTGCAAACAGAAGTACAAAATAGCAAAAAAACAGAGTATTTACATGTGTAAATGCTCTGTTTTTTGTTTTTACTAATTAACTATTATCCAGTAATCAATTTTCACTGCTTTTTTTATTTATATATTGATTTATAGAATCATATATTATAAAATGAGACTATTCAAAAAAGAAAGAGGAAAAAATGGAAGTAATTATTAGAAATAAAAGAATAAATTATGAAGTATCTGGGCAAGGAAAACCAGTTGTTTTATTACATGGTTGGTTAGCTAATTTAGAAACAATGAAGCCATTAGCTAACAATCTAAGTCAAAAGTTTAAAGTGTATAATATAGATATAATAGGTTTTGGAAAAAGTCAAATGCCAGACCAACCAATGAGTACAGACGACTATGGCAATTTTTTAAAGGATGTATTAGAAAAATTACAAATAGAAAATCCAGTTTTAATAGGTCACTCCAATGGTGGAAGAATGATTATAAATGCGGTAGGAAGAGGGATAGTAAAACCAAATAAAATTGTGCTAATTGACAGTGCAGGAATAAAACCTAAAAGAGGAATTTCCTATTATATAAAAGTATATACCTTTAAATTATGTAAAAATATTTTAAAAATACTACCAAAGCAAGACAAATTAAGAGAAAAAGTTTTGCAAAAGTTTGGATCACAAGATTATAAAAATTCTCCAGAGGTTTTAAGAAAAACAATGTCTAATATTATAAATGAAGACCAAAAAAAATATCTTCCTCAAATAAAAGTACCAACATTATTAATTTGGGGAGAAAAAGACACTGCCACTCCAATAGAGGACGCTAAAATAATGGAGAAACTAATACCAGATGCAGGATTAGTTACGTATAAAAATTCAGGACATTATTCATATTTGGAAAATTTAAATCATTGCATCATTGTATTATTTGAATTTTTAAAGAATATCAACAAAAACTAATAAAGAAAGAGTGTTAAAATGGAAATAAAAATTTTGCTAATTTTATGGATACTTCTATATGGAATTTATTTTTATATAAAAACAAAAAATGGATTACATATGTTACAATTAGAAAGTTATAAAAATGAACGATATTTTAAGTGGATAAAAAATAATCTTAAAAAAGTAATTAATTTAAAAGAAGTTTTTCTTATTGCTTTATGTGCAATTTTAATTTTTATTAATAAAGAATTTTTAGGATTAGTATTATTAAATATAACTTACATTATATTACTTATTTTTAGAAAAAAAGAAAAAGCCAAAAAACCATTTGTTATTACCAACAGAATAAAAAGAATGTATATTACTTATGGAATAATTAATACTATTATAATAGGAATACTAGTTTTCGTGAATATCCCTACATTAATTGCTACATTATTTGCATTTACAATTTTGTCTTATTTCCTAGTTATACTTGTAAATTACATAAATTCACCAATTGAAAAAATAATACAAAAAAATTTTTACTATCGTGCAAAAATAAAATTAGATGAAATGCCAAATTTAAAGGTAATAGGAATTACAGGAAGTTATGGAAAAACAAGCACAAAAAATATTGTAACAACAATTCTTTCACAAAAATATAATGTTTTAATGACCCCGGAAAGTTTTAATACAACAATGGGAGTAGTAAGAACTATTAACGAAAAATTATCTCCTATGCATAATTTATTTATTTGTGAAATGGGAGCAAAACAAGTAGGAGATATTAAAGAAATTTGTGATTTAGTAAAACCAGATTATGGAATATTAACAGCAATTGGACCACAGCATTTAGAAACATTTAAGACAATTGAGAATGTAACTAAAACAAAATTAGAATTAGTAGATGCTTTACCGGAGGAAGAAGGAATAGCTTATATTAATTTTGAAGATGAAAACATTAAGAAAGCAAATATTTCTAAAAAAACAGTTAAATATGGTTTTTCAGAAGAATGTGATTATTATGCAAAAAATATAAAAATTAATCAAAGAGGTTCTAGTTTTGAGGTATGTTCTAAAAAAGGAGAAAGGTATCCTGTTACAACAAAACTATTAGGAAAACACAATATTTTAAATATTGTTGCAGGTATTGCAATTGCAAGTAATTTAGGATTAAAAAAGGAAGAAATCGCATTAGGAGTAAAGCTATTAAAGCCAGTACCACATAGATTAGAGTTAATTCAAAATGCAAATGGAAATATTATTATAGATGATGCCTATAATTCTAATAGTAGTGGTGCAAAAATGGCATTAGAAGTATTGGGAAATTTTCAAGACAAACAGAAAATATTAATTACTCCAGGAATTGTAGATTTAGGAGAATATGCAAAACAATATAATGAATTGCTCGGAGAGCAAGTAGCGGAAGTGGCAGATTATACAATATTAGTAGGAGAAAAACAAGCACAACCAATTTTAAAAGGTCTTATGAATAAAAAATATCCAAAAGAAAAAATATTTATTGCAAAAGATTTAAAAGAAGCGTTAAATAAAATGAATGAAATTGCCGGAAATAATAGTGTTATCTTACTAGAAAATGATTTGCCAGATAATTATATATAATAAATAAGAATATGGAATGTAAAAACTTTAATTTTAGAAGCGATTTTGGATAGACTAAAAAGAAAAATAAAAATGAGGAGGAAAATGGTATGAAAATTAAATTAGGTGTGTTTTTTGGGGGAAAATCAGTAGAACATGAAATTGCTGTTATAACAGCAAATCAAGCTTATGCAAGTATTGACAAAGAAAAGTATGAAATAGTGCCAATTTATATTACAAAACAAGGAACAATGTATACAGGAGAAAACTTATTTGACTTAACAGAGTATAAAGACATGAAGAAACTAATAGAAAAATGTACACAAGTAACATTAATTCGTGATGGAGAAAAAGTAAAAATGCTCCAATATCCTGTAAAAAAATGGGGAGAAAATGTAATTAATACCATTGACATTGCTTTTCCAATTATGCATGGTACTAATGGAGAAGATGGAACAATACAAGGTTATATTGAATTATTAGGACTACCATATATAGGTTGTGACATTTTAGCATCTAGTATTGGAATGGATAAAATTATAATGAAAAAAGTTTTAGCAGAATCTGGGTTACCAGTAGTAAAATATGTTAATTTCTATTCTATGGAATATGTAAAAGAGGAAGAAAAATATTTAAATAAAATCGAAGAAAAACTAACATATCCGGTTATTGTAAAACCAGGAAATTTAGGCTCAAGTGTAGGAATCAAAAAAGCAGATAATAGAGAAAAATTAATAGAAGCAATAGAATTAGCCATTCAATTTTCAGATAGAATTATTGTTGAAAATGCAGTAACAAAATTAAAAGAAATTAATTGTTCTGTAATAGGAGATGTAATTGATTGTACTGCTTCTGTATGTGAAGAGCCAATTAGTTCAGATGAAATATTAAGTTATGCAGATAAATATGTTGGAGGAAATAAAACAAAAGGTGTTTCTGCGCATGGACAAAAAGCAATGGCAGCATCTAAAAAGAAATTACCAGCAGATTTAACAGAAGAAAAAAGAAAAGAAGTAGAAGAACTTGCAAAAGAAACATTTAAAGTACTTGGTGCAAATGGGGTATCAAGAATTGATTTTTTGATAGATGAAGAAACAGATAAAGTATATGTAAATGAAATTAATACAATCCCAGGAGCATTATCTTATTATTTATGGGAGGCAACGGGAAAAACATTTACACAAGAAATCGATGAACTTGTTGAATTAGCATTGAAAAGAGAAAGAGAAAGAAAAAATAGAATATATTCTTATGACCAAAATATTTTATCATTAACAGGAAAAAAATAAAAATAAGAAAAATACAAAGTTAGGAGAAAAATGGAAGAAGAACAAATTAGAAAAATAATCAAAAGTAAATTATCAGAAGAAAGATATTATCATAGTTTGTGTGTGGCAGAACAATGTGAAATATTAGGAAATATTTATCATATTCCTATTGTAGAAGCAAGAAAAATGGCACTAGTGCATGATATGGCAAAAGAATTAAGTAAAGAAGAAAAAATACAATATGCTTTAAAAAATAACATTACAGTGAATGCTATAGAACAAGTAAAACCTAGTTTGCTCCATGGAAAAATAGCAGCAGATATGGCAAAAAAGGAGTTTAATTTTACAGAAGAAATGTGTAATGCAATTGCTTGTCATACAACAGGAAAAGAAAAAATGACATTACTAGACAAAATTCTTTTTGTAGCAGATGCAATAGGAAAAGATAGACAATGGCAAGGTATAGAAAACGTAAGACAATTAGCAAAGGAAAATATAAATAAAACAGTATTGTATTTGCTAGACATGACTATTAAAGAAAAGTTGGAAAGAAAAGAGCTAATTCATCCAGATAGTATATTAGCAAGAAATAGTATCATAATGATTTTAGATAAAATATAATCAATACTATTTTAGTTAAAGTTCAGGAATCTAACATACACATGTATATAGAAAATTAAAATAAAACATTTATCATTTTTGTAATATGCAAAAATGGTGAATGTTTTTCTATTAATTGAAATTGCTATTTTGCTGTAATCTAAATGAATAAGTATAGGAAAGTTTTATTACATATTAATGCTAACATGTAAGTTATCAACGAAAAATATTATTTTTTTATACAACAAAAAAGAAATTATGTTAAATATCTTTAAAAATCAGGAAAGATATGCTATAATCAAATACGTAAAACTAGAACAAAAGGAAAATCCTATAAAAAGAGACAAAAGCAAAGCTGAAAAAAAGAAAAGTACACGCTTATGAACGTAGAGGGGGAACAATAAAACATGATTTTTAAAGACTATTATAGGATACTAGAATTAAATAATAATAAGGTAAGTCTCCATCAGATTAAAGAAAATTATAGAGAACTGGCAAAAAAATATCACCCAGATGTTAATATTGGAAATCCAATAGCAGAAGAAAGATTTAAAGATATTAATGAAGCGTATCGAGTACTGTCTGATGTAGCATCTAAAAGAAAATATGATAGAATGTGGAATAATCATATTGGAAAGAAAAAGAACCAAGAAGAGACTATAAAAACGCAGGGTACAATAAAGAATGACTTTTTTCAAATGTTTTTTGGTAATTTAAAAGAGAAAGAAGAAGAAAAACCAAAATCTAAGAAAAAAATTCCTGTAAAAGGAGAAAATATAGAAACAGAAATAAATGTAACTATTGAAGAAGCATTTAAAGGATTAGAAAAAAAGTTATCTTTACGAACAGTAAATCGGAAAAATGAAAACATTTACCATAAAAGTCCCGGCAGGGATTAGAGACGGAGAAAAAATTCGTTTATTAGGACAAGGAAAAAAAGGAAGCAATGGAGGCAACAACGGAGATTTATTTATTAAGATAAATGTAGAGGACGATACAAGATTTAGATTAGACGGATATGATTTAATAACAGATTTATATTTAACACCATGGGAAGCAGCACTGGGAACCAGGGTAACAATTAATGGAATAGATGAGGTAGTTGCATTATTTGTACCACCAGGAATTCAAAGTGGCGAAAAAGTAAGAATTGCTAAAAAAGGATACAAGGATGGTAAAGGTAGTAGGGGAGATTTAGTAACAGAAGTAAAAATATTGGTTCCTAAAAATTTAACAGAAAAGGAACGAAGTTTATTTGAACAATTAGGACAAGTTTCTAAGTTCAAAGCGAGATAATTATAATATTTATCTAAAGTATAATGTTATAGAATGTTAACATAAAAAACAAAAAATATTGACAAGGAAAGGGAAAAATTGTATAATTATGTATAGTAGTTATACATAAGACAAAATAAATTGCACCAAAAAATAAAGCAAAGGGGTGTTTAAAAAATGAGTGAAAACTTACAAGGAAAACATTTTAGCATTACAGATCCAAAAGATGTAAGTACAGTAATATACCAAATAAACAAAACAGAAAAAGAATTTTTAAAGGATTCTCCTAAATATACAGTAGAGAGATTAGATTATACAGAAGAATTTGTTGGAGAAAATAAAAGAAAAACTTTTTTTGTGGACGAGCCACAACCAGGTGGAAATCAGCTTGTTATTTTTTCTTTTGGGAAAGAAAAAGTAGTAGTAAATATGGGAATATTAGAAGAAGAACAAGTGCGTATATCTAAAAGACCTGTTCCTATGAAATTTCAAACATTATATAATGAAAAAGAAACAGAGTATAAAGAGTTTACTTATACACCAAATTTAAAAAGACCGATTTCAATTATAGATCCAGAAACAACAGAAGAAATAAAGCCAACATTATATTTTGATGAAAAAACAAATGAAGTAAAGGGAAAATGTAAATTAAAACCATATAAAAGTTATTTTGCTTTTGAAATAAGAGAAGGCAATACAGATTTGAAAGGGGAATAAAATATATGAGTGAGCATACTATGAAGAACCATCAAGAACCGATAGATCTTTGTTTTGGAATGATGAACTGTGACGAAAAAGGAAATATTGGAATACCACCCAAATATTCTTATAAAATTAGTTTCCAAGGAAAAGATTGTATGGTTATTCCATTAGAAGGAGTAAAATTAAAAAGCAAACCTAAATCAGAAAGAAATACTCCAACAAGAAAGGCAACAATTAAGAAAGAAAATGACGATATGCAACACTAAACCAATGAAAAAAGGTGGAAAAACAGATGATAGATAAAATAAAAAGAGCAATTAAAAAATCAAAAGGAAAAATAATTGTTATTTTAATACTATGGTTGATTTTAGCCATAGTATTTGTTGCGCCTATAGCAATATCTTTACATGATGCAGGAGAAGCAAAAAAAGCAGAAATGTTTAATGTATTTTTTGAAAGAATTGGAGAAACAATTGTTAATCCACTTAATAGTATAGGACTTGTTTTTTCTGCTACTTATATAACAAGTTTTTTAGATTGGCTATGGAAATTTTCATTAGTGTATTTAATTTTTGCTATTGTAGGAATTTCAAAAGCAATGCCAAAACATGAATATGACGATATTGAACATGGTTCCAGTGATTGGTGCGAAAATGGAGAAGAATATAAAACATTAAGTAGAAATAAAGGAATTATTCTAGCAGAAAAAATATATTTACCCGTAGACAAAAGAGGAAATGTAAACGTATTGGTAGTTGGACGGTTCTGGTAGTCGGAAAATCTGCATCATATGTTATTCCAAATGCTTATCAACTATTAGGTTCTTATGTATTTACAGACCCTAAAGGAGAACTTTACGACAAAACAGCAGGATATTTTAAGCAAAAGGGTTATGACATCAAAGTATTAAATTTAGTTAAACCACAAAATAGTGATGGTTATAATCCATTAATGCATATTTCTAGTGAAATTGATGTAGACGTTATTGCCAATACTATTGTAAAGGGTCAATCAGATATGCAAAATAAGTCAGACCCTTATTGGGACGATATGGCAGAGATGTTATTAAAAGCATTAATTTACTATTTAATGGCAACAAGACCAGAAGAAGAGCAAAATTTAGCAAGTTGTGCAGAACTAGTAAGAGCTGCTAATAGTAATACGGGAGACAACTTATTAACGAACTTAATGAATCAATTGCCATATGACCATCCTGCTAGAATGAATTATAAATCAATTGAAATTGCACCAGAAAAAACATATGGATCTATTTTAAGTTCTTTACAATCAAAATTAGGTAAATTTGACTCAAAAGAAATTGCAGAATTAACCTCAACAGATACTATTAATTTTGAAGATATTGGTAGCAAAAAAACGGTTGTATATGTAATCTCTTCTGATACACATACCGCTTACGATTTCTTGCTTACTATATTCTTTGCACAAATGATACAACAATTATATGATTTTGCAGATAATAATGGTGGTAGTTTACCAATACAAACCTTCTTTATATTAGATGAGTTTGCTAATATTGGTCATATACCAGATTTTGATAAAAAAATATCAACTAGTAGAAGTAGAAAAATATCTTTTAGTGTTATTTTACAGAATTTGGACCAATTAGAAGCGGTATATAAAGATACACATGAAACCATATTAGGTAACTGTGATACACACCTTTTCTTAGGAAGTAATTCTCAGAAAACAGTAGAATATTTTTCAAAAGCTTTGGGAGAAAAAACAATTACTAGAGATAGTATTTCTATTAATAGGGATAAAAACAATTGGAAACAAGGCAAAAGTGAATCAGATCAAATTATGGCAAGGGCACTCCTTACACCAGACGAATTAAGAAGATTGGATAATGATACTTGTATTATTTATGAAAAGGGATTAAAACCAATTAAGGCAAGAAAATTTTATTATTTTGAGAACTCAACTGTAAAATTAGCCCATGCATATCCTGCAGATCATAATGATGTAGAAATAAAAAGAGGAACATGGAGAAAATATAATCCATACAATCCTTATGAAGAGGAAAATGATAAAAAAGAAGATACAAAAATAGAATCATTAGATGACTTGTTTTTAGAAGATGATCAAATTATTTCAAAACCAGACAAAAAAATAGAAGCACCAATGTTGCCACAAGAAGAAACCGTAGTAAAAAAAGAAACACAACAGGCAGAAGAACCATTATCAAAAGATATTCAAAAACAATTAGAAGAAAAATTTGATGAGCTGTTTGGAGAAATAGAAGAGGATAATATAGGAACAGAAAATAATAATTCACAAAAAAATAATCAAAATAATTCTACAGACGATGATGCATTTTCGGATATATTAAACTAAATAATTAAAAGACCAATAAGTATAGTATGAAGTTAATTCTAATTTGTTAAGCATTATACAATAAGCAAAAGCATTTTGTATAATACAGAATAAAACTTCATACTTTTTTGTTGTATAGTAAAAATAAAAACAATTATTGACGAAAATAAATACATATGATAAACTTACAAAAACAAAAGTTCTATAAAAGGAGAAAAAATATGAAATTTGTACATATAGCAGATATGCATTTTGACACTGCATTTACAACATTGGACACCAAAAAAAATATAGGAGATTTAAGACGCCTAGAACAAAGAGATGTTTTTAAACAAATTATAGAATATATTAAGCAAGAGCAAATTGAATATTTTTTCATTGCAGGTGACTTATACGAACAAGAATATATTAGACAAAGTACCATTGAATATATTAATAATTTATTTAAAACGATTCCTAATACACAAATATTTATTTCGCCTGGAAATCATGATCCATTTATACAAAATTCTTTTTATGCACAATTTCCTTGGAATAATAATGTACATATATTTTCCTCTAAAATAGAAAAAATTTCAACACAAGAAGCAGATATTTATGGTTTTGGATTTAATGATTTTTATTGTAAAGATTGTAGATTAGAAAATTTAGAAATTGAAAATAAAAACAAATTAAATATTTTAGTAATTCATGGAAGCATAGAGGGTGGAAGTGCAGAAAATACAGAATATAATCCTATTAAAAAAAGTATTTTACAAGAAAAAGGTTTTGACTATATTGCTTTAGGACATATTCATAAAACAAACTTTAATACAACAGAAAATAATAATATTATTTATCCTGGTTCTACTATATCATTTGGATTTGATGAATTAGGAAAACATGGAATGATAGTTGGAAATTTAGAAAAAAATCAATTAGAATTAAATTTTATAAAATTAGATAATCGAATTTTTCAGGAAATAAATTTAGACATTTCTAATATTTTTTCAGAGGAAGAATTAATAGAAAAGTTAAATGAATTAAATTTAGAAGAAAATACAGAAAATAAAATTATTTTAATAGGAATAAGAAATTTTGAAATAAAAATAAATCATATTTTAAAATTAATTCAAAATGAAAAAATTATAAAAATAAAAAATGCTACAAAAATAAAATATAATTTAGAAGAAATTTCTAAAGAAAATAATTTAAGAGGAATATTTGTAAAAGAATTATTAAAAAAATTAGAAAATGAAGAATATTCAAAAGAAGAAATTTTACAAGCAATTGAAATTGGTTTGAGTTTAATTTAAAGTGCAACAGAATATGTAAACACAAAACAAACTAAAAACATCTGTAATAATTAATAAATTTCTTCGGAAATAAGGAAAATATAAAAACAACAACAAAGCAAAATTAAATATACATAAAATAAAATAATGTAGAATGAATTAGGATTAAGGAGTGATACTTTGAAAATAAAACATATAAAAATTAATGCATTTGGAAAATTAAGAAATAAAGAAATTAATTTACAAGACCATATTAATATTATTTATGGAAAAAATGAAGCAGGAAAATCCACTTTATTAAAATTTATTTTATCTGTTTTTTATGGAAGTTCTAAAAATAAAAATAAAAAAGAAATTAGTGATTTTGAAAAATATAAACCTTGGGGAACAGAAGAATTTTCACGGAAAAATAATTTATGAATTAGACAATCAAAATAATTATGAAATATATAGAGACTTTTCAAAAAAGAATCCTAAAATTTATAATCAATATGGAGAAGACATTTCAAAAGAATTTACTATAGATAAAAATAAAGGTAGCGAGTTTTTTAAAGAGCAAACAGGAATAGAAGAAGAAATGCTTTTTAATACAGCAGTAATAGAACAAAACGAAACAGAACTAGATAAAGGACAGCAAAATGTAATTATTCAAAAATTAACCAATATTATTTCAACAGGTGAGGATAATATATCTTTTAAAAAAATGATAGAAAAATTAAATAAAAAACAATTAGAGGAAATAGGAACAACTAAAACAACAGAAAGGCCAATTAATATAATAATGGAAAAATTAAATAAATTAAATCAACAAAAAAATAAAATTACAGAAATAAAAAATCAAAAATATGAAATTGAAAATCAAAAAGAAGGATTAGAAAATCAAAAAAAACAATTAGAACAAAAAATAAAAATAATAAAAAAAATAAAAAATAATAAAGAAAACGAATCCATTGATAAAGAAATTATTTTATTAAATGAAAAATCAATAGTAGAAAATGATAAAACAGTAAGAGATGTATTAACAAACAAAATTGCTACAATTGGTGAAAATATGTCAATAAGAAGATTTGAAAGATTTGAGACAAACAATTTGCTAGAGAGCTATATACATGGAGATGGAAAAATAGCTGTTTTAGTAGAAATGGAAAATGGTACTCAAGAACTTGCAAAAGATATTTGTATGCAAATCGCTGCTGCAAGACCTGAGTACCTAGATAGAGAATCAGTACCAGAAGAAAGACTAGCAAAAGAAATGGAAATACTAAAAGCTCAAGCTATGAATGAAGGAAAACCAGAAGCTATAGCAGAGAAAATTGTACAAGGTAGAGTTGGAAAATTTTATAGTGAAATATGCTTAGTAGAGCAAGAGTTTGTTAAAGATCCAGATATAAAGGTAGGAAAGCTTGTAGAATCTAAAGGAGCAAAAATTATCAGATTTGCAAGATTTGAAAAAGGCGAAGGATTAGAAAAGAAACAAGAAAATTTCGCAGAAGAAGTTGCAAAGCAAATTAATGGATAAATTAAAAAAGGGCTTTTAAATAAAGTCCTTTTTTGATATAATATGGTAAATTTTATATTGGGAGATGATAGAATGTTAATAAAGATTGTTACATTCAACATAGCTCATGGAAAAGGACTGGATGGAATAATAGATGTAAAAAGGCAAGGAGATTTAATTAATATATATAAACCAGATATTGTTTTTTTACAGGAAGTGGATATGTACACTAAAAGAGCAGGAGAAAGTAATCAAATAAGAGAGTTTAGTAAAAGAGTATATTTACCATATTGTTCAATGGAAAGCAATATAACTTTAGAGGATGGATATTATGGAGATGGAATTATAAGCAGGTTTCCAATATCTTTTTCAGTAAATTATTTAATGCCACTGACTGACTTAAATCATGAACAAAGAGGAATATTATGTAATAGAATATCACTTGGGACTGCAAAGATAAATTTATTTTCTGTACATTTATCGACATATGAAGATGAAAGAATTCTAGCTTGTGAAGAACTTAATAAGATTATAAATAAAATTGATAAAGATGAAATTATAATCATAGGTGGGGATTTTAATGTAGGAGTAACAAGGCTAGGAAAAGGGCGATATACTTTCCAAAAGCAAGAGGAGTATGAGGAATATAAAATTTTATCTAAGAGTTTGAAAAAATTACAAAATGATGAAGACACTTGGTTCTCAGATTTAGGACAAGGCTGTATTGATACTATTTTCTATTCAGACAATATAAAATTATTAAGATATAAATTAATAGATTCACAAAAAATGTCAGACCATAGTGCAATTTATGC
>OLPF01001437.1_pt1 | contig 19502 bp, 18 predicted proteins | sample 1673121 | NCBI WGS metagenome assembly OLPF01 (sample SAMEA3136756, study PRJEB25190) | human gut metagenome
AATTCGCCGACGCGCAGCATCGCGCCGTCGCGCATGATGGCCTCGTCGCCCGGTTCAATCGGCGTTTCATCCGCCAGAAATCCGTCCTTATGCAGCGGCACGAGGTGCAGCGCCTCGCCCTCGACCCAGAAAAACGCCGAGCGCATATGCACCCTTTTATACGGCACGCAGACGTCGCAGCCCATCGAGCCGCCCAGCGTCCCCTCAAACGGCACGCGCAGCTCCGTCCCCGCCGGGAGCCGCCGATTCCCCGCGGAAAGCACGATCAGGCGGCCCGCCGCGCCCGTCCGCGGCAGGTTCTTTTTGACCCGCCGCCAGAGCGCGCGGTCTTTCGTATATTTCCGAAAGGCCAGCAGCACGATCAGCGCGATGATCGCCGCGCTGAGATACCCAAAGCCCATGGACGCCACCTGATACCAAGCCTGATTCAATCGTGCCAGCCTCCTGCCTGCCGCCGGGCAGACGGCCTCGGCGGGAAAATCTTCCCTCCGATTATACCATAGAAACGCATGAGGCTGTCAAATTTATCCCGGCGAACGAAAAAAATCCCCCGCGTTTTCACACGGGGGGACACCTTTCAGGCGTTCTTCGGCTTCTTTTTCGTTCTATCTGCGCCGTTTCTCGCGGCGAGTATCGTCAATCGTTTTCCTCGAAATCGCCGGTGTAGAGCTGGTAATATTTGCCGTGCTGGGCGATCAGCTCGTCGTGCGTGCCGCGCTCGATGATGCGCCCCTGTTCGAGCACCATGATGCAGTCGCTGTTGCGCACGGTGGACAGGCGGTGCGCGATGACGAACGTGGTGCGCCCCTTCATCAGGGAATCCATGCCGGCCTGAACGAGCGCCTCGGTGCGGGTGTCGATCGAGCTGGTCGCCTCATCGAGAATCAGCACGGGCGGATCGGCGACCGCCGCGCGCGCGATGGCCAGAAGCTGGCGCTGTCCCTGCGAGAGGTTGCCGCCGTCGCCCTTGAGCATGGTGTTGTAGCCGTCCGGCAGGCGGGTGATGAAACCGTCCGCGTTGGCGAGCTTGGCGGCCTCGATACATTCCTCGTCCGTCGCGTCCAGACGGCCGTAGCGGATATTCTCCATCACCGTGCCGGTGAACAGGTGCGTATCCTGAAGCACGATGCCCAGCGAGCGGCGCAGGTCGTCCTTCCTGATCTTGTTGATGTTGATGCCGTCGTAGCGGATCTTGCCATCCTGAATGTCATAGAATCGGTTAATCAGGTTGGTGATGGTCGTCTTGCCCGCGCCGGTCGAGCCGACGAACGCGATCTTCTGCCCCGGCGTGGCGTAAAGCTTGATGTCGTGGAGCACCAGCTTATCGTCGCTGTAGCCGAAATCGACGTGATCCATCACAATATCGCCCTTCAGCTCGCGATATTCGGTTTCGCCCGTGTCCTTGTGCGTGTACTTCCACGCCCAGAGGCCGGTGCGGCCGTCGCTTTCGGTGATGACGCCGTTTTCGTCTTTCTTCGCGTTGACGAGGGTGACATAGCCGTCGTCCACCTCGGGCGCTTCATCCAGCAGGTCAAAGACGCGCTCCGCGCCCGCCAGCGCCATGATGATGGCATTGGATTGCTGCGAAACCTGATTGATCGGCTGGTTAAAGCTCTTATTCAGCGTCAGGAAGGAGACCAGCGTGCCGATGGTCAGGCCGAGGTAGCCGCCGGAGGCCAGCAGGCCGCCGACCGCCGCGCAGAGCACATAGCTCAGGTTGCCCATCGCCATCGTCAGCGGCATGATGGTGTTGGAGATGCGGTTGGCGTTGTAGGCGCTCTCGCGGAGGGAATCGTTGAGCTGCTTGAAGCCCGCGAAATTCTGTTCCTCGTGGCAGAAGACCTTGACGACCTTCTGGCCGTCCATCATCTCCTCGATATAGCCGTTGACCCTGCCCAGATCCTGCTGCTGGGCGACGAAGAACCGCCCGGCACTCTTGATGCGCTTGACGGAGAGCGTCATCGTCGTGGCAACCATGAACAGCGTGATGATCAGCAGCGGCACGTTGAGGATAATCATCGAGGTCACGATGCTCACAATCGTCACAACGCTGGAAATGAGCTGCGGCATGGACTGGGAAATCATCTGCCGCATGGTGTCGATGTCGTTGGTATAGACGCTCATAATATCGCCGTGGGCGTGCGTGTCAAAATACTTGATCGGCAGGCGCTCCATCTTGGAAAAGAGCTTGACGCGCAGGTTTTTGAGCGTGCCCTGCGAGACGAAAATCATCAGGTAATTGTACAGCCACGCGCTGAACGCGCCGAGGAGGTACACCAGCGCGACGCCGAGCACGGCGCGCCCCATCGGGCCGAAATCCGGGTCGGGGCGGCCGATCATCGGGGTGATGTAATCGTCGATCAGGCGCTGCATGAACATCGTGCCGTAGACGTTGGCCACCGCGCTGACGATCAGGCAGAGCACGACCGCGACGCAGTGCAGCTTATAGTGGCCCATGATCTCGGCCATGATGCGCTTAAACGTCTTGCCGGGGTTCTTCGCGCCGGGCTTTCCGGCGTTTCTGTTTCGTCCCATCATGCTCAGTCGCCTCCCTTCATGGCGGCCTCGTCAAAGTCGCCGCTGCCGCTTCCGGCCTGACTGTTGTAGACCTCCTGATAGATCGCGTTGGTCTTCAGCAGGTTCTCCGGGGTATCGAACGCATTGACCCGGCCGTTGTCCAGCACGAGCACGCGATCCGCATCCTGAATGGAGGAAATGCGCTGCGCAATGATGATCTTGGTCGTGCCGGGAATGTGGGTGCGCATGGCCTCGCGAATCTTCGCATCCGTCGCGGTATCGACGGCGCTGGTGGAATCGTCCAGAATGAGCACCTTCGGGTTTTTGAGCAGCGCACGGGCGATGCACAGGCGCTGCTTCTGGCCGCCGGATACGTTCGTGCCGCCGCGCTCGATGCGGGTATTGTATTTTTCCGGGAAGCGCTCGATAAATTCGTCCGCGCAGGCCAGACGGCAGGCCTCGCGGCATTGCTCGTCCGTCGCGTTTTCGTTGCCCCAGCGGAGGTTATCGTAAATCGTGCCGGAGAAGAGCACGTTGTTTTGCAGCACGACGGAAACCGCGTCGCGCAGGCTCTCCACGTCGTATTTGCGCACGTCCACGCCGCCGACGCGCACCTCGCCCGCCGTCACGTCGTACAGGCGGGAGATGAGGCTGACGAGGCTCGACTTCGAGGAGCCCGTGCCGCCCATCACGCCGATCGTCTCGCCGGAGCGGATGTGCAGGTCGATATCGCTGAGCACCGGCTTGCCGCTGCGCTGCTGATAGGCGAATGTCACGTGGTTGAAATCAACGGAGCCGTCCTTCACGGTCTTGACCGCGTTTTCCGGGCTGGTGATGTCCGGCTGCTCCTCGAGCACCTCCTCGATGCGCTGCGCCGCCGCGGCGGACTGCGTAACCATGACGAAGACCATGGAGAGCATCATCAGGCTCATCAGAATGTTCATCACGTAGGAGAGCAGGCTGGTCAGTTCGCCCGTGGTCAGGCCGGTCTGCCCCACGATCATCTTCGCGCCGAACCAGCTGATGGACAGAATGCAGGCGTAGACGGTGAGCTGCATGATCGGCATGGAGAACGAGATGATGCGCTCGGCGGAGATGGAATTTTTGAACAGCGCGTTCGCCGCGCCGGAGAATTTTTCATCCTCGTAATCCTCGCGGACAAACGCCTTGACCACGCGGATCGCGCCGACGTTTTCCTGCACTACGCCGTTCACCGCGTCGTACTTGCGGAACATCAGCTTGAAATATTTCATCGCCTTGGGGATGAGCACGAAAATCATCACGCCCAGAAACGCCATCGCGACCAGAAACACGAGCGAAAGCTTCGCGTTGATGGAAAACGCCATGAACAGCGCGACGATCAGCGTCACCGGCGCGCGGGTGCAGATTTGCAGAATCATCTGAAAAGCGTTCTGGATGTTGGTGACGTCGGTGGTCAGGCGCGTGACAAGCCCCGCGGTGGAGAACCTGTCGATGTTGGAGAAGGAATATTCCTGAATCCGCCCGAACATGGATTCGCGCAGATTGCTCGCCAGCCCCGTGCTCGCCCGCGCGCTGTGCACTCCCGCGCGAACGCCGAAGAACATCGCCAGAATCGCCATCACCGCCATCAGCGCGCCGATCTTCGCGACGTGCGCCATGTTGCCGACGGCAATGCCCTTGTCGATGATGGACGCGGTGAGATACGGAATCAGAATTTCGAGAATGACGCAGCACACGGTATACAGCGGCGAAATCAGCGCGTCCTTTTTATACTGTTTGATTTCCTGCGCAATGCGCGCACCGGTGATATGCTTTTTTTCGCCGGTCGGTTTTGTTTCAGCCATTGAATCCCTCCTGATCTTCTTCAATGCACTCGCCCTGCCTGAACGCATCGGACGACGTGATTTCAAACATCCGCCCGAGCAGCCGCACAAATTCGGGCGCGTCGTCGCCCAGCATGGACAGAAGCAGCGCGATTTTGCTCTTAAAATGCGCTTTTCGCTTTTCGCAGAGCGCCTCGCCCGCCTGCGTCAGGGAGACGAGCACGCGGCGGCGGTCAACCGCGTCGTTTTCGCGCTCGAGCAGCCCCTTCTTTTCAAGGCTGCCCAGCACGGCGGCGACGCGCGATGTGGTCATGCTCAGCCTGCTGCTCAGCTCGCCCGCCGTCATTTTTTTCTTTGTCCCGTTATGCAAAAGCCGCATCACGGCCATTTCGCCGCACAGGCTTGCGCTGAAGCGGTTTTCCCGCGCCTCCCGCGGGTGTTCATCCAGCAGGCGCGTCATTTCTTCCGTCAGCGCGGCGTTACCTGTCACAGAATCCCTCCTTTTGCTAACACTGTGAGTTATTATACGGAGGCCGGCAAAATGTGTCAACGTTAAATGCGCCAAATCTCGGCGCGGTCAACATGGCGAAAAACACAATTTGCCTGACAATTTTCAAACGCTCTCATCCGCCGCGCCGGACACGGCGGGGAGCGCGCGAAGCACGATTTCCGACACTTTATGACGAATTTTGACAGAAAGTGGTGCAGTCATTCCCGTTTCAAACCATTTTTGCCGCTTTAATGGAGCATCAGTGGAGAAAGAGCGGTGAAAAAGATTGACAAGTGGAAAAAAATGGATAAAATGAAAGGAGCGAATATACGGAAAGGAGCGCATCGATATGAAGGATATCGCGATTGAATATTTAGGGGGAAGCGGCTTCCTCGTTTCGCTCGGCGGCACCGGCCTGCTCTTTGACGCCAGCGAATCCGGCCCTGATCGGCGCGCTCTGCCCGATCAGGCGGCGCTCGCGGCGTTTGAAAAGCTGTACGTGTTTGTCAGTCATCACCACGACGATCACTTTTCCCCGGCGATCTACGATCTGTGCGGCGAAAACGCGACCTATATCCTCGGGTTTGACATTCCGCAGCCCTACAAGGGCGTGCGCATGTCCCCCGGCGAGGCGCGCACGTTCGGCGCGCTGACCGTGAACGCCTACGGCTCGACGGACGAGGGCGTTTCGTTCTGCGTCGATTTTGCGGGCGTCACGCTGTTCCACGCGGGCGACCTGAACCTGTGGCACTGGCGGGACGAATCCTCCGTCACGGAAATCGAATCCGCCGAGCGCGCGTTCTATGACTGCGTCGCGCCGATTCCCAAGCAGAAGATCGACGTGGCGTTTTTCCCGGTCGATCCCCGTCAGGGCAGCATGTATGACGCGGGCGCGGGCTATTTCATTATGACCGTCAAGCCCAAGGTCTTCATCCCGATGCACTTTCAGGGGCGGCCGGACGTCGCGCTGCGCTTTGCCGTCACCGGGGAAACCCCGCAGACGCGCATCGTCGCGCTGGAGCAGCCCGGCGACCACATCGACCTGCATCTGCCGGAGGACGAGACCTCCGCGCCGGATCAGAAGCTGAAGGATTTATTGAAGGACGACGAAAATTCCTGATTTCATACGCGCCGACACAAAGAACGCTCAAGCCTTCGCTGAAAAAGGCTTGAGCGTTCTTTTATATTTCCTCGATTTTCCGCACCGTCAGCACGCCGTCCTCGACGGTGAATTTGACGTTCTTCCCCGCGAAGGCCACGCCGTACATGCGCTCGGGGTCGCTCTGATACGAGGGTCTCGGGTCGTGCGCCAGCACGCCGCGCAGCGCCGCCCGGTGCGCCGGGTCGATCTGCGCCTCCAGCGCCGCCGGAAAATCGACCGTCAGCGCGTAATGCCGCTTTTCCTCCGCAAAGCCGCCCGTCGCCTCCGGGTGGCAGTCGGCATACGGCAGATAGGGCTTGATATCGTAAATCGGCGTTCCGTCCATCAGATCCGCGCCGCCGACGACGAGCACCGGCCCCTCCGGGGTGTGCAGCCGCACTTCCTCAAGCGTCACGGACGACAGCCCGATGGGATTGGGGCGAAACGGCGACCGCGTGGCAAACACGCCCATGCGCGCGTTGCCGCCCAGCCTCGGCGGGCGCACCGTCGGCGACCAGGCCTCCCGCTCGCAGGCGGAAAAGCCCCAGATCAGCCACAGATGCGAAAAGCCCTCGACGCCGCGCAGCGCGTCCGGGTTTTGATAGGGCTTTTCGAACACGATTTCCGCGCGCGTTTCCGGCACGACGCCGCTCTGGCGGGGAATGCCGAATTTCTCCGGAAAGTCGCTGCGGATTCGGGCGATGGTTTTGATCGTTTCCATTATTTCACCAGCACCGATGGAACCTCCACGCCGGAGTCGTGCATCGTCTGCATCATGTGCCGCTGCGCCGCCCGCCGCGCGCGCTCGCTGTCGTGCTCCAGGATTCCGCGGTACATCTCCAAATGGCACTGGCTCGCGCGCTGATAGCTGCCCTCCACGCGGCGGGTGTGGTGATAGCCCGCCTGAATGGATTCGTGAATCGTCGGCAGCAGGCGCATCATCACATCGTTTCCGGTGCATTGGGCGATCATGCTGTGGAACTCGAAATCATACGGCGTGTAATCCTCGCCGTGCAGATAGGCGTTATCCATCCTATCCAGCAGGGTCTTCATCGCGGCAAGCTGCTTTTCCTGCCGCCGGACGGCGGCCAGCGCCGCGACGTTCGGCTCGATCAGCAGCCGCGTCTCCAGCAGCTGGGCGATCAGCTCATCCTGATCGGCGAAGCGCAGCCCCAGCGGGTCGCTCGCCAGCCCCGGCATGGCGCACAGGAACGTGCCCTGCCCCTGCCGGATATCGACGATATGCTCCGTCTGCAAAATTTTAACCGCCTCGCGCACCGTCGAACGGCTGACCCCGAAGCGCTCCATCAATTCCGCCTCGGCCGGGAGCTTCGCGCCCGTCTTGAGCGATTCCTGTATGATCATTTCCCGCAGCTTGTCGGCCACCTGCTCCGGGAGCTTCCGCGTTTTTCTGACTGTTTCCATTGCGTTTGCCTTTCCTTCTCTCTCTTCTGAAAAATGGGATTCGAATTGTATTTGAGGTTGCGTTTTGACGTGCACCGCTGATCAAACATACACTTTCATTATCAGTTTATCACATCCGACCTTTTTTCTCAACCCTGTTCGGCGGCGCGTTCAATTTTTACGCGCGCGGCAAAGTCTTGCCCTCCGTCGGAAGGATTTTTCCCCGACAGCGCGAATACTGAATAGGTGTGAATTTGCCCTTTTATACCGTTTCAGCGCCCTTTTGGGCAGACGGAGCCGAGTTGTGCACAGCGTTGTGGATAAATCCGCCGATAGTTTTGGGCTTTATCCAGTGTTATCCACAGCAAAAAAGGCAGGCCGCGTATGGCTTTTTGGCACTTATCCCGGTTATCCACCGCTCTACGGCTCCTGCTACTGAACGTATATACAGCTACTACCCCATGGAGGTTGTCAAAAATGCGTTTTATCTGCGATACCAACGAACTGAATACCGCCCTCTCCATCGTCAGCCGCGCGCTGGCCGTGCGCTCCACCAAGCCGATTTTGGAGGGCATCCTGTTTGAGTCCTGCGACGAAGGGCTTCGCCTCACCTGCACCGATCTGGCGCTTGGCATCGAAACCCTGCTGCCTGCGACGTTCAGCGAGGAAGGCCGCGCTGTTCTGCCGGGCAAGCTGCTCTGCGAAATCATCCGCAAGCTGCCGGGCGGCCCGTGCGACATCGCCATCGGCGAGCGGATGCAGGCGACGATCCGCTGCGCGAGCGTCCGCACCACGATCAACGGCTTTGACCCGGTGGAATACCCGGAGCTGCCGCAGGTCGAGGGCGAGCGCTTCGAGCTCCCCCAAAACACGCTCAAGGATATGATCGGACGCACCCTGTTCGCCATCGCGCAGGATGAGAGCCGTCCGATTTTGACCGGCTGCCTGATGGAAATCAACGCCAGCGAAATGCGCGTCGTCGCGCTGGACGGCTTCCGCCTCGCGCTGCGCAAGGAGAACGTCGCCGGCCCGTCCGCCCCGGTCAGCGCCGTCGTCGGCGGCCGCGTTTTGGGCGACATCGCGAAGATTTTGGCGGATACGGAGGAACCCGTCTCCCTGTGCTTCACCAAGAGCCACGTGCGCATGAACATCGGCCAGACCCGCGTGGTCGCGCGCCTGCTGGAGGGTGAATTTATCCGCTACCGCCAGATTCTGCCGGAGGAATGGCAGACCCGCGTGACGGTCGAGCGCGCCGAGCTGGGCAGCGCCATCGACCGCGCGAGCCTGATCGCCCGCGAGGGCAAATCGAACCTGGTCTGCTTCAAGCTCGACGGCGAAACGCTGGAGGTCAGCTCCAACTCGGAGACGGGCGACATGGAGGAAAAGATGCAGGTCATCACCGAGGGCAAGGATCTGACGATCGCCTTCAACGTGCGCTACATCACCGACGTGCTCAAGGCGCTTTCCGACGACCGGATTGTGATGCGCTTCAACTCCAACGTCAGCCCGTGCGTGGTCTGCCCGGTGGAGGGGGACAGCTATCTGTATCTGGTGCTCCCGGTTCGCGTGTTCAACGCATAAGCGCCGATGCGGGTGACGTCGCTCAGCCTGAGCCATTTCAGGAATTACGAACGCGCGCTCATCGAGCCGGACGCGGGCGTGACCGTGTTCACCGGCCCGAACGCGCAGGGAAAAACAAACGTCCTGGAGGCGCTGCACCTGTGCTGTCTGGGCAAAAGCCACCGAACCTCCCGCGATGAGGAGCTCATCCAGTGGGGGCGGGACAGCGCGCGCGTGACGGTCAAAACCGCGCAGCGGGACGGCACTCACGAGGTCGCTGTGGTGCTCAGCCGCACCCAGCGGAAGAAAAAGACCGTGCGCATCGGCCTAAGGCAGGCGGAACGCATCGGCGAGCTGCTCGGCCACGTCTGCGGCGTGCTGTTTTCGCCGGAAGACCTGCAAATCGTCAAGGACGGGCCGGCGGAGCGGCGGCGGTTTATGGATATGCAGCTCTCGCAGCTCCGGCCGGCGTATTTTTACGCGCTTCAGCGCGCCGTGCGCACGCTCAACCAGCGCAATGCGCTGCTCAAGGACATCGCGAGAAACCCGTCGCTGCTGCCGACGCTGGACATGTGGGACGAGCAGCTCGCGCGCGTGGGCGCGGTGATCTGCGAAAACCGGCGCGAGGCCGTGGGCAGGCTCGACGAGCTTGCGCGCGCGGCGCACCTGTCGCTGACCGGCGGGCGCGAGGAACTGCGGCTGCGCTACGTTTCGCAGGTCGCGGACGCGCCGGACGCCTACGAAGCGCTTTTGGCGCGGCTGTCGCGGGCGCGGAGCGAGGATCTTCGGCGGATGACGACGACCGTGGGCATTCACCGGGACGATATCGCCATCACCATCGACGGCAAAGAGGCGCGCACGTTCGCCTCGCAGGGGCAGCAGCGCAGCGCGGTGCTCTCCCTCAAGCTGGCGCAGCTCGAGCTGGCCGGCGCGGAAAGCGGCGAAGCGCCGATTCTGATGCTGGACGACGTGATGAGCGAGCTGGATCCCAGCCGCAGGCGGCAGCTCATCGAGCGGATCGACCGGGTGCAGACGTTTGTGACCTGCACGGATCTCTCCGATCTGGCTGGCGCGCGGCAGGGCGCGGTCTATCGCGTGGAGAACGGCGTGCTGACGCGGGAATGAGCGACTTTTGGGGAATCGCCCAAAATCGTGTAAAAACAGCAAAAAACGGACTTATCCCCGAGTTGTCCACACTCGTCCACAATTTATCCACAATATCCACAGAAGTGTGGATAAGTCTGTTGATAACTTGCGGAGAAGCCGAGGAAAACCCAAAAACGGCGGCCGCGGCCAAAGAATGGGGCGCGCGCCAAAAGTCTTTTGGGTTTTGGCTTTTGGGGCGTAAAATGCCCAAAAGAAAACGCGCGCGCCGCTGTGGGTTCTCCAAAAGTGGAAAAGCGGAAAATACGGCGGGGCCTGCCCCAAAAAAACAGTTCGGGCGGCAGCCCGGCGTTCTCCTTTCGTGAAAGGATGCTGACATGGATCGAAAAAATCGGCGCGTCACCTATCTCACCGGCGCAAACGCCACGTTTAACGCCTACGGGATGAATGACGATCAAAAAAAGAAGAAAAATAAAAAGAAGAACACCATACAGAGCAGAATCCGCATGGCAATCCTGATCTTCGCGCTCATCGGGGTGCTGATCGTGTGCGTCATCTATGCGCTGACAGGCTCGACGCGCGAGGGCGTCGGCCGCGTGACGCGCATCGGCGCGACGCTCAGCCAAAACGTGTCGCCCTTCGGCGACAGCGTGATTTTTTATGACGGCACGACGCTGCACTGCGTCGCGGCGACCGGCGGCAACGAGTGGAGCTATCAGATCGGCACCAACGCCGACTACGACGCGACCGAAAAGCGCATCGTCGCATGGTCGGGCAACGACCTGTACATCCTCAACAACAGGGGCCGCCTCATCTACAACAACAAGATGAGCGACACCGTTCAGTTCGCCAGCGCGGGCGACGAGTATGTGGCGGTGTTCGTCGGCGAGGCGGACAACGGCGTGGTTTCCGTCATCAACAGCAGCGGCCAGATCGTAGACAACATCACGGTATCCAACCAGACGCTGCTGGATATCGGCTTCTTCATGGCCTCCACGGCCAACAACACGCAGCCCACCGAGCTGATGTGGATGCTGGGGCTCAACACCACCGGCACGGTGCTCTCCACTGAGCTGCAAACCTTCCAGCCCGGCAAGCTCTCCACCGGCAAAAGCTCCATCGGCGAGCACATCGCCTATTCGATCTACGACGACAACGGCACGCTCAACGTCGTCACCACCCGCCAGATTCTGCATTACAGCTATCGCGCGCTGGAGGCGAGCAGCCCGACGCTGATCTACGGCTACACGGTCGAGGACGTCAGCCGCAGCGGCAATACGGTCTATCAGCTCCTGGTGCCCGCACAGGAGCAGAGCGAGGGCATCAGCATCGCGAACGTGCGTCTGGTGTACGGCGGCATCGACCGCGTGATCCACCTGCCCAGCGCCTGCATCGCCGCGAAGCTGGGCACGAAGTCGGTTTACGGCTTTTCGCAGAACGCGGTCTATGCGTGCAGCTTCGGCGATACGACCTTCCGCACCTATGCCCTGCCCATCAACGTGACGGCCGTGCTGGGCATGATGAACGACAACCGCGCGGTGGTCGCCTCCGGCTCGGAAATCTACGTCGTCGAGCTGCCGACCTAAGGGAGGAAGAACCATGAACATCATCGACATTCTGATTCTGGCGGTGCTGGGGGTCAGCCTGATCTTCGGCCTGTACCGCGGCTTTATCAGCGGGGTGCTCAGCGTGGCGGCGCTCATCGGCGCGGCGGCGGCGGCCTTTGCCGTCAGCCCGTCGCTGGCGGCGTGGCTCCAGGGCAACGATACGCTGGTCAATACGCTGATGTATTACACCGACGCGGGCAGCCGCATCAAGGATCTGGATCTCTCCCTGCTCACCGTGTCGCAGGTGACGCAGGGCGCGCTGACGCAGATCATGGCCGGTGCGCAGCTCCCCGAGCAGTTTCAGGCGGCGTTCATCAACGCGGTCAACACCGCGCCGGGCGCGACCACGATGGCCACGCTGCTGAGCCAGACGATCGTCAACGTTTCGCTCTCGATCCTCAGCTTTCTGATCTGCTTTCTGGGCTGCTATATCGTCGCGACGTTCGTCATCCACCTGATTTGCTATGTGTTCGAGCTGCCGGTGCTGCGCCATCTGGACGCGCTGATGGGCGGCGTGTTCGGGCTGGCGCGCGGCGTGCTGCTGCTGTTCATCCTCTTTGCGCTCGTGCCGATCATTCAGGCGGTCGTGCCGGTGCAGCAGCTCACGGACATTTTGAATGCGTCGCGCCTTGCGCCGCTGTTTGACAGCAAGCTGATTCTCTCCATCCTTGGAGCATAACGGAGGCCCGTTTATGGAAAGCAACGCGATTCGGCTGACCAACAGGACGGCCATTGCGCTTCGCAGGCAGGCGAAGAGGACAAGAAACGCTTATTTCGTCATGGGCGCGGTCGGCACGCTGCTGCTGCTCGCGCTGGCGGTGTATCTGGGCATGATGTGGCTGCCCGCCGTGCCGCTGCTGCTCGCGCTGGCGGTCGCGACGGACGCGCTGCTGGCGCTCAGCGCGCGGCGCATGTATTTGCAGCTCATCGGGCAGGCCATCTGCACGGAGGCCGCCGCGCGCCGCATCCGCGCGGAAAAGAGCGAAAAGCAGCGCCGCCGTCAGGCAGTGGATGATCTGGTGGCCATGCAGCGCGACGCGCAGCGGCAGACCGAGGCCGCGCCCGAGGGCGATTTTGCCGACGCGCTGGGGCAGACGCGCCGCATGCCGGTCGTCAAGCCCGCGCCCAAGCCCCCGGAGACGGGCGGCCACCGCCGCCGCAGGCAGGCGGGCTTTACCGTCATTACGGATGATTCCACCAAACAGGTGCAGTGAGGAACCATGATCGCAATCGCTTATACCCTTTCGTTCTGTTTTCTGGGCGCGCAGATGATCCGCTGGCTCATGCCGCGGAAAAGCCCGCTCGTTCGGGCGTGGCTGGGCGTGTCGCTGGGCGTGCTGATGGAGATGGGGCTCCCGGCGCTGTGCGCCAACGCGCTGGATTTCACCGTCGCCGCGCATATCGCGGCCGTCGCCGCGGCGCTGCTGCTGGCGGCGCTTTGTTATGCCGCGCGGGAAAAAGCGCCGCTCTGCCGGATGAGCGCGGCGGACAGGCGGCAGATGGCCGTGATGGCCGCCGTGGGGATTCCGCTGACGGCGCTTTCGGCCTATCTGCAATATACGCACAATATCATGCCCGCCGCGGACGGCTCGCTCTGGTGCGGGCAGGCGACATACGGCGATTTGTGCATGCACCTGTCGTTTGTCACGTCGCTGGAAAACATGCGCTTTCCGCCGAGCTACAGCCTGCTGGCGGGGACGAGCCTCGCCTATCCGTATCTGACCGATGCGCTGAGCACGACGTTTTACATGCTCGGCATGCCGCTGAACCTGTCGCTCGTCGTGCCGGGCACGCTGCTGATGGCGCTGACCTACGCGGGCTATATGCTCCTGGCGCAGCAGATTCTCGGCGGGCGGCACAAGGCGGTCGCGGTGGCGGCGCTGCTGTTCTTCTTCAACGGCGGCCTCGGCTTTCTGTATGACTTTGATCTGGCGTTCGCGGATCACTTTGCCCGCGTTAAAGAGATTTTCACCGGGTATTACAAGACCCCGGCGAACCAGCCCGATCTCAACCTGCGCTTTTCAAACGTCATCGCGGATCTGATGCTCCCCCAGCGCGCGCTGCTGGGCGGCTGGGCGATGGGGATTCCGGCGCTGTATCTGCTGATTTCCTCCGTCCGGGAGAAATCCTATCGGCAGACGGCGCTGCTGGCGCTCTGGGCCGCCGCGCTGCCGCTGGTGCATACGCACACGTTTCTGGCGCTCGCGCTGTTTTCCGGCGGCTACCTGCTCGGCAGCCTCATCGAACACAGGGAGGATCGGCGCGGCATCCTGCTGCGCGCGGGGCTGTATCTGGCCGTCGTGCTGGCGCTGGCGCTGCCGCAGCTCGTGGGCAACGCCGTCCGGCAGACGCTGGAGGGCGGCGCGCTGCGGTTCCAGTTCAACTGGGTCAACAACAGCGGCGGGCGCGGCCTCAAGGACGGCTATTTCTGGTTCTGGGTGAAAAACGCGGGTCTGCCGTTCATTCTGACGGTCTGCGCGTGCCTGTGCGCCCGAAAGCGGGGGAATCTGGATATCGTGCTGGGCATGACGGCGATCTACGTCGTCGCCGAGACGATCCTCTTTCAGCCGAACGAATACGACAACAACAAGCTGTTTTATATCTGGTTCATGTTCGCCATGATCCTCGCGGCGGATTACGGCTCGATGCTCATGCAGCGGCTGGCCGGTCTGCCGGGGCGCGTGCTGCTCTGCGGGCTGTTTCTGTGGGCGAGCGTGTTTTCCGGCGCGCTGTCGCTGGGGCGCGAGGCGGTTTCCGGCTACCAGCTCTTTTCCGCCAACGCGGTCGCGGCGGGCGACTGGATTCGGGAAAACACCGACCGCGACGACGTGTTTCTGACCGGGCAGCAGCACATCAACCCCGTCTGCTCGCTGGCGGGGCGGCAGATTATCTGCGGCAGCGATTTGTACGTCTTCTTCCACGGGCTGGATTATTCGCAGCAATCGGCGGATTGCAGGCGCTTTTATGAAGATCCGCGCGAGAACGCCGACGTGCTGGAGACGTACAATGTGCACTACATCTACGTGAGCGATTACGAGCGCGCGGAGTTCGACGTGGATCTTTACGCGCTGGATGAAGCATACGAACTGATCTACGCCAACGACGATGTGCGCATTTACGACGCGGGATGGAGAGAGATGCCGTGACGGAGCGATTTTTACAATACTCGCTGGAGCGGGACTGCAAAATCTGCGTCGTGCTGATGACGGACAGGCAGATGAAAAAGGTCAACCTGCGCGTGACGCATCTGGATGCGGACGGGTTTGACGCGGTGCTCGCGGGGCGAAAAAAGCCGGTGCACATCGCGATGAACGACGTGCTCACCGCCGCCTACGCGCGGGGCGATCAGGGCGCGCTGGAATGACCGGGCGGCCGGCGCGCCGCCCCAAAGCGACGGAGAGGACCGTATGACGAAGGAAATTCAGCAGGAAACGATTCGGGGAATCGCGCTGCGGGCAAAGGCGCTCGGCGGCCGCGCCATGCTGGTCGGCGGCTGTGTGCGCGACGCGCTGACGGGGCGCGGGAGCGCGGATATCGACTGTGAGGTATACGGCCTTGCGCCGCAGGCGCTGCGCAGTCTGGCCGCGGAATTCGGCGAGGTGGACGAAAGCGGCGCGCGATACGGCATTTTTTCCCTCAAGGACGCGGGGATTGATCTGGCCGTGCCGAGGCTGGAGCGGCGAACCGGGCCGAAGCACGGCGATTTTGACGTGCGGCTCGATCCGGCGCTCCCCTTTGCGCGCGCGGCGGCGCGGCGGGATTTTACCGTCAACGCGATTTTGCGGGATGCGCTGACCAGGGAAATCGTCGATCCCTTCGGCGGGCAGGCCGATCTGCGCCGGGGTGTGCTGCGCGCCGTGCCGGGGGACGGCTTCGCCGAAGATCCGCTCCGCGTGCTGCGGGGCGCGCAGTTTGCGGCGCGGTTTCGCCTGTCGCCGGATGCAAAGACGCTTGAAAAGATGCGGATGATGAAGACGGACGCGCTCTCCCCCGCGCGCGTGCTGGGCGAAATGAAAAAGGCCATGGCGAGCGACGCGCCGGACGTGTTTTTTGACGTGCTCCGTCGGGCGGACGCGCTCAGGCCATGGTTTGGCGAGCTGGCGGCGCTCATCGGCGTGCCCCAGCCGCCGCGCTATCACCCGGAGGGCGACGCATACACGCACAGCATGCGGATGCTGCATGCCGCTGCGCAGAAAAAAGCGCGGGCGCTGCGGCCGGAGGCGTTTGTCTTCTCGGCGCTGACCCACGATCTGGGCAAGGCTGTCTCCACCGCGCGGGGCGAGGACGGCGAATGGCATGCCTGCGGCCACGAAAACACCGGCGTACCGCTGACGCGCGCCATGCTGGGGCGGCTCGGTGTGAACCGCGAGATCATCGCGTATTGCGAAAACATGTGCCGCCTGCACATGCGCGCGCATGTCTGCCATTACAGGCAGGCGGAGACGGGCGAGACGAACCTGCTGTTTGACGAATCCGTCTGCCCGAACGATTTGGCGCTGCTGGCCGTCTGCGATACGCTGGGCAAGGGCAGCGCGAGCGGCGGAGCGGCCGGCGAAGAGGCGTTTCTGACCGGGCGCGTCCGGGTTTACGAGGAGACGGTGGCGCGCGGCCTGCCCGACGGCAGCATGCTGCTCGCGGCGGGCATGGAGCCGGGGCCTCAACTGGCCGAGGCGCTCGCGGCGGCGCGGCGGCGCGCGCTGACGGGCGAAACCGCCGAAGAAGCCGTTCAGAATGTTTTGAGGAAAAGAAAATGACCGATATCAACGGAATTTTCAGCTTTTGCGAGGCTGTCGGAACGGCGGCCTTTGCCGTGTCCGGCGCGATGGTCGCGGTGGATCGGGGAACGGATATTTTCGGCGTGCTGTTGATGGCGGTGTTCACCGCGCTGGGCGGCGGCACGCTGCGCGACGTGCTCATCGGCTATTTTCCGCCGCGCATGTTCACCAATTTCCATTACGTGCTGCTGGCCTGCCTGTGCGCGCTCGTCGTGTTCGTCATCGCGCGGGTGTACAAGGAGCGCTATGTCGCCCGCGAAAAGATGATCGAGTAGATCAACAACGTCTTTGACGCCGTCGGGCTGGGCGTGTTCGCCGTCTCCGGCGCGCGCATCGGCATGGAGGCCGGGTTTGCGGATAACGTGTTCCTGACCACGTTCCTCGGTGCGACGACGGCCATCGGCGGCGGCATGCTGCGCGACGTGCTGCTGAGGGAAATGCCGTTCGTGCTCAAAAAGCGCGTGTATGCCGTCGCGGCGATTCTCGGCGCGCTGGGGTATGCGCTGCTGCTGCGCGCCGGGGTGGGTGAAATCATGGCCTACGGGCTGGGGATGATGATCACCACGGCGGTGCGCATTCTGGCGACGGTGTTCAAGTGGAATCTGCCGAAGGCGATTTGAGCGGGCGGGAGGTTCATCTATGGTTTTCACGCAGCGTTACGCCTCGCCCCTCGGCGGCCTTCTGCTCGCCGCCGACGAGCAGGGGCTGATCGGGCTCTGGTTTGACGGCGCAAGGCATTTCGCAGCGAATCTGCCGGAGACTCGCGAGGAAAAGCGCACGCCGATTCTTGACGAGACGGCGCGCTGGCTGGACGACTACTTTTCAGGCGGACAGCCGGATTTCACCCCGCCGCTGCATCTGATCGGCTCGGCGTTCCGGCTGCGCGTGTGGGCGCGCCTGCTTGAAATCCCATACGGGCAGACGACGACATACGGCGCGCTGCTGGGCGACGGCGCGAGCGCGCGGGCTGTCGGCGGCGCGGTCGGGCGAAACCCGATTTCCATCATCGTGCCGTGCCATCGGGTGATCGGCGCAGACGGAAGCCTGACGGGATACGCCGGGGGCGTGGACAGGAAAATCCGCCTGCTGGCGCTGGAGCGGCAGGGAACAAAAAGACGATAAAAGAGCTGTCAAGCTAACGACACCGACATTTCAAGAGTACAACTAAGTATTTGTGCCCGAAGGTTTCCAAAGGGCGATGCGCCAAACGGGCGCCGTAAACGCTCGGAAAGCCCTTTGGTGGGGCGATGGGGCAAAGCCCCATATCCAAAAATGCTTAGATATTTGTTTCTTGAAATGTTTGGTTAAGCCTGACAGCCCTTTTTGTTGTGCGTTTTTTTGAAACAAATCGGTTTTATCCACAAAAACCGGACGGTTTGTGGAAAAATCACGCCTCCGGCGTTTCCGTGTCGTTTTCGCGGTTGTGGATGCGCTGGGCGGATTTGAAGTGGTGCGGCAGGGTGCGGAAGCTCTTTTTGAGCTTGACCTTCTGCACAAAGCAGAGGATGACCAGCAGCGCGGTGACGAAGATCAGGATATCGGTGTGCGAGAAGCCGCGAACGGCGCACGCAATGGTAATCAGGCCGCTCATCAGGGTGATGACGAGCAGCCCCAGCGTGTTCAGCTTGCGGCGGAGAATGAAGTTTTTAAAGCGCTGACGCTTGGATGGTTTCGGATTCATGCGGTGCGTTCCTCCCGGCAAAATAGCGGCCTTCCGGCTGTGACTAGTGTATTCTTTCGCCGTGAAATGAAAAACCCCTTTTCAATTTGCGTTAAAAAATCGTAATTTCGATGCGGTCAAACGGGGAAAATTAGGGCGGATTTTCCACAAACCTGTGGATAAATCAGCGCGACGCGGCGCGGGCGGCCATGGCGGCCATCCATGCGGCGCAAAGCGGCAGAACGTCCTCGTCCACCTTGAACATGCCGTGGTGATGTGCGTAGCAGCAATCCTTTTCCGGCGCAAGCATGCCGACCTGCACGAAGCAGCTCGGGGCGATGGCGCGGTAGGAAGCAAAATCGTCGCCGAGCATGCAGGGGTGCTGCGGCTGAATCCTGTCGGGCGGAACCAGCTCGGCGGCACATTCGTTGGCGATGCGGCAGAGCGCCTCGTCGTTGACGACCACGCCGGCGACCTCGTTGATCTCGATTTCGGCGGTGCAGCCGTAGGCGGCGCTCACGTCGGTGATGATGCGCCGGAAGTGCTCGAGCAGGCGGCGGTGCACGTCGTCGTCAAACGCGCGCAGCGTGCCTTCCAGCACCGCGTCCTGCGCGATGATGTTGCAGCGCGTGCCCGCGTGGAAGGAGCCGACGGTGACCACCACGCTGTCCATCGGGGAGATGAAGCGGGAGACGATGGTTTGCAGGGACTGCACGACTGCCGCACCCGCGGTGATCGCGTCCACGCAGACCTCCGGCGTCGCGCCGTGGCCGCCCTTGCCGTGGATGGTGACCTTGAACATGTCCGGCTCGGCCCAGATGCCGCCGGGCGTGGCGTGCAGCGTGCCGGTCGGATACAGGCTCCAGACGTGCAGGCCGTAGAAGGCGTCCACGTCGCTCACCAGCCCGGTGGCGATCACCTCGTCCGCGCCGTGTTCGCCCTCCTCGGCGGGCTGAAAGATGATTTTATATGTGCCGCAAAGCGCGTCGGCGTGCGCCTTCAGCAGGCGGGCGACGAACACGCCGCAGGTGGTGTGCGCGTCGTGGCCGCAGCCGTGCATCAGGCCGTCCGTTTCGGATTTATAGGGCACATCGCAAAGCTCCTGCATTTGCAGCGCGTCGGTGTCAAAGCGCAGGCCGACGGTCCTGCCGGGCTTCGCGCCGCGGATGACGGCGATGGTGATGTTGTCCTTCGGGCAGAGCATGTCGATCTGATGCGCGCGGAGCTGCTCGCGAACGCGCTGATTGGTTCGGTTTTCAATGTGGGAAGGTTCGGGATGGCGGTGGAGATCCTCAAAAAAGGCGCGCATTTCGCCTTCGAGGGTTTGGGCTTCGCTCAAAAAATTCATGGCATTCACGCTTTCTGTTTCGGTATGGGAAAATGATCAGCTTGTTGACATAAGCAAACTTGGCTTGAATAGCAAAATCAAGAAATTCAGC
>OLPF01001442.1_pt1 | contig 19454 bp, 18 predicted proteins | sample 1673121 | NCBI WGS metagenome assembly OLPF01 (sample SAMEA3136756, study PRJEB25190) | human gut metagenome
CCCGCGCGGGGAAAGTACCTCGTCCGCCCGCAGGCGGACGAAACCTCCCTCAAGCGGCAAGCCCCTACCCCCACAAAAGCACCATCCTCTCCCCACCCCCCCTTCAACACACAAAAGCCGTGCCCCCCGCATCAGGGAGCACGGCCTCGCAAACAAACTCATGGAAACTGCAACATTAACCCACCGGAAATCAGATAAAACAGCGCCGTGCCATCCACGATCACCGCATCATGCAGCGCATCATAAGGCGCCAGTGCCAGGGTGTGGGTTTTCCCCGTAACTGTGGTAAAGGTCAGGGTGGTGTGTACGGGCTCCGTCACCGTAAATCCATCCGGCAGCCATCCCGTCACCCGAACGGCCCGCAACTGCTCCCAAGCGGCGGAGAACGCGCTGTAACTCACCTCCGCCCCATCCTTGTCGCAGAAAACATCCCACACCACTTCGCCGTTTTCGTCGGTGACCAGCTCATTGTTGGCGGCTACGCGCTCCTGACGGCGCAGCGTGTACACCACCGTGCCGCTGGCATCCTCCACGGCCATGGTGGCCAGGTCGTCCAGCTCCACCATCAGCGGATAGCGGCTGATGGTGTTTTTCACATCCATGTCCGTAAAAATGGCCAGGCTGTAATGGCTGCATAGATAAATGCCCCCATCCACCAGCACATAATCCACCGCGTCGCTCTTCGCGTCGCCAATTTGCATCACAAAGGTGCTTTCCGGCCAGTCGGTGGTGGAATATACGCCCTCCTCATCCACGCTGCCGGTGGAACCTGCCGCCATGTGAAGCGTCAGGGTAAAGCGGGGGCTGTCCAGCCCATAGGCGGCCAGGTTACCGGCGGTGGCCTCCTCCACATAGGCGCCCAGGCGCAGATTTGCCAGATTCTTGCGCAGGTTGGTCATGGCTTCCTCGTCCGCGGGATAGCTCCAGGGCATGGTCATGCGCCAGCTGGCGGCGGCGTCGCTGTCGGTGATTTCTCCCTCCAGCAGCCATTGGGCCAGAATCTCTTCATCCTCGCCGGTGAAGGTAATGGCGTCCAGGCGCGCCTGATGAATGGTGGGTTGGGTGACGGGGTACAGCTGGGCGCGGGACACATCCAGCTCCTCCTCAATGCCCCTGCTCAGGGCAAAGAGACGGGTGTCGCCCTCCACGGTCATGTAATACCAGGTGTCTTCCTCCAGGGGCCCCTTGCTGCCGATGCGCAGGCAGATGGCGCTGCCATCGGTGTAGGTGATTTCCACGGTGAGCGGCTCGTCCAGGCCAAACTCGGTGAAATACTGGGCGTACGCGTCCTTGTCCTCGGTCAAAATGTCCTCGTAGGCAATGGTGGCGCAGGCCGAGAGCATGGAGGACGCGTGCCGGTCGGATACCACAAAAGCCTCGTCATCGGCCAGGGTCAATACCCCCGCCGTGCGCTGGAGCAGGGTGTAGCTTTCCCCATCCCGCTGGGTGACGGTCAGGGAGGCCACCTCCTCGGAGGCCTTGTCCATCAGCTCCCCATGGGAAGCGGTGGAAATGATTTCCTCCGGCTGCTCCCGGCGCATAAGCAGCGTGCCGCCCACAGCCAGCGCCAGAACTGCCGCCAGTACCAGCAGCAGTACCGGGCGGCGCAACCGGCGGTGATGTTTTTTCTTGGATACCGGCTCCATGGCGTTCCTCCTTTAGCGGTGGCGGCGGGGCAGCAGCACCGCCAGGGCCGCCACCAGCACCGTCAGGGGCACGGCCACCACCAGGGCGATGCCCAGGGAAAGGGAATCCGTGGACAGGGCGGGCCGCAGGGCGGTCTTGGCCATAATGTCCAGCTGCACCGGCTGGGCGCCGGACAGGTACGTGCACATGGTGAGGATGAACTGCTGGGCATCGGTCATCACATACACCTGGCTGGAGGTGAGCACCGTGGAGCACCCCAGCACAAAGGCCTTGGACACATTGCCCGCCTCGGTAATCCGCTGGGACAAAAGCGCCAGGGCAAAGGGCCCCAGGGGATCGCCGTCCTGCTGCTCAATGGTTTCCGCGCCATCGCTGAAGTCCCGCAAATAGGCCTGATAGCCCGAGGACAGCACCACCTGGGTAATCAGGTTCTGGTCCCCCTCCTCCGGCTGGGCAAAGGCGCGGGCCCCGGTGAGCAGCAGGGTATCCTGGTTGTTTTCCACCAGGTCCATGGTGGCCGCGGAGGACTGCATGTAGGGCAGCAGCGCAATTTGAAGCCCGTCATAATAGGTGCCCGTCTCCTCCGCGCCCGCAATGACCACCCCGTCCAGGGGCTGGAAACCATAGGAGCGCAGCAGGGACTGGTAATTGGGCATGGCGGATACGTCGTCGGTATAGTCACAGGTGATGAACAGATTGCCTCCCGCCGCGGCGAAGTCCGTGATGGCCTCCAGCTCCGTGGGCATGAAGTCCCGCTGGGGGGAGAGGATCAGCAGCAGGTCCTCCGGCTCCAGGGTGACGTCCGCATCGGTAAGCTCGAAGTAGACCACTTCAAAATTGTTGCTGGTCAGGAAGTCCGCCAGCACGGCGGTGGTGCCCTGGTCCAGCTCCCCGTGCCCTTGCAGGATCATCACCCGGGGAATATCCTCCCGGGTCACGTAGGCAATGGCGGAGGTGATCTCCTTCTCGTAGGTAAGCCCGGCGATTTCGTACACCCCGGCCTCGTAGTCCAGGCTGAGGCTGATGAAGCTGTCCGGGGAGAGAATCTTGTACCGCCCGGTGGCTTCGCAGGAGACGATAAGGGAATCGTTGGTCAGGGGCTGGTCGCTGGTGCCGCGGAAGCGGGTGGTCAGGGTGGGATTCAGGGTAACGCTGGTCTGCTCCCAGGTGACCCGGTCGCTGGCCGAGGCGTAGCGGTTGAGCAGCTCCATGAGCGGCAGGTCCTCGCTGCCGGGGGTAAACAGGGCGTAAATGTGCACATCATAGGGCAGCGAAGCCAGGATGGCCTCGGTGGTTTCGCTCTGGGTGGTCAGCTCGTTAAAGGAGAAGTCCATCCGCCAGCCGTTCTCCTCCTCCAGGGTGTCGCACAGGAGCACCACCGCCATCAGCACCGCAATGCACAGGCACAGCAGCAGGGTGCTCATGCTGCCGTAGCGGAAGCGGGGCTGCCGCCAGAAGGGTACGCGCCCGGGCGCGCCTTGTTTCTTTTTCATACGCCGCGATACCTCCTGCTGTCCAGGCTGTGCACGGTCAACGCCAGAAAGGCCGCGATAAACGCCAGGTCAAAGCCGATGCTGGCAAAGGATAGCTGCCCCATCAGGAAGGGATTGTACCGCTGGTAGAGGCTAAAAAAGCTCAGCGCATCCTGGAGCCATGCCTGCGTAACCCCGCCGGCCAGCAGGTCCATCAGCCACAGGGCCAGGTTGACCCCAAAAGCGGCCACCGCCGCGGTTACCTGGTTGGACGCGCAGCCGGAGATGTACAGGTCAAGGGCCAGGAAGGCGCTCCCCTGGAGGATAAAGCCCAGGTATCCCACCATCAGCTCCCCGGGGTACACCGCCCCATACAGGGCCACCACCAGCACGTATACCAGCGTCAGCAGCACCGTGCAGGCCATGACCGTCACCGCCGCCAGGTATTTGCCCAGCACAATCCCCGGCAGGGAGACCGGGCTGGTGAGCAAAAGCTGGTCGGTGCGCTTTTGCTTTTCCTCCGCCAGCAGGCGCATGGTCAGCACCGGGGAGAGCAGCATCCACAGATAGCTGATTTGCCCCAGGAAGGTCAGCACGTCGCTGGACCGGGCGTCCAGCACCAGCATGTAGAAAAACAATCCCGACAGGGACAGAAATACCCCCATGAACACATAGCCCACCGGGGTGTAAAAGTAGCTTTGAAGCTCCCGCTTCCAAATGGCCAGCAAGGGATCAACTCCTTCTATACATAAAGCCGGGGGAGAGTTACTCCTCCGTGGTGGCCCGGAGGAACACTTCCTCCAGGGTATCCTTGACCACGGTGAGCTGCATCAGCGGGGCGTCCAGCCCTGCCAGCAGGCGGAACAGCTGCGCCTGGGCGCGGCCCCGCCCCGTCTCCCGGAGGCACTCCATTTCCAGCTCGGTGTAGTCCGCGTCGGGGGTGGGGAGCACCTTGACCCGGCGCACGCATTCCAGGCTGTTCAGCGCGGGCAGGAGCAGGCGCTCCTTCATGGCCACGGTGGCGCGCAGGCGGATGGTTTCCCCGTCCCCGCCGGTGAGTTCGGCCATGGCCGCTTCCCGGATCAGCTTGCCTTTGTGCAGGATTACCACCCGGTCGCACAGCTGCTGTATCTCCGGCAGCAGATGGGAGGAGAAGATCACCGTGTGCTCCTTGCCCAGCTGACGGATGAGTTCCCGGATCTCCTTCACCTGCCGGGGGTCCAGGCCCACGGTGGGCTCGTCCAGCACCAGCACCGGGGGATTGCCGCACAGGGCCTGGGCCACGCCCACGCGCTGGCGGTACCCCTTCGACAGATTCCCCACCCGGCGCTGCGCCACTTCCTTCAGGCCGCAGGTATCCATGATCTGCCCGATGTGCTTCTCTATGGCTTCCCGGCGCACTTCCTTGAGCTGGCATACAAAGGTCAGGTATGCCGTCACGGTCATTTCATCATACAGGGGCGGCCGCTCCGGCAGATAACCGATGCAGCGCTTGCACTCCCGCGGCTGCTGAAGCATATCCATGCCGTTCACCCGCACGCTGCCGCTGGTGGGCGGGAAATATCCGGTGAGCATGTTTAGCGTGGTGGTCTTTCCCGCGCCGTTTTGCCCCAGCAGGCCCACAATCTGCCCTTCCGGGGCAAAAAAGCTCAGCCCGCTCACCGCCTCCGTGGCGCCGTAGCGTTTGGTTACATTGCACAGCTCAATCATGCGTTTCTTCCTTTCCAAGGCTTCAAAGGTATCATACCATGGAAAAGCATACAGAGTATGAATAAAGTGTTAAGTTTGGCGGAGGGTAAACAAAGCCCGCACGTCCCCTTTGGGGGATGTGCGGGCACAGAATGTTGACAAGGTATTTTGCTCCATCACTTTTGCGGGCTGTGCCATAGAGTCTTGCAAGCGCAAAAGGTTTCGCGCCTGCGGGCGCGACCAAAGGGCTTTCCGATCGCCCTTTGGAAACCTTCGGCCCATACTTGTTGGTATGCTTGCAAGCTAGGAAGCCGGAAAATTTTGGTTCAGTGTTTCAGCTCGAATTAGCATGGGCTTTTCAGCCGCCTGAAGTGGCTTCCGCCACTTTTTCCACACGCAAAGCCCGCACGTCTTCTTTAGGGGCTATGCGGGCAGAAAAGCTACGCCTGTGGCGCGTAAATTTCAAAGGTTCAGCCTTCCGCGGAAACGGCCCCGGCCTTGGCCTTTTTCTGCGCGGCCTGCTGGGCCTTGGCCGCCTTGCACAGGGGACGCAGGGTGCAGCTTTCGCACAGGGGATGCTGTGCCTTGCAGACCCGCCGCCCGTGGAAGATCAGCCAATGGTGGGCATCCCGCCAGTCGGATTTGGGGATGGCTTTCATCAGCTGCCGCTCGGTTTCCTCCACGGTGGAGGCGTCCGCCAGACCCAGGCGGTTGCTTACGCGGAACACATGGGTGTCCACCGCGATGGCGGGCACGCCGAATGCGTTGGCCAACACCACGTTGGCGGTTTTACGCCCCACGCCGGGCAGGGCGGTGAGCTCCTCCATGGTGGAAGGCACCTGGCCGCCGTGCTTTTCCACAATCATCCGGCAGGCGTTGACGATGTTGCCCGCCTTGCTCTTGAAGCCGCAGCTCTTCACCAGGGGATACAGCTCCTCGGCGGTGCAGGCGGCCATGGCCGTGGCGTCGGGGTAGCGGGCGAACACCTCCGGGGTCACTTTGTTCACCTGCTTGTCCGTGCACTGGGCGGAGAGCATGGTGGCCACCAGGGTTTCATAGGGGTTGGTGAAGTGCAGCTCCGGCCCCGCGTCGGGGTAGAGCCGCTTGAGCTCGGCCAGGATGGCTTTCTTGGACATGGGGGAGACCTCCTTTGGTCACACTTGGGTAAGGGACGTGGGCATGCGGCGGATGAGCTTCATGGTCAGGTACAGCAGCGCCACATTCACGGGGTATTGCGCCAGGTTTTTCACCGCCCGGACCGGGAAAGTGGCCAGCACGCCGCTTCCCTGGAGCATCCACAGCCACAGGGTATTCAGGGCAATATTGCACACCAGGGTGACAGGCAGTATGCACAGGGCGGCACGCCACAGGCTGTCCTTGCGGCGGTAGAGCCACAGGCCGTAGTTCATCCCGGCCAGGGCCGCCGTGAGGGTGAAGCCGGGGAACACCGCGCCCGAGGGAAACAAGGTTGCCCCCAGCAGGTCGGCGCAGGCCGCCACCAGCATCCCGCAGAAGGGGCCCATGAGCATGCCCGCCACCGCGTTGGGCAGAAAGCCCAGGTTCACCCGCAGGGAATCGCTGAGCTGCACGTTGAACAGCCGGCTCATGACCACCTGCATGGCCAGGAGCACCCCCATCATACATAACCGCCTGGGCGTGAGCTGAAACCAGCTGCGCCACACGGCTTCCCTTTGTTTTTCCACCATAAGAAAAAACGCCTCCTTCCAAATCAAAATTGCATTGATCCGCAAAAAGGCGTTGTGATACATCCTGAGCAGTGGGATGCGGCGATGGCACCGCGGCGGAAAATCCGCCTTCGTCTCATGACAACTCCCCGTCCATGAGCACTTAACGCGCCAGAGCCTACTCTGCCAAAATCGGATCATCGAAACGGCTCCATGATACGCTTTTTTTCGCCCATGCGCAAGGGGGCGCGGGGAGGAAATTTTGTGGGAAGGGGGCGAGAAAAGGCGACGGGACGCACCCGTCCGGAGAGCCGCCCCCTTACAGCAGCTTGATGAGCATGGTTTTCTGCTCGTCCATCTCCACCACCAGCATGCCTTCCTTTTCCAACTGCTTCATAATGTCGGAAAAGCGCTTGAAGCCAATGCTCCGCTCGTTGAAGTTGGGGTAGGTGGTAAGGATATCCGCCTTGAGAATGGAGGGATTGACCCGGTCAAACCCGCCATCCTTATAGGCCTTGAGCTGGGCGGCGAAGGCCTCCCGCCAGTTGTCCCGGGTGAGCTGGGGCATGGCCTCCTGCTCGGGCGCGTTGAGGCTGACCATCATGTTGAAATTGTCGTTTTTAATGCGCAGGGAGCCAAACTTGGCCGCCAGGTTGGACAGCAGCTTGCCAAAGGTGGCGCACCCATAGGCTTTTTCGTTGAAGTCCGGGCGCAGGCGCAGCAGCACGCCCTTGAGCTCGCTGGCGTACATCTCGTCCTTGTCGGACTGCTCCTCGAATATGGAGCACAGGAGCTTGTTCAGCTCGGCCTCGTCCATGCTCTCCTCGGAGGAGGATTGCCGGCTCCGCTTGGTGGTGGGCGCGGTTACCTTGCGCCCGCCCACGCTCTCCAGAAACTGGAACTCGTTGCAGGCATTGATGAAAATGGTGCTGGCGGCCTCGCTGCGGCTGATGCCCAGGACAAACTTGCCCATGGCCTTGAGCCGGCCCACCAGGGGGGTGTAGTCGCTGTCGCCGCTGACGATGCAGAAGCTGTCAATAAGCTCGTTTTTATAGGCGACCTCCAGGGCGTCGATGACCAGCTGGATGTCGGCGTTGTTTTTCTGGGAAATGCCGTAGCGCAGGGAGGGCACCACCGTAAAGGTGTTGCTCAGAAGGATCTCCTTCAGGTCGCTGAAGCGGTCGGTGTAGCCATAAACCTTGCCCAGCAGAATATCCCCGCGGATCTTCACCTTTTCCAGGATGCTGTTCAGGGTGGCCACCTTGGCGCCACAGTTTTCCAGATCCACAAAAATGGCAAACTTGGAAGGGCTGGATGTACTCAGTGGAAAAACCTCTTTTCAAATAATATCAAAACGGTGGAAAACCTTCGGCTTTGATGGGCGCGAGGCGGCAATGCCTTGGCGCCCTTCCCGCACGCTGACAAGTCAAATGCGGAACGTAAAGCGGTCCCCGCGGATCACCTGGTGGGAGGTGTGCAGCGGATGGCCGGACTGATCGTAGATCACTTCATGCAGGCACAGCAGGGCGTCGCCCGGGGCAACGTCCAGGGCCTTGGCCTGGGCGGGCGTGGCATAGCACAGGGATACCTCATGGATGGCCTGACGGGCTTCCATGCCCTTCTCCGCCAGCAGCGCGTACAGCGAGCCGCTCAGATCCTCCTCCATCAGCCAGGCGTAGGCCGGGGGAAAATGATTGGTTTCCAGCATCACGGGCATATCGTCAGCCAGGCGCAGGCGAACGATCTCCACCACCTGCTCGTCCGCTTCACAGCCCAGGGCAACGCGGTCCGCCTCCTCCGGGTGCGTCCATTGCACATGCAATACCCGGGTGCCGGGGGTGCAGCCCATCATCCGGCAGGCGTCGTGGAAGCTGTTCACGTTGCGCAGGTCCTTCTGGATACGGGGGATGCCCACAAAGGTACCCTTGCCCTGGTGGCGCTTGAGCAGCCCTTCCTGGGTCAGCTCCGAAAGCGCTTTGCGCACGGTAACCCGGCTCACCTGATACGTTTCGCACAGCTCCTGCTCCGAGGGAATGCGGCTGTGCACGGGATAGACCCCGCTCTGGATGTCCGCGCGCAGCTTTTGCATCAGCTGCTTGTACAGGGGGCTGTAGCTTTCCGTGTTCAGAATCTGCTTTTTCATGGGCCTCACTCCTTGCTGCATGGGTTCAGTATACCATTGTTCACGGGAAAATACCATACTTTTCTGGACAAATGGCCTGGCGCAGGGTACAATATGAAATGTCATGAATACAATCGAGGAGGGTGGAACCCGTGAAGGAATTCCCCCGCGTTTCCGCCTGCGTGGTGCTCTACCGGTCAGGGGAGCAGGCCCTGGAAACGCTCCAGTGCCTGGAGGACAGCCGCCCCCGGCCGGAGATTTTCGTGGTGGACAACCATAGTGGCGATGGCCTGGCGGCGCGCGTGGCGGAGCGCTTTCCTGATATACGCCTGCTGCCCCAGGCGGAAAACCTGGGCTTCGGCCGGGGAAACAACGTGGTGCTGCCCCTGCTGCATAGTGAATACCATCTGCTGTGCAACCCGGATGTTACCTTTCCCCCGGAGCTGCTGGACCGCATGACGGCGTGGATGGACGCCCACCCGGAGGCGGTGATCCTCACCCCCCGGGTGATGAACCAGGACGGCACGGAGCAGTTTCTTCCCAAGGGGGAAATCACCGTGCGTCACCTGCTGGGCGGACGGCTGGAGCGCCTGGGGGGCTGCTTCCGGCGCTGGCGGCGGGAATTCACCCTGGCGGATGCGCAGGTGACCGGGCCGCGAAAGGTGCACTTTGCCACGGGATGCTTTCTGCTCATCCGCACGGAGGCCTTCCGCACCCTGCGGGGCTTTGACCCGCGGTTTTTCCTCTATCAGGAGGATTCGGACCTGAGCCGCCGGGCAGAGCAGCTGGGGGATATTGTGTATCACCCGGACATGGTGGTAACCCACGCCTGGGCCCGGGAGAACACCCGCACCCTGCGGGGAAACCTGCGGCAGGTGCGCTCCATATGCCAGTATTTCCACAAATGGGGGTGGAAGTGGTGACAGAGGTGCTGCTGGCCTGCTACAACGGGGAAAAGTACCTGCCGCCGCTGCTGGCTTCCCTCAGCGCCCAGGGGGAAAAGGATTTTCGCGTGCTCATGCAGGACGACGGCTCCCGGGACGGCACCCTGGCGCTGCTCAAAAGCCAGGCGGAGGCGGACGGCCGCTTTCTGCTTACGGCGGACGCGAGCCCTGCCCGCCTGCGGGGGGCCATCGGCAATTTCTGGAGCCTGCTGGGGCAGTCCCGCGGGGACTATACCGCCCTGTGCGACCAGGACGACGTGTGGCATGCCGACCGTTTGCAAGCCGGGCTGGCGGCCATGGGGGAGGCCGAGGCCCGCTGGGGCCGGGAAACGCCCCTGCTGGTGCACGGCGATGCCCGGGTGGTGGACGCCTCGGGCCAGGTGCTGCACGAGAGCTTCTTTGCCCATCAGGGGTGGGACTTCCGGGCGGTGGAGCTTCCCCGGCTGCTGGTGCAGAACAATGTTACCGGCTGCACGGTGCTCATGAACCGTCCCCTGCGGGAATTGGCCCTGCGCTGCGGTGACCCGGCGAAAATGTACATGCACGACTGGTTTCTGGCCCTGACCGCCGCCGCCTTTGGGCATGTGGTGTGCCTGCCCCGGCCGCTGGTGGATTACCGCCAGCATGGCAACAATGAGATGGGGGCCAGCGCCGCGGGACTGGCGGAACGGGGGGTGCGCGCCCTTTCGGCCCGGGAACGGGGCAAGGCGCGCATAGCCCTGACCTATCGCCATACCCGGGACTTTGCCGCGGCCTACGGCGCACTGCTGCCGCCCGCGGCCCGGGAGATCATAGACCGATACCTGGCCCTGGAGCACAGGCCCAAGCCTGCCCGCGTATGGGGCATGCTTCGGGGCGGATACCGCATGCAAAGCCCGGTAACCCGGGCTGGACAGATTTTCTTTTGCTGAAAGGAAGGAATATTCCCATGTTGACCATGGAACGCGCCAAGGAACTCAATGATGCCATGGTAACCGAGCCGCATTTGCGCGTGCACGCCCTGAGCGTCAGCGCCGCCATGCGGGCCATGGCCGCCCACTTTGGCGAGGACGCCGAGCACTGGGCTGCCATCGGTTACCTGCACGATTACGATTATGAACGCTACCCCGAGGAGCACCTCCAGCATACTGCGGAGCCGCTCACGGAAGCGGGCCTTACCCAGGAGGAGGTCCGCGCCATCCTCAGCCACGGCTATGGCGTGTGCTCGGACGTGGAACCGGTGACCAACCTGGAAAAGAGCCTGTACACCGTGGATGAGCTCACGGGCATCATCGGCGCCTGCGCCCGCATGCGCCCCAATGGGCTGCACGACCTGGAGGTAAGCAGCTTCATGAAGAAATTCAAGGACAAGAAGTTTGCCGCCAAGTGCGACCGGGAGCTCATCAAGGGCGGCTGTGCCATGCTGGGCATGGACGTGAAGGACGTGGCGGCCATCTGCATTGAGGGCATGCGGCCCTACGCCCACGAGCTGGGCCTGGATGGCACCGGAAACGCCTGAGTCCCCAAAAATCGGAAGGAGCGCTTGCCTGATGAAATTTGTGCTGGAGGTCCTCCGGGGCATGGTGATTGGCCTGGCCAATATCATCCCCGGCGTCAGCGGCGGCACCATGATGGTGTCCATGGGCATCTATGATACGCTGATCCACTGCATTACCCACCTGTTCAAGGAATTCAAGAAGTCCGTGATGACCCTGCTGCCCTATGCTATCGGCATGGCGGTGGCCATCGGCGCGTTGAGCTTTGCGCTGAAGTGGGCCTTTGCGAACTATGCCTTGCCTACCAATACGCTGTTCATCGGGCTGATTCTGGGCGGCTTGCCGGCCATTCTGCGCCAGGTGAAGGGCAAGAAAAAAGGCCCGGTGGGCGCGGTGCTCTTCCTCGCCTTTTTTGCGCTGATTATCCTTATGCAGCTGTTCCAGAGCGAAAACTCCGTGACCATTCAGCTGAGCGTAGTGGAGGTGCTCAAGCTGTTCGTGCTGGGCGCGGTGGCCTCGGCTACCATGATCATCCCCGGCGTCAGCGGCTCCATGATCCTCAAAATTTTGGGGTATTACGAGCCCATGGTCACCGTGGGCATCCCCGGCCTGCTTACGGGCTTGCGCTACGGTGACTGGGCGGCGGTGGCAGCCAACCTGGGCATCCTGGTTCCCTTTGGGCTGGGCGTGATTGTGGGCATCTTCGCCATTGCCAAGCTCATTGAGGTGCTGCTGGCCCGCTGGGAGGGGCAGACCTACTGCGCTATCCTGGGGCTGGTGGCGGCGTCCCCGGTGGCCATCCTCATGGCTACAAACATGAGCAACCTGGGCTGGGGCACCCTGCTGGTCAGCCTGGTGACCTTTGCCCTGGGCTTTTATGTGGCCTGGCGCATGAGCGGGACGGAAGAACCGGCACCCAAGGCGTAAAGCCTTCTGCCTGCTCAAAAAACGCGTACTTCTTCAAGCTGAAACACTGAAGAGGAAACTTTCAGTTTCTTAGCTGGCAAGAACATCAATGCGTGTGGGAAACGAAGGTTCCCAAAGGACAATCAGAAAGCCCTTTGGCTGCGCTCGCAGCCGCGAAATCTTCTGCGCTTGCAAACATGTATTGCACAACTCGCAAAAAATGATGGATTAAAATACTTTGCCAACGGTCTGAAGGCGAAAACCTTTCAGATAATGTACGAAAAAACCGGAACCGGCGGTTTTTTGATGGTGGCTTTGCTTCACCGGAACGTCTTTTTCAAGGCGTGAAGCAAAAAAATTTACTCGGCCGAGAGGCTCCGTTTACACGGACCATACGTGCGCATATTACACTGGGACCGGAAGAAAGGAGAGGATATCATGAAAAAGTTGACTTCCCTGGTGGCGCTCGTGCTGAGTATTGCTTTGCCGGTTTTTGCTGTGGCGGAAGAGCCTGCGGCAACGCCGGAACCTGTCCCTGCGGAGGAGATCCTGGCCTATACCCAGGTCTATGAGCCGGAAACTTCCTTCGTGCTCTCCTCTACCGTTGCCTGGAACGCCGATGAAACCGCCCTGGAGGTGGCGGGGGCTCAGGCACGACCCGCAACGGCCCTGGTTTATGTGGACGCAGACCTGCGCGTGACGGACGCCGCTGGCAAGGAAATTGCTCCTTCCCTGGCTGACTACATTTCCGCCACCGCCGGCACGGTGATCCCCGCGCTGTACGTCTCGGACGCGGAAGCTGCGGCTGCCCTGAAATTTTACCTCATCGAGTCCGGTCTGGGCGATGTGTTTGTGGCCGCTTCCTATGAAAATGCTGCGCTGGTCAAGGACGTTGCCGACCTGAACCCCGTGCGCGGCCTGGTGGACTTCCGCGGCATCGTGGAAGCGGACGAGGATACCCTGGATGACATCATTGCCACCACCAACGGCAGTCACGCCAAGGTATGCCTGATTTCCCAGGAGATTGCCACGGAGGAAAACGTGCAGTACCTCCAGGGGCGTTGCTCCACGGTGTGGGTGGCTACGTCCTCGGATCAGGTGTCGCTGATGACCCAATATACCAACGGCGCCAACGGCGTGCTGGTGGACGACTATCAGGCTGCCCTGGACACCCTGGCCTTTTTCCAGGACGACGCGCCTTCCCTTTTGCGGCCGTCGCTGATTGTGGGCCATCGGGGTATGCCCAGCGAATACATTGAGAACACCACCCTTTCCGCCATCGGCGCGTATGCTGCGGGCGCGGATGCCATTGAAAACGATATCCATCTTACCGCTGACCGCAAGATCATCATTAACCACGATGAATCCCTTGCCCGCCTCTTCAACCGCCCGGATGTTGAGAACCTGAATATCCTGACGCTGGATGAAATTCTCTCCATCCCCTTTGTGAATGATACGGAGAAGGGCGTGCAGGCGGCCAATAACCAGAACGCGTCCAAGTCCCGCTACGGGTATATCCGCTACCTGCCTTCGCAGCGTATGCCCACCCTGCGCGAGTTCTTTGAGCTGTTCAAGGATTCAGGCGTTGTGCACGACACCGAGATCAAGACCAACGATCCGGCCATCGTCGTGGCTCTGCGCACGCTGGTGAATGAGTATGACAACTTTGGCGAGGTGTTTACTATTTCTTTCAACGTCAATATCCTGGAAGAAATGTACAACAACTGGCCTGAGATGTCCGTGGGCGCGCTGGGCATGGAAGGCTATGCCAAGGAAGGTTCCAACCTGCCCATGTACCAGCCCTATGGCGACCTGATTGAAAGCGGCGAGGCTACCGTGGAGGAATGCGTGGCCATGCTCTATGCCGAGCTTGACAAGTGGAATGCCACCTACAATCCCTCTTCCGGCTTCTCCTACGACGTAATTTCGGCCGGACGCCATCGTGGCCTGACCGTATGGCCCTGGACCTACAACAGCGCCGAAGGGTTTGCCGAAGCCTACCTCAATGGCATCTATGGCCTGACTACCAATTTCTCCTACTGGGCAAGCGATTTCATCGTGGACCTGGACGCGGAGGATGTGGACTTGACCGTGGGTGAACCCCTGCCTGCGCCGGTGGTAACCACCCAGAACGGACAGCAGGTGTCGGTGGAAGGCCTGGAAGCTATCGCTTTGGAAGGCTCCCTGGATGAAGAAGGCCAGGCGCTGATGATCTACCGTCTGAAGCAGGAGCTGGTGATTGACGGCGTCTCCTACGGCAGCTACTACCTCTATTCGAACCCCTTCACCGTAACGGTTACCGCACCGTGAGAAAAGTAAGGGAAAAAACAGGTTCCTTTTTGCCAGTAAGGCAGCACGCCGCTGAATCGCTGGCAATCCTCAAGGGAATACCCGGCATTGGTTTTTACCCGAAAAATATTGCGCACGTATGGGACTGAAGGCTTGCAAAGGGCGGCCGCAAAGCCCTTTGGCCGCGAAAAAAGCGGCGTTGCTTACGGTTGCGGGCGGGTAGGCTTGCTCCCGTGCAACCGTTCCCCTGTATGACTAAGGTATCCCCTGGCGGGAAAAGCATGTTGCTTTTCCCGCCTTTTTTGTGTGGAAAGGGCGGACGTAAATTTATGCCTGGGGCAGCAGCGTGACTTCCGCTTCCACCTGCAGGCGGTGCATTTCCTCGGTCCAGGCTTCCACGGACATGCCCATGGAAAGGGGATGGGTGAACATTTCCTGGCGTCGCAGGCCCAGGGCGTCGCAGGAGGCGGCGTTCAGCCGCTGCAGCACCGCCCGCAGATCCTCCTCCAGGAGCGCTTCGGCCTGGGCGGGGGCGCCACGGGTCATCAGCGCCCGGCCCACCACCTTTGCGGTGACCTGGCCCTTTGTCCAGTTTACGGAGAGCTCCTTCACATGCAGGGTGAAAGCGGCCTCCTCCCAGGTGAGGGGCAGGTCCCGGGAACGGCCCAGCAGCAGGGTGAGCAGCTGGGTTTCCCGCAGGGAAAGGGTATCGTGCAAAAGCCCGTCCTGGCCGATGAGCCCGCAGCCGCCGAAGATCACTTCGCCCTCGCTGCCCGCGGAGAGCGCCTCCGCCGGGGCGTTCAGGCCATCCTGGGGCAGGCCCTCCTTTTTCAGGGCCATGCGGCCCAGGGCGGGGCTTTGCCGCTGGCCCATGCGGCGCATGTCCGACAGGGTGCTCCCGGGCAAATATCCCAGTTCCACCCGGGTGCGCAGCAGGGTGTCCAGGTATTTGCTCAGCCGTACGCCCGTTTGCGGCGTGAGCGTCTCCAGCAGTTGGGAGACGCTATCCTCGGTGAGCAGGGCCATGGCGCTCAGGCGCATGCTGGGAATGTTGGAGATTTCCGCTACCAGCTGGGGAAAGCCCGCCGAGGCGGCGGTCTCCTGGGAAAAAACCACCAGGCGCAGCTGCCCGAAATGCAACCGGCTGGGGGAAACCGCCGTCAGCGAGGACAGCGCTTCATCGAAGCTGTCCCCGGCGGCGGAGAGCACCAGGTATTTCTGGTCGCCCTTGTAGTTGGGCAGCTGTACGGCCACTTCCACCCCGGAGGTGGAAGTGTGCACCCCCAGGCACAGGGCGAAGGAGCGCTCCTCCCCGGGCAGGGAGGCGCAGCCCCCCAGACACAGGCAACCCAGCAGGAGCAGGAGTAACCGCTTCATGGCTTTCGCCTCCTTTTGCACAGCACAGCGCCGGGGAGCAGGCAGAGGATCAGCACCGCTCCGGGAAGCAACAGGTAGGGCTGCACCAGCTTGAGCACGCCGCGCAGCCGCTGCTCGTCCCACAGGTGGGGGAGCAGCAGCGCCACCCCCAGGGCCACGCAGAACAGCATCTCCCGGGCAGGCTTGCCCGGGGCCAGGGTGGCGCTGCGGCGCAGGGATACGGCCAGCGCCAGCAGCAGCCCCAGCACCCAGCCCGTGAGCGCCAGCAGCCGGTTCACCGGCGTCAGGAACACCATGGGCAGCAGCATGGCATCCGCCAGATTTTTCCCCGTGATCGCCAGTTCCGTGGGCAGGGAAAAGGCAACCGCCCCCAGCAGCAGGCACAGCAAAAGCAACGCCGGGAGCGGCCCGGTGTCCCGGCGCTGCCCTTTTTCCCGGGCGGGAAGCTCCGCAAAAAGGATCAAGGGCCAACCCATGGCCGTCATGTCCAGGAAGAGTGCGCGGTTTGCCGCGTTTCCCGCGCCGGACAGGGGAAGCAGATAATCCCAGTGCCCGTTCCAGGTCAGCTCAAAAAACAACAGCGCCAGCAGCACCAAAAGAGGGTAGCGCAGCAGCCATACGCACCGGGGAAGGCCCTTGCGCTGACAGCAGCAAAGGGCCGTGACCACCGTGACCGCCGCCATGCCGAAGGGCGCGATGTTCATCACCACCCCCTCGGTGAACAGACACACCACCTCCGTGAGCGCGGCCTCCCCCTGCCACAGCAGCGCCAGGGTCACATATCCCCGCCAGAGTACCGCCGCCAGGGGATGCAGCCCCGCCTGGAAGGCTTCGGTGAGGGTGGGGGCGCCGGTGAAGCGCTTGCACAGGGCCGCGATGCCCAGGAGCGCCAGTCCCGGCAGCATGCACAGGGGCGTCATCCAGGTAACGGCCGCCCCCGTTTGGGCAAAGAGCACGGTAACCCCCTGGCTCAGGGCGGTTACCAGCAGGTACAGCCGCAATTCCGCCCGCAGGCAGCAACGCTCGGCCGCCTGCCGCTGGGCCAGTTCCGTCAAGGGGGAATGGACCTGGGTGTGGGTTTGAAACAGCCCGCTCATGGCCGCCTCCAATTCCGCATCCGGCCGGAGAGGCGGCGCATGTCCGCCGGGTTGGCCAGGTAGGCGCGCAGGCGCTGCCGCCACAGGGGCAGGCGCAGCAGCAGGTCAGGGTTGCGGGGCCGCCGGGGCGCCAGGGGCGCCAGATAGGGCGCGCCCAGGCTGGTAAGGGCGCACAGGCGCACCAATACGATCAGCATCAGCGCCGCCATGCCATATAGCCCCGCCAGGCAGGCCGCCAGCAGGAACAGCAGCTGCCCCATGCGGAAGGTCAGGGACAGCTCATAGTCCGGCAGGGCATAGCTTCCCAGGCTGCTCACCGCCACCACAATGATGAGCAGCGGATGAATCAGGTTGGCTTCCACCGCCGCCTGCCCCAGAATCAGCCCGCTTACCGTGCCCAGGGACGTGCCCACCACCCCCGGCACCCGGGTGCCCGCCTCATTGATGAGGTTGAACATAATCAGCATCATGAAGGTTTCCACGGGGATCGACAGGGGAACGGCGGCCTGGCTTTCCAGGATGGAGGTAAGCAGCGCCACGGGCAGCGCCGCGGGGTGGAACAGCACCAGCGCCACAAACAGCCCCGGCAAAAGCAGCGTCAGCGCCGCCCCGCACAGACGGATCACCCGCAGAAAAGTGCCGTAGGGCCAGCGCAGGGCCGTATCCTCGGAGGTGTGGAACTGGTGCAGGAAGCTCACCGGCATCACCAGGGCCTGGGGCGCGCCATCCATGAGGATGACCACCTGCCCCTCCAGCAAAAAGGAGGCGGCACGGTCCGGCCGCTCGGTGAGCACGCACTGGGGCAGCATGGAAAAGGGATGATCCTCCAGCAGCTGCTCCAGGGCACCGATGCTCAGCACATGGTCGCACCGGATGCCCTTCAGCCGCTCCCGGATACGCTGAAGGCTCACGGGGGATACTGCCTTTTGCAGGTAGAGCACGCAGAGATTCACCGGGCTCACCGTGCCCACGGTGGTCATCTCTCCAATGAGGTCGGGGGTATGGAAAATCCGGCGCAAAAGGGTGATGTTGTCCCGCAGGGTTTCATTGAAGCCCTCATGGGGCCCCATGACCACGTTTTCATTGAGCGGCGTGGAGATGCTCCGCCGCAGGAAAAAGCGGATGTCCACGCAGACCGCGCCCGCCATGCCTTCCACCAGCACCGCGGCCTTGCCGTTCACAATGCCCTGCACCAGCGTGTCAAAGTCCGTGACAAAGGACACGTCCCCCACGGGCAGCGCCAGAATCACCGCCTGATCCAGGGGACGGGTGGTGGAGGCCTCCGCCACCGCCCGGGCCGGGTCCAATACAAAGCGCTGGAGAAACTCCCCCGAGCACATGCCATCCACGAAAAAAACGGCCGCGTCCCGGCCAAACAGGCGCAGCAGGCGCCGGATCATGTCCGTATTCACGTCCCGGTGGAGCAGCGCGTCCAGCCGCTCCAGGCTATGGGCGAGGGTTTTGGTAATGGCTTCTCCCATGGGTTCACCTCCCGCGTGCAGGATCAGCAGCAAGGGGCATAATGCCCTCCAACGCAGCCCTTGCATAAAGCGCAGCTGGCATCCTGTGCTTTTCTGTTCAAGAAATTTTTTGCCGAGGATGCCGGCTGAACATGTTCAGAAGTCTGTGCGACAGGAACGTGCACTGACGCAGGGGAGCGCTTTCGCTCCCCTGCGCACAGGCCGGGTTACCAGCGGGACTTGTAGCTGGCGCATTCGCTCTCGTCGCACTTGCCGTTGCAGCAGTTGGCGCGGGGAGCCACCTTGATGTCGGTCAGGGCGCACACGTCGTTGGTCTCGTGGTGCTGGCAGCTTTCCACGCTGCAATGGATGCACTGGTTCTTGGTAGCCATAGAATGGATTCCTCCCTGCCTGTTTGTCGCCCTTTCAGGGGGCGCAAGTACAGCATGCCCGGGATTTGCTGTTGCGATACGATGGAAAGTATGGTATGCTAGGGAACGCTTGCGACTGTACTTCGCTACGCACGAAAGGAAGAAAAAACCATGATGAAGGAGCTCTTTACCCCACGGAACCTTTGTTTGAGTGCCCTGATTGCCGCGGTGTACGCGGTGCTGACCCTGGCCCTGCCCGTGCTCAGCTACGGCGAGTGGCAGTGCCGCATTTCCGAGGCGCTGACCCTGCTGCCCATACTGCTGCCCCAGGCGATTCCCGGGCTGGTTGTGGGCTGCCTGGTTTCCAATCTGCTCAGCCCCGTGGGGGTGTTTGATATTGTGTTTGGCACGCTGGCCACGCTGATTGCGGCGGTGGGCACCTATGCCCTGCGGGAGAACCGTCCCCTGGCAGCGCTGTGCCCCGTGGTGGCCAATGGCGTGATTGTGGGGGCCATGCTCTCCATGGTGTACAGCCTGCCCATGGCGCTGACCATGCTGCAGGTGGCTGCCGGAGAAGCGCTGGCCGTGTACGCGCTGGGCTTTGCGCTGCTGGCCGCGTTGAAAAAGGTGGATCTGAGCCGCTATCATTTGTAATTTTTCCATTAAAATAAAAAGCACCGGGCGTGAAGCCCGGCAGTTCGTGAGCGAAAGGGCCGCCGCGTTGTTCGTGGCGGCCCTTTCGCATGGCAAATTTATTGGAAAGCTCCCGCTGAATATAGCTTTTGAAAGACAAATTTTCGCTTGCATGGGCTCCTCGGCGGGGAAAAGACGTTTTTGCTTTTGTTACATGGCTTTTCTTTTGGGGGATGGCTCCGCCGGCCAGGGGGGCAGGGGGGATTCCGACCTCCCCCCTATGCCCC
>OLPF01001443.1_pt1 | contig 19440 bp, 17 predicted proteins | sample 1673121 | NCBI WGS metagenome assembly OLPF01 (sample SAMEA3136756, study PRJEB25190) | human gut metagenome
GTCATCTGCTTGAACCACGCCATACCGGAAACCGTTGGCGCTTCCGTAGGTTCTATGGGTGCGGGAGTAGGGGCTTCCGTGGGTTCTATGGGCGGCGCGGGAGTAGGGGCTTCCGTCGGCGCTGTGGTGGGCTCCGCAGTCGGTTCGGGGGTAACCGTCGGCTGCGGCGCCGCCGTGGGCACTTCACTCGGCTGTGCCGTAGGCTCTGCGCTCGGTGTGGGGGTCGGAGTAGGGGTAGGGGTCGCACGCGGGTCTGTCACGCCGAGCAGCTTCAAGAGAAAGCCCTTCGTCAGCACAGCATCTTCCGTGCAAAGAAAGACATACGGGTCTTCCTCCGTACCGGCACCTTTAAACGGCTTCGAGTGCTCTGTAATCTCCGTATACAGTTCCGCCTGCGATTCCGGCACCGGCGTGGGAGTGGGTTCCGGCTCGGGCTCCGGGATAACCGGCTCCACATACGGCGCCGTATTCTGGAGCTTCGTAAGTTCTTTTTCGGCCTGCTCCAGTTCGTATTTCTTCTTTTTTTCTTCAAGCTCCTTGCTCTCTACCTTCAGCTGGAGCTTTGTCGTATCATACTGTAAAAGCGTATCGCCAATCTTGACGGTATCGCCCTCTTTGACGAAAATCTTAGAAATAGCTTTTTCTTTATCGGGGTAAAGTTCCTGCACAAAGTCACTTGTAGCATTACCGTAGGTGCTGGACTGGTCGCCCCAATACTGTGTGGAGATGTTTGAAACCTGCTCCACATCCACCGTGGCATTTGCCGCCTTGCCGTTCACCGCAACCGTCACGCCGGTGATGATCAGCGCGATCACGATCACTACGGAGACCACCGTGATCATGACTTTTTTAAGTGGGAAATTTGCCGGCAGATTCATGCTTCCGCCTCCTTTTCCTCGGGGATATGTTGTTCCGCAAACTGACCGTCGCGAATATGCAGCACACGCTTTGCGTGGTTTGCCACATCAATGTCATGCGTGATCATCACAACGGTCACACCCTCGTCGTTGAGCGTCTGGAACAGCTCCATGATCTGCGCGCCGGACTGGCTGTCGAGTGCGCCGGTTGGTTCATCGGCTAAAAGAATTTTCGGATTGTTGACGATGGCGCGGGCGATCGCGACGCGCTGGCACTGACCGCCGGAAAGCTGGTTCGGCTTAAAATCCACACGGTCGCCGAGACCTACACGCTCTAAAGCACGCATGGCACGCGCACGTCGCTCTTTTTTCGGCACACCTGCGTATAAAAGGGGAAGCGCCACGTTTTCCGCCGCGCTCTGGCGAGGCAAGAGGTGAAAGCTCTGGAACACGAAGCCGATGGAGTTGAGGCGAATTTCCGAAAGCTTCGATTCGCTGCTGCCGATGATATTCTCACCCGCAAGTGCATACGTGCCTGAAGTCGGCAGATCAAGGCAGCCGATGATGTTCATCAGCGTCGTTTTACCGGAGCCGGACGGACCCATGATGGCGACATATTCTCCCTCATCCACAGAAAGAGAGATGTCTTTTAGAACCGGCACTTCCATTTTGCCTTGGATATACGTTTTATAAATGTTGTGCAGCTCTAAGATCATGCCGTAGCACCCCCGATAACGGTTTCAAAGCTCGACGTCGCGCCATCCGCCGTGTCCGTTTCGCCCTCGGACTCCGTTACAGCACCTTCTGCGGGCATGGCGCTGTAGCCGTTCGGGTCGCCGTCCATATCGCTGCCGTCTTCCGCGGGCATAACACCGTTTGCATCGTCTGTTTTGGCATCGTTCATGTCACCGTTTGCAGAATCAATATCTGTGGAATCGTCACCCTGGTTCTTATAGGAAATATCGTCCGTAGCATACATGCCGCTGTGCACGCGGTCTTCCACAACGGCCAAGCGATCGTCTGCCGTCACGCCGGACGTAATCTCATATTCGGAAAGGGTATCGTCAAACTTGCCGAGCTGCACTTCACGCTTTTCGATGCGATTTTTATCGTTTACGGCCCAAACGTAGTTTTTGCTGCCTTCGTTGAGAATATAGTAGCTTGGCAGCCAAATTCCGGTCTTCACGTCTTCGGCCTCATCCGGCTCCACGTAAACGTGCTGACCGAGCATGAGACCTTTGAAATCATCGAGCACAAGGTAGAAGTTATACTTTGTCGCCTTTGTAAACGAGCTTTCGGAACCGTAGGAAACGCCGCTGTTATTATTATCGTTTGCGGCTTCGCGTTCAATGCTCTCCACGGTGCCCGTCCAAGTCTGCTCCGGATCTACGCGGGAGACGACCTTCATTTTCATGCCCTCCTGCAAGGAATAGACATTCAACTCCGTTGCCGTGCCTTTTACACGGTAAGAACCCGTCGCGAGAATCGTAATATACGCGTTCGTAGAATCGCTACCGCTTGTGTTGGTATTGGAACCGTCATTGATCTGCTTCACAACGCCGGCCATTTCTGCCATGACATCCGTATTTTCAAGCGATTTCTTAAGGTTCTCGATCTCTTTCGCCTTCGTAGACTGATCGTATTCCGTCGATTTCACTTCAAGCTGCGCAGACTGAATCTGCAGGGTATAGGAAAGCTGTTCGTCGGAAGACGCTTTGTTCTTTTCCTTCTGCAGGGAATCAATCTGCTGGTTCAGCGTGGAAATGCGGTTTTTAAGGCTTTCCAGCTGTAACTGCGCCTCTTCAAGCTGCATTTGCAGGTCGTCCGTATCGTAGCTGAACAACTTATCGCCGACTTTCACTTCCTGGCCGACCGTCACATACAGCTCTGCGATTTTCTTTGTATCGTCCTTCTGCACGGAGAGCGTCTTTTCCGGCTCCACAACGCCGGAGTATTTCGCCGTCATACCAAGTGAACCCGTGCCGGTGATGTCCGCAACGCTCGTCACATACACCATCTCATTTGGGTCGCTCGGCGCAACGCTGCCGCCGCGGAAGAAAATGAGCCAGATTACAATACCGATCACGATCACAGCGCCGACGGCAATACCGGCGATTGTGAAAATCTTTTTTTTAGTCATAAAGTCAGTCCTTTCCTCCGCGCAAAACACCCGGCGCGGACTCTCTGATGGTTCTATTATACAGGTAAGACAAAAAATAAACAACTTAAGAAACTCTTACAAACGCAAAAGATTTGCAAAAATCGCGCTCTTGACCGCGCGTAAAATCGGGGGTACAATGGTAGCAATATAGAAAGGGAGGATCTGTCTTATGAAAAACGAACTCATCGGCAAGACGCCGCTTCTGCGTGCGTCCCGCTTTGCGGCAGCTGCGGGCATTTCCAACGCGCCGCTTTTGAAGCTTGAATATTTAAACCCCGCCGGCAGCGTAAAAGACCGTGCGGCACTGAAAATGATTGAAGACGCCGAAAAAGCCGGCAAATTGAAGCCCGGCGCAGTTATTGTAGAGCCAACCTCCGGCAACACGGGCATCGGTCTCGCATCTATTGCAGCGGCGCGTGGCTACCGCGTGGTGCTCACCATGCCGGAAACCATGAGCGCCGAGCGCCGCAAGCTGCTTTCCGTATACGGCGCGGAAATCGTACTCACACCGGGCAAAGACGGCATGCGCGGTGCGATTGAAAAGGCGGATGAGATCGCGAAAAGTACACCCGGCAGCTTCATTCCCGCACAGTTTGAGAATCCCTCAAACCCTGCCGCACATTATGAAACGACCGGTCCGGAGCTTGTACAGCAAACAGACGGCAAACTCGACATTTTCGTTGCGGGCATCGGCACCGGCGGCACCATCACCGGCACGGCGCGCTATTTAAAAAAGCATCTGCCACAGGTACACACCGTCGGTTTGGAACCGGCGACTTCACCGCTCATCACACAGGGCAAAAGCGGTGCGCACGGCTTACAGGGCATCGGCGCAAACTTCATCCCGAAAAACTACGATGCTTCCGTTGTGGACGAAGTGCTGACCGTCACGGATGAAGAAGCGTACAAAATGGCAAAATTATTGGCCCGCACCGAGGGCATCCTCGTCGGCATCACGTCCGGCGCGGCACTTGCCGCAGCCGTGCGCCTGCTGCGCATGCCCGAAAATGCAGAAAAAACGCTCGTGGCGCTCCTGCCTGACAGCGGCGACCGTTATTTTTCCACCCCGATCTTTGAATAAACGAAAAGGAATTTCATTTTATGGCAAAAAAATACTACGCCGTCCGCGCCGGGCGCAAAACCGGCATTTTTGAAACGTGGGACGAATGCCGTGCGCAGACGACCGGCTTTAAAGGCGCGTCGTTCAAAAGCTTTCCGACGCTTGCAGAAACCGAAGCCTATATGCGCGGTGAAAACGATCTGACGAAAGCCACTCCGGCAGAAAACACGACCGCAGCGCCTGAAGAAGACGGCGCCGTGGCTTACGTAGACGGCAGCTACCACATCGGCACAAAGGAGTTTTCCTGCGGTGCTGTGCTGTTTTTAAACGGCGAAGAGCTGCATTTTTCCGAAAGATTCATTGACCCCGACCTTGCCGAAATGCGCAACGTGGCAGGGGAGATCAAGGGCTCCGAAACTGTTCTGCGCTACTGCATCGAGCATGATGTGCCCTCCGTGACAATCTACCATGATTACGAGGGTGTAGCAAAATGGGCAACGGGAGAATGGAAAGCAAAAAAGCCCGGCACCATTGCGTACCGCGAATTCTGTGCCGCAGCCGCAAAGCACATTCGTTTCCGCTTTGTGAAAGTCAAGGGGCACTCCGGCGACAAATACAACGACCTTGCCGACTGTTTAGCGAAAGACGCGCTCGGCATTCAGTAAAACAACATAGCAAAAAGGCGAGCTGCACGGAGTTGTGCGGTTCGCCTTTTGTTATACATTACGGAATTTCAGGCGCAAGCTTACGCGTTTTTCGCTTCGTCGTACGCGTCCTTAAAGCGCTGCATCGCGGCGTTGAGCATCTTTTCGGGACCTGCGAGGTTTACACGTGTATGCATGGTGCCGCCCTGCGAGAACAGCGTGCCGGCGTCGCAGAAAAGATCATGCTTGCGCAGGAGCTTATCGAGCGCTTCATCATCGAGACCGAACGTCGTGCAGTCGATCCACATGAGGTATGTGCCCTGCAAATCGCTGTATGTAACGCCCGGGCAGTTTACGTCGATGAACTTGCAGAAGTTCTTGTAGTTTTTGTAGATAAGGTCGATGACTTCTGCAAGCCAACCTTCGCACTCCGTGTAGCCGAGACGGCAAGCCTCAAGGCCGAGTGCACCGGCGGACGGCGTGAAGTGTTGCTGTAAAATACTCTGGAATTTTGTTCTCAGTTCTTCATCGGGAATAACAATATTCGAGGTCTGGAGCGTCGCAAGGTTAAACGTCTTGCTCGGCGCGGTGCAAACAAGATACTTCGGCAGTGCATCCTTGCAGGCGTTTGCAAATGCCACGTGCTTATGACCCGGCATGATGAGGTCGGAGTGGATCTCGTCGCTGACAACAATCACATTGTGCTTTGCGCAGATGGCGCCGAGCTTTGCGATTTCGTCTTCCGTCCAAACGCGGCCAACCGGGTTGTGCGGATTGCAGAAGATAAACATCTTGTTTTTTTCTTCTGCGCACAGCTTCTCAAAGAGGTCAAAATCAATCGTGTATGTCTCGTTCGTGTTGATGAGCGGGCACTCCACGTTTTTTCTGTTATTGTGCTCAATGGTCATTCTGAACGGATAATAAACCGGCGGCATGGTGATAACGCCGTCGCCGGGATCGGTATAGGCCAGAACCGAAACAGCCAGAGCCGTTACGACGCCGTGTGTAGAAACAATTTCTTCTTTCTTAATATCCCAGTCGTTGCGACGCTTCATCCAGCCGCATACCGCATTGAAGTATTCCTCTGTGGGGCCGGTATAGCCGAGGATATGCGTATCGATGTACTTTTTCAGACCCTCTACGATCTCCGGCGGGTTTTTCAGCTCCATATCCGCAACGGAAAGCGGTGCAACGTTTTCCGGCAAGTTCGGATGCTCTTTCGTCATCTCGTCCCATTTGCCGGAGCCGGTGTTTTTTCTGGAAACCAGCGTTTCAAAATCATAGATCATTGGTAATTCCTCCCATTCTAAAATAAGATAATCTACTTTCAAACGGTCTTATTCAACCTCAAGGTCTGCAAAAGAGAAGGTGGTGCAGTCTACAAGACCGCGGTCGGTCAGGCGCAGCTCCGGCAGGCAGGCGAGGGGGATTAAAGCCATCGTCATAAACGGAGACTGAATGTCGCAGCCGATCGTTTCCCAAGCTTTGCCGAGGTTCTCGACGAGCTCGTCCATTTCTTCAGCGGACTTTGTGTTCATGAGACCCGCAAACGGCAGCGGAACACAGCCGAGCACCTTGCCGTTCTGCACAATACACTCACCGCCGCCGCACTGAATAAGTGTGTTTGCAGCAAGTGCCATATCTTCGTCATTCGTGCCGACAACGAGCAGGTTGTGTGCATCGTGTGCAACGGTGGAAGCCATTGCGCCGCACTTGACATGGAATCCCTTGACAAAGCCAACGCCGTGCTTGCCGGTCTTATTGTGGCGCTCGAAGACGAATGTCTTCAAAACATCCTGCTCCACATCGCTCTTTAATTCGCCGTTTTCAACCTTGAGTTCAACGTGACGCTCATAGTCGCCGACATGTACCGGGATAATCTCGATCGCACGGACGGTTGCCGTGCCAACCTTATCGGTATGTACCTTAAAGGTTTCCGGGGTGATCGTCTCGCCGACGTGCATCGTGTCGAGCGCCCATGCGGGAAGCTCAGACTTCGGCAGGTCAATCGTCAGCTTGCCGTTTTCTGCAACAACGTCGCCGTCGATGAGCACGCGGGTGACACGGATGTCTTTTTCGTTATCAATAAATACGATGTCCGCGCACTTGCCCGGGGTGATGGAGCCGAGCTCGTGATCCATCTGGAAGCATTGTGCGCAGTTGAGCGTGACCATCTGGATGGCCGTGACAAAATCGATACCGAAGGAGACGGCACGACGCACGATGTGATCGAGATGACCGTTTGCAACCAGCGTATGCGGGTGGGTATCGTCGGAAATCATGGTCGCAAATCGGCTGTCCACTTTGTGCTCCGTGATGGCCTTGGAGACCTCCTGCAGATCGTGCCAAGCGGAGCCCTCGCGCAGCATGGCATACATGCCGAGACGCATTTTTGCGAGTGCGTCCTCCGCACGGGTGGATTCATGACAGCAGCGCACGCCGCTTGCAATGTATGCATTGAGGCCGCGACCCGTCTCCGGGATGGAATAGTGGCCTGTGATGATTTTGCCGGCTTTCAACGTTTCGCCGGTGATGTTGTGCGTCGGCTCCGCGGAAGCGGTGATGCCCGGGAAGTTCATCATTTCGCCTAAACCAACGGTATAATCGTGCTTCATTTCCGAGGCAATATCCGCGGCGGTGATTTCCGCGCCGGAATCCTCAAATCCCGGAACAGCCGGAACGCAGGAGGGGGTCGTCAGCATAGCCTTCAGCGGAGTCTTTTCCGCCTCTTCCGCCATCAGGTCAACGCCTTTGAGGCCAAGCACATTGCAGACTTCGTGCGGGTCATAATAAATCCCGACGGTGCCATGGGGGATAACGGCCTTTGCATATTCGATCGGCGTCATCATGGAAGACTCAATGTGGATATGACCGTCAAGGAAACCCGGGGCGATAAGCTGACCCTCGGCATCGATGACCTTTGTGCTTTCACCGATGCAGTGTGCGGCATCGCCAACAAGTGCGATACGGCCGCAGGAAATTGCAACATCGATGTTGTCGAGGATTTCATGCGTGCAGACGTTTACGAGACGCGCATTGCGAATGACCGTCTCTGCGGGCTTTCTGCCCATTGCAACATCGGAAAGCGTACGGGAGCACTCCCAAAGCTGGGTCTTACAAAACTTGAACATAAAAAGTAGCTTCCTTTCTTTTATCAAGAACAACACAACGGAAAAACGCTGCGTTTTTAGCTTTATTTACTCTATCGGGTTCACGGGATTTTTGCAGAACGAATTCATGCAGCACAAAGCACATTTCGGATTACGCGCTGTACAGACCGCTCTGCCGTGTAAAACGGTACGGTGACAAAAGTCGTTGCTTTCCTCCGGCGGCAAGACTGCGCGCAGGTCTTTTTCGACTTTGAGCGGCACGTTGCTTTCGGTCAGACCGAGTCGTCCCGTGATACGGATGCAGTGCGTATCCGTCACAACGGCAGGTTTTTTGTAAATGTCGCCCACAACAAGATTTGCGGTTTTGCGTCCCACACCGGGCAGCTTTGTCAGCTCATCCACCGTGTCCGGAATCACGCCGTTATACGAATCGCGCAGCACATGGCACATAGCAAAAATATCACGAGCCTTTGTTTTATATAACCCGCAGGAGCGGATGAGCTCCGCAATTTCTTCCTCGCTGCCCTCGCAGAAGGCTTCCAGCGTAGGGAAGCGGGCAAAAAGCGCCGGTGTAACGAGGTTCACACGGGCATCCGTACACTGTGCGGAGAGTCGCGTTGCAATAAGTAATTGCAGCGGATCCTGATATTCAAGCGAACATACCGCGCCGGGATATTCTTTTTTCAGCCCTCCCACAGCAAGAAGCGCACGTTCCTTTTTTGTCATACAAACCTCCGAAAAAGCGGCGGGCAAGCCCGTCTGAATGCTTTACGTTTATTCTACAACTTTTTCATTCGGTTGACAATACCGGAAAAGGGTGGTAAATTTATTTTTATTGAAAGACCGACAAATAACCGCAAAGGGGAAAAAGAATGTCTGCGTTTACCTTAAAGCTCATCGCACTCGTCACCATGATCATCGACCATGTCGGGGCGATTTTCTTCCCGCAGTTTATCTGGCTGCGCTATATCGGGCGGCTTTCCATGCCGATCTACGCGTTTTTGCTCGTGCAGGGCTACATGCACACACGCAATTTTAACCGCTACGCACTGCGCATGGGTATTTTTGCTTTGCTCTCCGAAGTGCCGTATGACCTTTTATTTCAGGGTACATGGCTTGAGTTTCAGCGGCAAAATATCCTGTTCACGTTTTTAACGGCGCTTTTTGTGATGAAACTTTTAGATGCTTCCGCAAAAAGCCGCAATATTTTCATGTTCATCGGCGCAGTGATCTTGACAATCCTGCCGTATTTCCTGCATTTCAGCTATGGCGTTTACGGTGTTTTAACGGTACTTTGTTTCTATTTGTTCCAGAAGTACCGCGGTATTGATGCCGTGGCGTTTGCGGCGCTGACCTACGGGCAATATACGCAGGACGGCAACACGACACAGCTGTATGCCATCGCCGCCGCGATCCCCGTGCTGCTCTATAACGGCAAGCGCGGCGCGCTTTCGCTCAAATATTTTTTCTACATCAGCTATCCGGCACATATGTTATTGCTTTACGCCATCCATTATGTGCTTGCAAATCATCTATTGCCATTTTAAATGGAATAGGGTATAATTTAGTGAAGTACTGCGGCACATAAACCGCAGAGCATATTATTTTTAGAAGGGAAAGATGAAGTATGTACGGTGATCTTCTGAACACGATCGGTTTTGTTGAAACTGCAGACCCCGAGGTCGGCGAAGCGATGGAGCTGGAACTCAAACGCCAGCGCCGCAATCTGGAGCTGATTGCTTCCGAAAACATTGTGTCTCCTGCCGTTATGGCTGCGATGGGCACGGTACTCACAAACAAATATGCTGAGGGCTACCCGGGTCACCGCTATTACGGCGGCTGTGCAGATGTAGACATTGTGGAAAACATCGCCCGTGAGCGTGCTTGCCGTCTGTTCGGCGCAGAGCATGCCAATGTGCAGCCGCACTCCGGCGCACAGGCGAACCTTGCCGTATATTTCGCGCTGCTTCAGCCGGGCGATACCGTGCTCGGCATGAACCTTGCAGAGGGCGGCCATCTGACCCACGGTTCTCCTGTCAACATGTCCGGCGCCTACTATAATTTTGCGGCTTACGGCGTTGACCCCGTTACGCACCGCATCGATTACGATAAGCTCATGGAGCAGGCGTGCGAACTTAAACCGAAGCTCATCGTCGCCGGCGCAAGCGCATACCCGCGCGCGATCGATTTTAAGAAATTCCGCGAGATTGCCGATGCATGCGGCGCGTACCTCATGGTCGATATGGCGCACATTGCGGGTCTTGTTGCAGGCGGCTGCCACATGAACCCGGTGCCGTATGCCGATGTCGTCACCACAACAACGCATAAAACGCTCCGCGGCCCGCGCGGTGGCATGATCCTCTGCCGTGAGGAGTACGCGAAAAAAATCGACAAAGCCATTTTCCCGGGCACGCAGGGCGGCCCGCTGATGCACATTATCGCCGCAAAAGCCGTGTGCCTCGGCGAAGCGCTGAAGCCGGAGTTTAAGACCTACGCCGAGCAGACCGTAAAAAACGCTAAAGCGCTTGCCGAAGGTCTTACAAAACGCGGCATGAAGCTCGTTTCCGGCGGCACGGACAACCATCTGATGCTGCTCGATCTTTCCGACGGCGAGCTGACCGGCAAAGAGCTGGAGCGCCGTCTCGACGAAGTGTATATCACCGCAAACAAGAACACGATTCCGAACGAGCAGAGAAGCCCGTTCGTCACAAGCGGCGTGCGCCTCGGTACACCGGCCGTTACCACGCGCGGCCTGAAGGAAGCCGATATGGACGTCATCGCGGAGTGCATCCACCTGTGTGCGACCGATTTCGACAACAAAGCCGACGCCATCCGCGCAAAGGTCACAGAACTTTTGAGCAAGTATCCGCTTTATAACGACTAAAAGGAGAACACGATGAACGCACCGCTTGCAGACCGCATTCGCCCGAAAACGCTCGATGATGTGGTAGGACAACAGCATATTCTCGGCCCTAATAAGGTACTGCGGCGCATCATCGAATCCGGAACCATCCCGAATATGGTATTTTACGGGCCGTCCGGCGTAGGGAAAACCACCGTGGCGTCTATCATTGCAAAGCAAAGCCACATGCACCTGTGCAAGTTAAACGGCACCACGGCCTCCACCGCCGACATTCGCGACGTGGTGGCGCAGGTGAACACGCTGCAAGCGGTAAACGGCGTTTTGCTGTACCTTGATGAGATCCAGTATTTCAACAAAAAGCAGCAGCAAACGCTCTTGGAATTCATCGAAAACGGCAGCATCACGCTGATCGCTTCCACAACGGAAAACCCCTATTTTTACGTATATAACGCCATTTTGAGCCGCTCCACAGTGTTTGAGTTCAAGCCCGTGGAAAAAGAGGAGGTCGCCCGCGCCGCAGACCGCGCATTCCGCATTTTGTCGGAAGACCTCGGCGAAGAAATCCGGCTCGAAGACGGCGTGACCTCGTATATCGCTTCCGCTTGCGGCGGCGATGTACGCAAAGCAATGAATGCGGCAGAGCTTTGCACGGCTGCCGTACGAAGCGAGGACGAGCCGCGCATCACCATGGAACTTGCAGAGCAGCTTACACAGCGCAGTGCCATGCGGTATGACCGAGACGGCGACGCGCATTACGATATTCTTTCGGCGTTTCAAAAATCCATGCGCGGCTCCGACCCCGACGCGGCGCTGCATTATCTCGCACGGCTTTTGGAAGCGGGCGACCTCGCCTCTGCATGCCGCCGCTTGATGGTGTGCGCCTGCGAAGACGTGGGCCTTGCGTGGCCGCAGATCATCCCCATCGTGAAAGCGGCCGTAGACGCCGCCATGATGGTCGGTCTGCCGGAAGCGCGCATCCCGCTTGCGGATGCCGTCATTTTAACGGCGACGGCGCCGAAATCGAACAGCGGTGAATCTGCCATAGATGCCGCCATGCGCGACGTGAAGGCCGGCAAACTCGGCGTGATCCCGCGCACGCTGCAAAACGTGCATTATGACGGTTCAGATGTCGCTAAAAAAGGCCAGTTTTACCGCTATCCGCACGATTACCCGGATCATTGGCTCGACCAGCAGTATCTTCCGGATGCCTTGCTCGGCGCTTCGTACTATCACTGCGGAGACAACAAAAACGAGCAGGCGTTTAAAGCGTATTGGGAAAACATAAAACGAAAGCACAGCTCATAAACTCTATTAACATAACGGAAGGAAGTGCACCGCCATGAACCCGGCAGTCCTTAAAAATTTGTCATACGGTATGTACGTCATCGGCACAAAATATAACGGCCGCCCGAACGCCTGTGTGGCAAACTCGGTCATCCAAATTTCCAGCAGAGACCCCGAAAAAGTGCTCATTGCGCTGACAAAAGATACGCACAGCTGCACCGCAATCCGCGAAAACGGCATTTTTACCATTTCTGTACTCTCCACAGATACACCTGCCAGCGTCATCGGCGCACTCGGTCTTGTCAGCGGTAAAAATGCAGACAAGCTGAAAAACATCCGCCACAAGGTACTCATTGAAGGCGTGCCCGTCGTAAAGGAGAACACCTGCTGCTGGTTTTTATGCAAGGTCATCTCCGGCATGGACGTAGGGCAGGAGATGGTCTTCGCCGCCGAGATCATAGCGGGCAGCGACAGCGCCATCGGCACGCCGATGACGTATGATTTCTACCGCAGTGAAATGCACGGTCTGTCGCCGGTCGGCTCGCCGACCTATGTGCCGCCGGAAAGCACGTTTGATAAGAGCAGCGGTGAAAGCTTTGTCTGCTCCGTGTGCGGCTATGTGTACAGCGACCCGAACTTCAGCTTTGAAGAACTGCCGGACAACTGGGTGTGCCCGGTCTGCAAAATGCCGAAAAAGGCATTCGTGCGCAGAAATTAAATAGCTTTTTCCATACTACGAATGAAAGGATTTTTCGATAGACTGCGCACCGCGCGCTATCGGAACCAAAAGACTCATGCAGAAAAATTCTCCGCTTCACGTTTTGGTCATTCCCACATGGTACCCAAACGGCGAAGATAAACTGATCGGCGTTTACCACAAGCTGTTCAGCACGGCACTTGCGGAATACGGCGTAAAAACCAACATGCTCTATGTAGACCGACAGGGGCTGTCTTCACTGCCGAAGTACCCCACGATGCAGAAGCTCTACGAAGAATCGAACATCGGCTATATGACATACTGCCGCCGTATGCTGGACATCTCCAAATTCAGCGCAGATGCACAGCTCAGCGCTTACTACCGCACCGTTGAAAAGCTTTACAAAGCCTACGTGAAGCAGCACGGCAAGCCGGACATTCTGCACGCACATGTCACCGTGCCCGCCGGATACGCCGCTGCAAAGCTCGGAGAAAAATATCATATTCCGGTCGTCATCACGGAGCACTCCTCATATTTTGAGCGCTTCTTTGAGGGCAGCACCGCAAAATACGGACTCTATGCTGCACGGCACAGCGTGATGACCTGCGTCAGCGGCTATATGACGGACATTTTAAAAGAAAAACACAATATACCTGCCGAAGTTCTGCCGAATATCGTCAACACCAAGGCATTTTGCGGCGCAAAAAAACCAAAAGACCCGGCACATTTTCGCTTGACGACGGTTTCCGCACTGCGTCCCGGCAAATGCGTGGAAGACGCTTTGCAGGCCTTGAAGCTCTTGCGGGAGCAACACCCGGAAAAATCGTTTTTGTATACGATTATCGGCGACGGGCAGGAGGAAGCGTTTTATAAAAAGACCGCATCTGCGCTCGGGCTGAACGACATTGTATCCTTTGTCGGGCGCAAGACCGAAAGTGAAATTGCGGAGATTTTAAGCCAGACCGACGCCCTTTTGATGGCTTCGGATATTGAGACGTTCGGCATTCCTGCCGTGGAAGCACTTGCGGCCGGCGTGCCGGTGATTTCTACACGGTGCAAAGGCCCGGAGAGCTTTTTGAACGATGACTGCGCCGAGTTCTGCAATGTGCATGACCCGAAAGATATGGAAGATGCAATTTTGCGCATGGCTGCACGGTCGGACACACTGGATGAAGCCAAAATTCGTGCTGCGGCAAAGCCGTTTGACAGTGTCGCCGTTGCCGAACACGCCGTACAAATTTACCGTGAAGCGCTCGAAAACACAAAATAAACAAAAATAGGGGAGCCTGCGTTTCAAAACGTACAGGCTCCCTTTTCTTTAGGAAAGACCGCGCAGGCCGGTGCTTGGGAGGTCACCTAAATTGTTGCTCTCCTTGCCGTCCGGTATGCTGCGCAGATATTCACTGCCGTTGCGGCTCGCAATCGCCACGCCGCGGATGCCGCCCTGCTTTGCAAGCGCCACGCCGTCCGCCTTGGAAAGCACCGTGCCATCCGAAAGCTGGTAGCCGGAAATCTTGCCATTCGTGCGGATCAGCTTCATGATGGTCTTCGCATCCTTGTTCGGTACAGGGTTCATAATGTTGATATTGGCAGGCAGGTTGCCGATCCTCTGAGACATAAAACGATGTTCCTTTCCGTTTGTAATTTTGTTTTGTCCTTTCCGTTTTTCCGGCGCAGCCAAAAGCTGTACGTACCGATTAAGGCTTTTATAAGCGCCGCTGTGCCTATTGTCTCTCCACATACGGTGAATATGCAAAAAGCACGAAAAAACGGGCGAAATTTTGGCGTGGAGCGTTGCAAAGGCCACCGAAATGCGTTATAATAAGACCATAATGACTCGCGCTGCGGTTTTTACGGGATTGCCCGTGCCGGGCGCTAAAAACACAGGAGGCTTCCATGAATTCATGCGATAAGCAGCAGCTTAAGATCACGGCTGCCAAAGTCAGACTTGGAATCATCGAAGGCGTTTACAACGCCAAATCCGGCCATCCGGGCGGTTCCCTTTCCGCTGCGGATATTTTCACCTATCTCTATTTCAAAGAACTGCACATTGACCCGCAGAACCCGAAGGATCCGGACAGAGACCGTTTTGTCCTTTCCAAAGGCCACTGCGCACCGGGTCTTTACGCTGCACTGGCACAGCGCGGCTATTTCTCTGTGGATGAGCTGAAAAAACTCCGCCACATCGGCGCTATGCTGCAGGGTCACCCGGATATGAAGGGCACCCCCGGCATCGATATGAGCTCCGGCTCTCTCGGTCAGGGCATTTCCGCTGCGGCAGGCATGGCGCTTGCCGGCAAGATTGATAACAAAGATTACCGTGTTTACTCTCTGCTCGGCGATGGCGAGATTGAAGAGGGTCAGGTTTGGGAAGCTGCTATGTTTGCATCCCACAACAACCTCGATAATCTCTGCCTGATTGTCGACTTCAACGGCCTGCAGATTGACGGCCCGGTCAGTGAAGTTGCCGGCCCGGAACCGATCGACAAGAAGTTCGAGGCTTTCGGCTTTGACGTACAGACCATCGACGGACACGATTTCGACGCCATCGAAGCGGCTTTTGCACGTGCAAAGACCGTTAAGGGCAAGCCGAGCGTCATCATTGCCAAGACCGTAAAGGGTAAGGGCGTTTCCTATATGGAAAATCAGGTCGGCTGGCACGGTACCGCGCCGAACAAGGAACAGTATGAGACCGCTATGCAGGAGCTCACCGCTGCACTGCATGAACTGGAGGGCTGCTGATATGGCTGAAATGGTTAAAAAGGCAACAAGAGAAAGCTTTGGCGAGACCGTTACCGCGCTCGCCGCTGATTACCCGGAGATCGTCGTTCTGGATGCAGACCTTGCTGCTGCCACCAAGACGGGCATCTTCAAAAAAGCATACCCGGAACGCTTCTTTGACTGCGGCATCGCAGAGTGCAACATGGTCGGCGTTGCTGCCGGCCTGGCCACCTGCGGTAAAATTCCGTTTGCGGCGTCCTTTGCCATGTTCTCCGCAGGCAGAGCGTTTGAGCAGGTCCGCAACTCCGTTGGTTATCCGAAGCTGAATGTCAAGATTGTCGGCTCCCACGCCGGCATCTCTGTCGGTGAAGACGGCGCTACACATCAGTGCTGCGAGGACATCGCGCTCATGCGCACCATCCCGGGCATGGTCATTCTGAACCCCTGCGATCATTACGAAATGCAGGCCGCGGTTCGCGCTGCTGTTGAGCACAAGGGTCCGTGCTATATCCGCCTCGGCCGTCTGGCTGTGGAAAGCATCAACAACAACGACGATTACAAGTTCGAGCTTGGCAAGGGCATCACGCTGCGCGAGGGCACGGACATCACCGTTGTTGCGACCGGTCTCATGGTACAGGAAGCCGTTAAGGCTGCCGATGCACTGAAAGAAGAAGGCATCAGCGTTGAAGTCATCAATATCCATACCATCAAGCCGCTCGATGAAGAGCTTGTTATTGCTTCCGCAAAGAAGACCGGCCGTGTCATCACGGTTGAAGAACACAACATCATCGGCGGTCTCGGCGAAGCGGTCTCCACCGCACTTTCCGAGCATTGCCCGACGCCTGTCACGCGCATCGGTGTCAACGATGTGTACGGCCACTCCGGCCCGGCTGTGGATCTGCTGAAGGAATTCGGCCTTTCCGCAGAGCATATTGCAGAGGTCATCAGAGAAAAGCTCGCAAAGTAAGCTCTTCCGCAGGCTTCCGCTTTAAAACCGCATAAAAGGAATTTTGCTCCCTTTACAGGAACTGTGTGCATCCGCACGGTTTCCCGTAAAGGGAGCTTTTTTATATTCAAAGCCCCCGCAGTAATAGTAAAACGTCTTCGCTTGACGGACACAAAGAAAAAGCAAAAATAAATGTCTGCTTTCACAAAGAATTCGACCACTTTCTTTTTTCTCACATTGTACAATAACGGTATCAGCACCGGTACAGATACATTTCATCTTGCTATACGGAGGTTTAGAATGTGTAAAAGCAAAACACCGCGCTTTTCGGCACATCTGCTGCATTTGGCCTTGTTCAGCAAATTTGTGGCAAAAAAACGTGAAAATTTCGCGATAAGCGAAGATTTTTCCGAATACAGGCGCAAAAAAGTATTGATCGCGGCAAATCATTTTTATATGCTGTACCGCTTTCGACGGGAGCTGATTGAAGAGCTGCAATCCCGGTATGAGGTGATCGTGGCAGCGCCGTTTCAAACCGGTGAAGAAGTGTTTGAAAGCATGGGCATACGCTGCACGGAAACGAAAATGCAGCGGCGGCGCGTGCAGGTGCTTTCTGAATTGCGTCTTTTACAGGCGTACAAACGTGTTCTTGGTCTGGAAAAGCCGGATCTTGTGCTTACATACGCCATTAAGCCGAATGTATACATGGGTTTTCTCTGCACGTGCTACCGCATTCCGTTTTACGCCACCGTACAGGGACTCGGCAGCGCTTTTCAGCGCCCGTGGCTCAGCTGCGTTGCCACATTTCTTTACAAGCTTTCGTTTCTGCGTGTACAGAACGTATTCTTTGAAAATCAGTCCAATGCGGTAGAATTTTGCCGCAGACACATCCTGCCACCCGAAAAAGAGGTCGTTCTGCACGGTGCGGGTGTAGACCTAAACCGCTATATCTACACGCCGTACACCGCTCACGATCCGCCGCGATTCCTGTTCGTCGGCCGTTTGATGCGCGAAAAGGGGGTAGAGGAGCTGTTTTGCGCCGTGCGCAGGCTGTGGACAGAGGGCTTTCACGTGCATTTGCAGCTGCTCGGCTTTTTTGAGGAGCAGTACAGGCAGGAGGTAGACCGCCTGGTTGCCGGCGGTATGACAGAATTTTTCGGCTTTCAAAAAGAACCGCTGTCGTTTTACCAAAACTGCGACTGCGTAGTGCTGCCAAGCTACCATGAGGGCATGAGCAACGTGCTGCTGGAAGCTGCCGCCGTCGGCAGGCCCATCATCGCGTCCGATATTCCCGGGTGCAGGGAAGCCGTAGAGCACAGCAAAACCGGCCTTTTGTGCCGCGCAAAAGACGCGGACAGCCTATATGTTACCATGCGCGCGTTTTTGGCGCTTTCCGCAGAGCAAAAAGCAGCCCTTGGGCAAAACGGCCGCCGCAAAATGGAGCGTGAATTCGATAAAGCGAGCGTTGTTGCAGAAACACTGCGCATCGTCACCGTCGAAAAAACGGCACCGCAGCCCCGGCGCGTCACGGCATAGAGGAGAACACATGTCCGGTTATATTTGGATGCTCCTTTGGCTTCTGATTTACACGGCGCTCTCCGCCGTGTTGGAAGTACAGCAAAGCGAAACTGTCTGCGGCGTGCAGGCAGTGCGGTTCACGAAGCTTTGGGCAACACTCGGCGTGCTGCCGCTGCTCATCTTCTGTGCGCTGCGCGGTGATATCGGCGATACCTATAACTACATGCACGCGTTTTCCGAAATGCCGAGCACATTCAGCGCACTGCCCGATTACATCCAGTCTTTACAGAAAGATCACGGCTTTTTCCTGCTTTCCGCACTCATCAAGCTTTTGTGCGGCGGGCAGGTGCGCGTTTGGTTTTGCATTCTCGCCGCGCTTCAGCTCTGTCCGCTCGTTAAAAACTATCGGCTTTATTCGGAAAGCTACTGCATCAGTCTATTTTTGTTCATCGCTTCCACGGATTACATCTCCTGGATGATGAACGGCATGCGGCAATTTTTGGCGGCGGCGCTCGTGTTCGCCTGCTGTCCGCTTTTGCTGCGCAAGAGATACGGACAAGCCACGCTCATCATTTTACTTGCCGCCACACTGCATGCCTCGGCACTGTTCGCACTACCGTTTGTTTTTCTCACACGCGGAAAAGCATGGAACCGAAAAACGCTTTTGTTTCTTCTGCTCACTGTTTTGGTCGTGCTTTTCATCGACCGCTTCACAAACATTTTGGAGCTGCTTTTGCAGGAAACGCAGTACAAAAATGTCGTCAGCGATTGGAAAGGCTTTGAGGACAACGGTACAAACCTGCTGCGCGTACTGGTCTACGCTGTGCCGACGTTGCTTTCTTTGATCGGTTTACGGTTTATCCGTGCAGAAAATGACCCACTCATCGACCTTTGCGTCAACATGTCCATTGTATCGACCGGCATTTACATCCTCTCAGCGTTCACAAGCGGCATTTTTGTCGGGCGGCTGCCCATATACTTTTCACTTTATAACTACATTTTGCTGCCATGGGAGCTGCACCACATGTTTTCAAAACGCTCCGTGCGCATTTTAACCGTGATGATGCTCATTTTTTATCTGTTTTTCTATTTCTACGGGCTGAAGACCTTCGGCCTTTTATAAAAGGAGGGATCCGTTATGCTTCGTGTTTTGCAGGCCGTCACCTGCATGGACCGCGGCGGACTGGAAACGATGCTGATGAATTACTACCGTCACATAGACCGCACACGCGTGCAGTTCGATTTTCTGACGCACCGCGCACGGGAAGGCGCGTACGATAAAGAGATTTACTCTCTCGGCGGCAAAGTTTTCACCGTGCCGCGGCAAAACCCGTTCAGCCCCGCATACCGCCATGCACTGCACAAATTTTTCTCCGCCCACCCGGCGTATACTGTTGTGCACGCCCATCTTGATTGTCTTTCCGGCGTTGTACTCGGTTGCGCCAAGCAGCACGGTGTGCCTGTACGCATTGCTCACGCACACACCACAAATCAGATGCGCGACTTCAAATATCCAATAAAAGATCTGTATAAGCGCATCATTCCGCGTACCGCGACCGATCTGCTTGCCTGCGGAGAA
>OLPF01001445.1_pt1 | contig 19415 bp, 18 predicted proteins | sample 1673121 | NCBI WGS metagenome assembly OLPF01 (sample SAMEA3136756, study PRJEB25190) | human gut metagenome
GTTGCCGCTGGGCGTGACCTTCTCGTTCCTGATTTCGTCCCCTATGGTGGACTTGGGAAGCCTTGTTCTTTTGATGAGCATTTTCGGCGCAAAGGTCGCTGTTCTCTATGTGGTGCTGGGGCTTGTGATTGCTGTGGCTGGCGGTACGCTGATTGAAAAGCTGCACATGGAGAATCAGGTGGAGGAGTTTATCCGCAAGGCATCCGCTGTGGATATTGCATCCCCGACGCTGACACAGAAGGAGCGCCTGGTTTACGCCAAAGAGCAGGTGGAAGAAACCTTCAAGAAGGTCTTTCCGTACATTCTCATCGGCGTGGGCATAGGGGCGGTCATTCACAACTGGATTCCAGAACGCTGGGTCGTGGCCGTTGTCGGCAGCAGCAATCCCTTCGGTGTGATTCTGGCAGCCATCATCGGCATTCCCATGTATGCCGATATTTTCGGCACGATTCCCATTGCCGAGGCCCTGCTTGGTAAGGGCGCACAGCTTGGAACGGTGCTTGCCTTTATGATGGGTGTCACGACGCTGTCCCTGCCGTCGATGGTCATGCTGCGCAAGGCTGTGAAACCGAAGTTGCTGGGTGTTTTTATCGCCATCTGTGCTGTGGGCATTATCGTTGTAGGCTACTTATTCAACCTGTTTCAGGGCTTCATTTTATAATTGGAGGGTATCAAAATGTCAATTTTCGGATTTGGTAAGAAAAAAGAAGAACAAAAGCAGCCTTGCTGCTGCGGCGGGGGCTGTACGCCGGAAGCCATGCAGGCAGCAGAAGTCGAAAAGAAGGAATCCGGCATTAAAATTCTCGGCGGCGGTTGTGCCAAATGTAACGCACTGGAAGAGGCAACTGTAGACGCACTGCGGGAGCTTGGGATGGATACGACCATTGACCATGTGCGGGACTTTGAAAAGATCGCCGCCTATGGTGTGATGACCACCCCTGCCTTGGTGGTGGATGGTCAGGTGGTGTCCTACGGCAAGGTGCTGAAAAAGGATGAAGTCATTTCTATTTTGAAGAAGGTAAGAGCATGAACGAGCGCAGCGCATCTCCCATTGGTTTTTTTCAAAAGTATCTGACCGTATGGGTCATTCTCTGTATGGCGGTGGGCATCTGCATTGGCAAATTCCTGCCGCAGATTCCGGAGTTTCTGAACCGGTTTGAGTATGCACGGGTGTCGATTCCCATGGCGATTCTCATCTGGGTGATGATCTATCCCATGATGATGAAGGTGGACTTCCGCAGCATCAAAAATGTGGGCAGAACTCCGAAAGGTCTGTTCGTCACCTGGATCGTCAACTGGCTCATCAAGCCCTTCACCATGTATGGCATGGCAAGCCTGTTTTTCTTCGTGGTGTTCAAGGCGTTCATCACGCCGGAGCTTGCTACCGAATATCTTGCCGGAGCGGTGCTGTTAGGTGCTGCGCCCTGTACTGCAATGGTCTTTGTGTGGAGCGCGCTGACGAAAGGCGACCCGGCGTACACGGTGGTGCAGGTGGCAACCAATGATCTGATCATCCTTGTGGCGTTCGTCCCCATCGTGAAGTTCCTGCTGGGCGTCTCCAATGTGTCCGTGCCGTGGGATACGCTGATTTTGTCCGTGGTGCTGTTCGTGGTCATTCCCCTTGCAGGTGGTATGCTGACCCGGTATTTTGTGACCCGGAAAAAGGGAAAAGAGTATTTTGAGAATACCTTTGTCAAGAAATTTGACGGCATTACGACGGTTGGACTTCTGCTGGCGCTGGTGCTGATCTTTGCCTTTCAGGGGCAGGTCATTCTGGATAATCCCCTGCATATCGTGCTGATTGCCGTACCTCTGATTTTGCAAACCTTCCTGATTTTCAGCATTGCCTATGGTGCCTGCTGGCTGCTCAAGCTGCCTCACCGCATTGCAGCACCTGCCGGAATGATCGGCGCATCAAACTTCTTTGAGCTGGCAGTTGCGGTAGCCGTTGCCCTGTTCGGAACAGCCTCTCCTGCCGCACTTGCCACAACGGTGGGCGTGTTGACCGAAGTGCCGGTGATGCTGTCCCTTGTAAAAATCGCAAACAAAACGAAAGGCAGGTTTCCCGCATGACAAAGCCAAAGGTTGCGTTTATCTGCGTCCACAACTCCTGCCGCAGCCAGATTGCAGAGGCATTGGGGAAAGCTCTTGCATCCGATGTGTTTGAAAGCTATTCCGCAGGGACGGAAACCAGGCCACAGATCAATCAGGATGCTGTCCGGCTGATGAAGGCGCTTTATGGCATCGACATGGAGCAGACGCAGTATTCCAAGCTGATTTCGGATATTCCCGAACCGGATATTGCTATCTCCATGGGCTGCAATGTGGGGTGTCCCTTCATCGGCAGACCCTTTGACGATAACTGGGGATTGGAAGACCCAACAGGAAAAAGCGATGAGGAGTTTAAGAAGGTTATTGACGAGATTCAAAGAAACATCTTGGCGCTGAGGGAACGGTTGTGCGCAAGAAGAGTTTGACGAAATGGAGACTGCAATGGAAAATAAAAGCATATACGATGAGATCATGTCTCTTCCTCGCCACGTCTCCAAGACCCGTCCGCAGATGTCCATGTCAGACCGTGCGGCGCAGTTTTCTCCCTTCGCAGCTCTCACCGGTTACGACGCAGCCATCAAAGAAACCGGGCGTCTGACGGACGAAAAGATTGAGCTGGGCGAAGAGGCTCTGAATATTCTGAACATGAAGTTTCAGATCCTCGTTGATAGTCTGGATGATGAGCCGGAAGTCACCTTCACATACTTCAAACCGGACGAGCGCAAAGCCGGTGGAGCTTACATTGAAGTGACCGGTACTGTGAAAAAGGTGGATGACTTCGAGAGGTTGATCGTGATGCAGAACGGAATGAAAATGCCGATGGATGACATCCTAAACATCGAAGGGTACATATTTGCTTCACTGCAATAAGGGAGAAAACTATGGCAAATACAGTGACAATTAACAGCGCAGACGAACTTAGAACATACAAGGCAACTATACTTTCAAATCTCGCAAAGAGCGTGTGGGATATTAGTGCAATTATCGAAAGTGAGAATGCTCAAGAGGTTTTCAGACAATTCAAGTTTGAAAAGATTGCCACCGAGCCTTTATCTGGAAAGCCGGAAAACTTAGTCGAGGTCATCAATCAAAGTCAGACTTATCTTGTGACGCTTGCCGCCACAGAGTATCTGCTGTGCCTCTATCCAGAAAAAGCATTTATTCTAAATTGGGGCAATGTAAGCGGCTATGATATTGAGTCCACTGACGGAACAATAGTTGCTGAATGCTTTGCTGCAACCAGCTACCGTAGCAATGGGAAATTAACAGCAGACATGAAAAGACTGTGCGCCAATCAAACGGCATTGCAAAAATATGAGTTTTTCTACGCCAACGATTTTTCGGATGTAAGCAAGGAATACTACGAAAACAAATATGCCGGTGTTTGCATTGTAAAACTTGAATCCATTTGAATTGTCGCTTGCCATGCGACCAAACCAATCGAATAAATCCGTATAATATGACTGTAAGGTAAACAACCGAGCAGTCATATTTCTTTTATATATGGAGGTACTGAACATGAGAAAGAACTTAACTGAGATCGTATTCATTCTTGACCGCAGCGGCTCTATGAGTGGGCTTGAGGCTGATACCATCGGAGGCTTCAACTCCATGATCGAGAAACAGAAAAAGGCTGAGGGCGAAGCTCTGATTTCCACTGTACTATTTGACAACACCAGCGAGGTTATTCATGATCGCGTGAGTGTCCAGAATATCAAGCCGATGACCGATGAGGACTACACGGTACGAGGCTGCACCGCTCTTCTGGATGCAATCGGTGGGGCAATCCACCACATCGGAAATGTCCATAAGTATGCACGAGCCGAGGATGTGCCGGAGCATACGATGTTCGTCATCACCACAGATGGAATGGAAAACGCAAGCCGTCGATACGACAGCGAGAAAGTCAAGAAGATGATCGAGCGTCAGAAGGCAAAGTACGGCTGGGAGTTTCTGTTCCTCGGTGCCAATATCGACGCAGTTGAAACAGCAAGACACTTCGGTATCAGTGAGGATCGCGCTGTGAACTACCACTCTGACAGCGAAGGCACACAACTCAATTACGAGGTAGTCAGCGAGGCTATCTGTGCTGTTCGTTGCAGCGCACCTCTCGGCGCCGATTGGAAAAAGCGCATTGACGAGGACTACAATGCAAGAAAGGATGAGCGAAGAAAATGATGAGGACAATTACTGTTCGAGGCGTTGGAAATGTATCAGCAAGACCGGACTACATAACCATCTCAATGACCATAGAGTCTTTCCGAAAAGACTATGACGGGGCAATGCGAGATGCCTCTGAGCGTATATCGAAATTGCAGGATGTGGCTGTTCGTTTGGGGTATGCAAAGGAGGACTTGAAGACCACCAGCTTCAATGTAGATACCCGATATGAAAGCGTCAAGGATCAGCAAGGAAACTACAAGCGTGAGTTTGCTGGATATGCCTGTGTATATCGTCTCAAGCTGGCATTTGACTTTGACAGCAGACAGCTTGCGAAAGTGATTTCCGCTATCGCCAACAGTGGAGCAACTCCCGAATTGAGCATCGCGTTCACGGTGAGAAATCCAGCAAAGGTCAGTGAGGAACTTCTGGAAAGTGCTGCGATCAATGCACGCGCAAAGGCTGAGATTCTATGCAGAGCGTCAGGCTGCGAGATGGGACAACTTATCTCCATCGACTATAATTGGGGCGAGCTGAACATTGTTTCACGGACAAGCTATGAAATGGAAGACTCCCTCATGCCTCTTACAGCAATGAAAAAATGCTGTTCACCTGAGATTGAGCCTGATGACATTGATGTATCAGACACGGTTGCCTTCACATGGGAGATTAAGTAATTACCATATCGTCGGAGAAAGACGCTTTCGAGCGTCTTTTTTCGTGTCCAACCCCCAAAAACCATTGGCTTTTGTCCGTTGTATTACGAAGGGGTATTTTACGGGGAGTCCCTACGGGGGAATACGATTTTAGAGAATAGCAAGCAAATCCGGTGAGTACCCACCGGAGAAAAAAGCGTTAAGGGAACCCTCCCCTTAACCGCTGATTTTTGCTTGTTGGGATAGTCCCAAACCCTTATAAATTACGAAGAACGGAGACAGAACGATGGCAAACAGAACGCGGAAAGTGCAGCTCAAGTTCTGGGTCACCGAGGAAGAACGGGCGATCATAGAGCGGAAAATGGAGATGCTGAAAACGAAGAATATGGGAGCCTATCTGCGCAAGATGGCAATAGATGGCTATATCATTCAGGTAGACTATACCGAGCAGAAAAAACTCGCTGCGGCAGTCAATAAGATCGGAGCAAACATTAACAATATCTGCCGAAGGATGAACTCAACGGGACGATTCTATCAGGACGATGTTGTTGAGCTGAAAGGAAAGCTGGATGAAGTATGGCAGTTACTAAGATCAAAGCAATCCGAGGAACTTTGAACAAGGCTCTTGCGTACATCATGAATCCTGAGAAGACCGATGATAAAATGCTTGTCTCTTCCTATGGATGTGCCGCTGAGACAGCGGCTCAGGAATTTGAATGGACGCGAAAAATTGCCGAGCAGCAAGGGATGAATCCCGTCAAAATTATTGCTCGCCATGTCATTCAGTCCTTTGATGTTGGCGAGGTCTCGCCGGAGCTTGCCCATGAGATCGGCAAGCAGTTTGCGGATGAAATCCTCGCCGGGAAGTATGAGTATGTGCTGACCACCCATATTGATAAAGACCATGTTCATAATCACCTGATTTTCAATGCCGTGGACTTTGTGGATCATCACGCATACAAGAGTTACAAGAAAATCTACTATGATATGCGCGAGGCAAGTGACCGGCTCTGCAAAGAAAACGGTCTCTCCGTAATTCCTCCCTCTCAGGGCAAGGGCATGAGCTATAAAGAGTACACCGAGGCCAAGCGAGGAACAAGCTGGAAACAAAAACTCAAGCAGACCATTGACCGAAATATCATCACGGCAAAGGACTACGATGAGTTCCTGAAACTGATGCAGGATGCCGGATATGATATTAAAACCGGCAAATACATCTCCTTCCGAGCCGAAGGCCAGGAGCGTTTCACACGAGCAAAAACCATCGGAGAGAACTACACCGAAGAACGCATCAAGGAACGCATTCAGGGACACAATCCCCGAAAGCGTCAGATGCAGACTACCCGCAAAGGTGTCTCTCTTATCATTGATATTCAGAACAGCATCAAGTCTCAGGAAAGCAAGGGATATGAACACTGGGCGAAGATCAACAATCTCAAAGAAGCTGCGAAAACGCTCAACTATCTGACTGAAAACAACCTTCTGCAATATGCTGATCTTGAAAAGAAGGTTGAGGACATTCACAGCTCCTATGCCCGTACTGGTGAAGAGCTGAAAAGGGTTGAAGCGCGACTGCGTGAGGTGCAGCCTCTCATCAAAAATATCAGCAACTATCAACGTCTCAAATCGGTCTACGATGCCTACATGAAGGCCAAAGACAAGCCAGCATTCAGGGCAAAGCACGAAGCAGAACTTGTCATCTTCGAGGCTGCGAAAAGTACATTGCTCGCTATGCAGGGCGATCAAAAACTGCCAAGTCTCAAAGCTCTTCAAGCCGAGCAGCAACGGATCACTGATGAGCAACAAAGACTATATGATGAGCGGGCAAGGTTGAAAAGAGAAATGAAGCAGATAGATACCATTAAGGCCAATGTGGATATGCTGCTCCGAATTGATGAAGATCAGGAGCAAAGACAGGAGCGTTCTCCTCAGCGCGAGTAACCCAAGCGGGTCTGACTGTTTTGATGTCAGGCCCGCTTTTATATGCGTAGATTGTGGATAAAAGGGGCAGTCCAAGAAGTTGGAACTTTTTTGTTAATCCTTAGAGCATCCGATTGAAAAGATCGACTATTTCTGCTATAATATAAACTGATTCCTTATATCAGCTTACAGATGTAAATGCAAGAGGTGCTTATATGAAGATCAGTTACAAAAAACTTTGGATGCTTCTCATCCAGCGAGACATTACAAAGGTCAGGATGAAAAGAGATTTAGGTCTTGCTGCCGGAACAATGAGTAAGCTCAACAAGGGCGAGGATGTTGCCCTCTCTGTCCTGCTGCGCATTTGTGAGTATCTGGATTGTGACATCGGGGATATTTGCGAAGCTGTGCGAGCGGGAAACTGAGTCCCGTTTTTCGTACAGCCTTTATGCTATAATTTGGGATTGGAGACGGTTGTGTCTCAATGAGGTGATGAAATGCAGATTATTGATAACATAAACAAGACCGTCAAGGACGATCTGCAAGTGGGTATTCATAAAGGCAGTAAGATGTCCGTTGCCGCCGCTTGCTTTTCAATCTATGCGTATCAGGAACTCAAAGAGCAGCTTGAGGGCATTGACGAGCTACGTTTCATTTTCACCTCGCCGACATTTGTAACCGAGAAAACATCAAAGGCGCAGCGGGAGTTCTATATTCCTCGCATTTCAAGAGAAAGCAGTCTGTATGGCACTGAGTTTGAAGTAAAACTCCGCAATGAGCTGACCCAAAAAGCGATCGCCAAGGAGTGTGCGGACTGGATCAGACGTAAGGCGGTTTTCAAATCGAACGTCACACAGGAGCAAATGATGGGCTTCATGACGGTCGATGAAAGCACCTATATGCCGATCAATGGATTCACCACTGTCGATCTTGGCTGTGAGCGCGGCAACAACGCCTATTATCCAGTGCAGAAGACTGAGAGCTTTGAGAACGCCAACTACTTTCTGGGACTTTTTGAACAACTCTGGAATGACAAGAAAAAGCTGCAAGAAGTCACGGATATTGTGATTGAGAATATCTCCGCCGCGTATCGTGAGAACGCACCGGAGTATATCTATTTTGTCGCGCTCTATAACATCTTCAAAGAGTTCCTTGATGATGTTTCGGAGGACGAGCTGCCCAATGAAGCAACGGGCTTTAAGGAAAGCAAAATCTGGGGGATGCTTTACAACTTCCAGCGTGACGCTGTTCTCGCCATCATCAGTAAGCTTGAGAAATTCAACGGCTGTATTCTTGCTGATAGCGTCGGTCTTGGCAAAACTTTTACTGCGCTCGCGGTCATCAAGTATTATGAGAACCGCAACAAATCCGTTCTTGTTCTCTGCCCGAAAAAGTTGTCTGAGAACTGGAATACATACAAAGGCAACTATATCAACAATCCCATTGCGGCGGACCGGCTGCGTTATGACGTTCTCTATCACACCGACCTTTCCCGCGAGCATGGGCTGTCAAACGGAATTGACCTTGACCGCCTGAATTGGGGCAACTACGACCTTGTTGTCATTGATGAAAGTCACAACTTCCGTAACGGCGGTGAGGTGTCCGGCGAGGATGCAAAAGAAAACCGCTATCTGAAACTGCTCAACAAAGTCGTTCGCGCCGGTGTAAAAACCAAGGTTCTGATGCTTTCCGCAACGCCGGTCAATAACAAGTTTATTGACCTTAAAAATCAGCTTGCACTTGCCTATGAGGGCGATGCATCGCAGATGAACAAAAAGCTCGATACAACGAAGAGCATTGATGAAATTTTCCGTCAGGCACAGAAGGCCTTCAACGCATGGAGTAAGCTCCCTGCCGATGAACGCACAACGGACGAGCTTCTGCGGACTCTGGATTTTGATTTCTTTGAACTTCTGGACAGTGTGACGATTGCCCGTTCGAGAAAACACATCGAAAAGTATTACAACACCTCCGACATTGGGAAATTTCCGGAGCGTCTGCCGCCGATTTCACTGCGTCCCTGCCTGACCGACTTGAACGATGCGATCAACTATAACGACATTTACAGTCTGCTCATGTCACTGAGCTTAACAATCTATACGCCTTCGAATTACATCATGCCGTCGAAGCTGGCAAAGTACATCGACATGACACACCACAAAGGAAACAGCTTGACCCAGCAAGGACGTGAGGAAGGTATTCGCCGCCTTATGAGCATTAACTTGCTCAAGCGTCTGGAAAGCTCGGTTGCCTCTTTCCGTCTGACGATAGACCGCATTAAAAAGTTGATCAACGATACGATTGAGACAATCAAAAATTATCAGACCGGAGACTGTGTTCTGAATCTGACCGAGATTTCCGGCACAGAAGATTTCGATTATGACGATCAGAACACCGATTTCTTTTCAGTCGGCAAGAAAGTTAAAATTGACCTTGCGGATATGGACTATGTTTCGTGGATGCGTGAGCTGGAAAAGGACGCAGAGAATCTGGAACTGCTGTCTCTCATGATTGCCGACATCACGCCGGAGCATGACACAAAACTGCAAACGCTGTTCGAGCTGATTCGGAAGAAAATCGAGCATCCCATCAACCCCGGTAATAAGAAGATTATCATCTTCACTGCATTTTCCGACACCGCTGACTACCTCTATGAGAACGTCAGCAAATTTGCAAAAGAGAATTACGGTTTGGAAACAGCCGAGATCACCGGCACGGTTGACGGAAAGACAACCATACCGAAGCTGCGAGCAGACCTCAACACGGTGCTGACCTGTTTCTCCCCCGTTTCCAAAGGAAAGTCTGTATTACTGCCCGGAAGCAAGGATGAGCTTGACATTCTGATTGCGACTGACTGTATCTCCGAAGGTCAGAACTTGCAGGACTGTGACTACCTCATTAACTACGACATTCACTGGAATCCTGTGCGCATCATCCAGCGTTTCGGGAGAATTGACCGTATCGGCAGCAAGAACGACCATATCCAGCTTGTAAACTTCTGGCCGGATATGGATCTCGACGAATATATCAACCTGAAAAGCCGCGTGGAGACCCGCATGAAGATTTCGGTTATGACCTCCACCGGTGATGATGACCTGATCAATGCTGAGGAAAAGGGCGACCTTGAATACCGCCGTGCGCAGCTAAAACGGCTGCAAGAAGAAGTCGTGGACATTGAAGACATGACCAGCGGCATCTCCATTATGGATTTGGGATTAAACGAGTTCCGACTCGATCTGCTGGAATACATGAAGCAGCACGAGGACATCGAAACCGCGCCAAAGGGTCTGCACACCGTTGTCGGGCAGACGGAGGATTCTCCTGCCGGTGTGATCTTTGTCCTCCGCAACATCAACGACAGCGTGAACATTGACAACCGGAACCGGATTCATCCATTTTACATGGTCTATATCAGTGAAGAAGGCGAAATTGTCTGCGATTACCTCAATCCGAAAAAACTGCTCGACACCATGCGTTTGCTCTGTCGTGGCAAGAGCGAGCCGTGCATGGAGCTTTGCAAGCGGTTCAATGACGAAACCGATGATGGGCGCAAAATGGGTGAAATCTCTGAGTTGCTGAGTGAGGCGATCAATTCTATTATCGACGTGAAAGAAGAAAACGATATTGACAGCCTGTTCAAGAGCGGAGGAACAACCGCCCTGCTCAGTGCGGTGTCTGGACTGGATGATTTTGAGCTGATCTGCTTCTTGGTTGTGAAATAAGGAGGGCTTACAATGCTTGGGTTTCCTGTGTCTACGGAATTTAACAAAAGAATACCGAAGCAAAAGTTCTATGACAACCTCGATGTTTCTCCTACCCTGCGGCGTGTGTTTGTCGATCAGATACGCATTGTATACTGGCGAAATAAGCTGGCAGCCACCACGCTCAACATTGCTGCGGGCGAATCCGTAACGGAAATTGAAGTGTTCGAGGTGCGCCTGAACGAGCCAAAGCTTGATGAGGCTGTGTTGAAACAGATCGACAAGGAAATCCCATATCATATTCTCTTTATTCTGACTTGTGACGGAAAAGCACAGGCTTGGATTGGATATAAGGAAGCTGCTGCATCCGGCAGCAGCGCTTTCAAAGTCAATCGCTATTATCATACCGACTGGATGCCGGAGGATGAATTGCAGCTCCGCATTGACGGTTTGAACATGGATACCGTCTATGAAAGCCTTGTCCGCCAGATCGCCGGGGACAAGCTGCAAGCGGATTCCGGCGAAAGCCTAAAAGAATCTGTTGCACGAGATGAAAAGAAGAAACAGCTTGAGCAGCAGATTACCGCGTTGGAAAGTAAGATGCGGAAAGAGAAACAGCTAAACCGAAGGATGGAAATAAATGCGGATTTGAAAAAGATGAGAAAGGACTTGGAGGTGCTTTAGCGGATGACTCACGAGCAAAATGTTAGGAAGGTACTGTCAAGCAGGACTGCGGCAGGGACACTTAAAAGCCGCGAAAGTAACACGGTCGAGTTCAAGGAATCCTTTAACAAAAGCAACACTCCTAAATACGCGAAGACAATGGCAGCGTATGCCAACAATCGTGGCGGATATATAATCTTTGGTGTTAAAGATAACCCAAGAAAGATCGTTGGGCTAAAAAACGAAAATTTCGAAAATATGAGTCAGGAGCAGTTTTCCGAAGCAATCAACTCATTGTTTGCCCCTGCAATGGATTGGGATTGCGGCACATTTACGGTTGATATTCCCGCGCCGGATGTGGAGGGGGCAATGCAGTCTCTGAAAATTGGATGGATTTATACAGCAGAGGCCGAGTACAAGCCAATTATTGCTCAGAAGCCGAATGACGGAGAAAAAATCAACAGTGGCGATGTCTATTATCGCTATCGTGCGAGGAGTGAAAAAATAAAATATGCAGAGATGGCACGTATTATAGAAGATCGGACTGCGAAAGAGCGTGAAGGTCTGCTGAAGCTCTTTGAGGTGATCCGCGAGAACAAGACTGCCAACCTCGGTATTGTAAACTACTCTAATGGGAAGATTAGCACACCGTACGGAGTTGACGTTGCCTTTGACCGAAAATTGGTAACACAGGTTTTGAGGAAAGCAAAATTTATCAAGGAAGGCAGCTTCAATGAAACCGAAGGCATTCCTGTTATCAAGGTAACTGGCAATATTGATTTGGCGGAGGAAGTTCCTGTCCCAGAGGGAAATCCCGATGAGACACACCCATATATTCAACGTCAGCTTGCAGAAAAGCTGAATATCAGCACACAGGATCTATATGCGCTGATTTGGTACTACAAAATGAAAGAAGCAAAGAAGTACCATTTGGGAATAACCGTATCAAGAAGCTCGGTGACACAAAAGTTCTCTGAATTCGCATTCCAATTTCTCAAAGAAAAACTGGCTGAGTTGGAACAGAAGCCGGAAGAATTTGAGACAATTCGTATGGCATACAGGAATCGCAACAAAAAGGAGGTTAGCAAATTGAAATGAAATCATTTTTATCAAAGCATAAATGGAAATTGCTGCTTGCTTTTATAATCTTTATCGTTGCAATTCCGCTTGGTATAAACAGTCTATTTAAGCTAACATCTCCTTTGGACATATTTGTTGCTGAATGGGAAGCCGGTGATGCACTTGCTTTTTACGGTGTAATGCTTGCGTCAGCAACGACTATTATTGGAGTTTACATTTCGATAGAATATGCACAGAGAAACTATCGAGTTGACGAGGCAAATAGGGTCAAACCTTACCTTGCTCTAACACATTATAAATCACACTCAAAAATAAACCTTCTCTCTGGCTTAAACCTCGGTCAGTTAAACGGAAATGTAGATGAGCAAAGTCAAGACACATTTGCATATGAGGAATATAGGCTGGAAAAAGTCTACATTATTATCGGACAATCAACGATAGAATTTAAGGATAAGCTCTCAACTGCCCAACAGGAGCGCTTGCAATCTGGTGGGTTTGAGTGGTGCAATCAAGGTGGTGGGTGTCACTCCCTCCAAGCGCACTCTTTTGTTTCTATGCCCTTCGAAGTCGAAAATGTCGGGAATGGTGCGGCAACCAATACGATGATCGCTTTTTACAAAAAGGGCGAGAAGCGAAAGGGCGTTAGCCTATATACTCTCAAGCAAGGCGATTCGTTTTACTTTCACATTTTCTGCGACGACGAAGATATTGTGGAAGGAACCGATTACGTAATTGAACTGCTTTATGGGGACATAATTGGCAATTATTATTCTCAAAAATACCCTGTGGCATTTGGCAAAGATGCCGAGACGAAACGCTTCTGTACAACTGTTGACCTGAGCGGAAAGCAAGAACTCACAGATATGAACACGGAGGAAGACGAAAATGGATAAGCTACGCATGGAATCGCCGGATATGACGGCGCAGAACATAGATCGTATTGCAGCCCTGTTCCCAAACTGCGTCACCGAGGCTTCGGACGGACACGGCGGGATCAAGCGGGCAATCAACTTTGAGCTGCTGAAGCAGATGCTCTCGCCGGACGTGGTGGACGGCGACGAGTGCTACGAGTTTACCTGGGTGGGCAAGAAGGCGGCGATTGTGGAAGCCAACAAGCCCATTCGCAAGACGCTGCGCCCCCGTGTGGAGGAAAGCAAGGACTGGGATACCACCGAAAATCTCTACATCGAGGGCGACAATCTGGAAGTTCTCAAGCTGTTGCAGGAGAGCTATCTCGGCAAAGTGAAGATGATCTACATCGACCCGCCGTACAACACCGGCAACGACTTCATCTATGCCGATGATTTCATGCGCTCGCAGGAAGAAGAAAACGAGCAGATGGGAATGTACGACGAGGACGATAACCGCCTGTTCAAGAACACCGATACCAACGGACGGTTTCATTCCGACTGGTGCAGCATGATTTATTCGCGGTTGATGCTGGCGAGAAATCTACTGACGGATGATGGGGTTATTTTCATCAGTATTGATGATAATGAATACTCAAATTTGAAGGAAATATGTGATGAAGTATTTGGAACACAATGTTTTTTGTCAACTTTCGTTTGGAAAAGACGTGCATCATCGCAGCTCGATAAAAGTAAATGCTCGACAGACCATGAGTATGTACTGGCATATACAGGAAAAGGCTTTAAGGCATTTCGCGGTATTGACAAGGATTACAAGGGCTATTCTAATCCTGACAATGACCCACGCGGTCCGTGGACAACAGGAGATTTGACTGTAGGTATGACAGGAGATATGCGACCAAATCAATATTACGATCTGGTTGATCCGAAAACAGGGAAAGTTTATAAACCCAACTATAATCGTGTGTGGTCATACATTCCTGAATCAATGGCTCAACTCATTGCAGAGAACAGAATTGTATTCCCAGAAGATACCTCTAAAAGACCAATGAAAAAACGTTTTGCATCTGAACTGGATTCAGATACCAACCCGCAATCCACATGGATGGATAGTGTTGGGATGAATACAGAAGGAACAAAGCAAATGTATGATCTTTTTGGAAAAGCATTCTTTTCTTATACAAAACCAGAATCCTTAGTCAAGGCACTTTCATTGCAGGCTACTGAAAAAAGTTCTATCATTCTCGACTTTTTCTCCGGCTCTGCCACCACTGCCCATGCCGTCATGCAACTGAACGCCGAAGACGGTGGACATCGCAAGTTCATCATGGTGCAGCTGCCAGAAAAGTGCGACGAAGCAAGCGAAGCCTACAAAGCCGGTTACAAAAACATCTGCGAAATTGGCAAAGAGCGCATTCGCCGTGCCGGAGAAAAGATCAAGTCCGAAAGCCCCATGACCACACAAGACCTCGACGTTGGTTTCCGCGTCCTCAAGCTGGACGATACCAACATGAAGGACGTCTACTACGCGCCGGATGACTACAATCAGGGGATGCTTGCCGGACTGGAATCCAACATCAAGGATGATCGCACCGACCTTGACCTGCTGTTCGGCTGCCTGATTGACTGGGGTCTGCCGCTGTCCCTGCCGTACAAGTCCGAGCAAATCGACGGCTGCACCGTCCACACCTACAACGACGGCGACCTGATTGCCTGCTTTGACGCCAATATCCCCGAAAGCGTGGTCAAGGAAATTGCCAAGCGCAAGCCGCTCCGCGCCGTTTTCCGGGATTCCGGCTTTGCCTCCAGCCCGGAGAAAATCAACGTGTTCGAGATTTTCAAGCTCTATATGCCGGAGGATGCAAACGACATCACAAAGCGTGTGCGGGTGATCTGATGCGTTCGGATTTTTTAGTCTACGAGGCAAAGTCCTTCTATAATGCATATATCGCGTTGGAACAGCTTTCCAAAGCGGATACGACACCAGAATTGTTGCTTTATGCTCCGATGGTTGTAAATGGATCATTTTCCATAGAACTGACGCTGAAGGCGATTTTGGTGAAGAATCATATTTCGTATGGAAAAGAGCATAACCTGCTCGTCCTTTTTCGACTACTTCCTAAACCGTTTCAGGATGAACTGTTGACTCATTTAATCGAGAAAGCGCCGGAATACATAAATCCTGAAAAATGTGTAGAGGAACTGGTCTTGCTATCAAATGCGTTTGTTGATTGGCGCTATGCATTTGAGGATAATCCTGCACCGGCTATTGACTCGCGCTTTTTGTCTGCCTTTGCAAATGCAGCTATTTGGACAATGTTCTCTCACTACAATGTAGATTTAGTGCCTTCTACTCAAGTGGAGCCAGACGATGAGATAGAGCAGAAATTTCGTGAAAATCGCGAACTATGCAAAGAGGCCAATTTACGAAGGATTGAAAAGAAAAACAAGGAGCATCACTCATGAAACTCCAATTCAAACACCAAAAATTTCAAGCGGATGCGGCAAAAGCGGTCGTTGACGTCTTCGCCGGACAACCGTACCTCACGCCCACCTACATGATGGACAGAGGCTACGGCCAGCAAACAATCACCGATGAAGAAGACTTCACCGGCTGGCGCAACGAACGTATTGTCCCTGAGCTGTCCGACAAGCTGATTTTGGAGCATTTGCAAAAGGTGCAGCGTACCAATCAGATCAAGCCCTCCGACAGACTGGAAGGCCGCTATAATCTCACAATCGAGATGGAAACCGGTGTCGGCAAGACCTATACCTATATCAAGACCATGTACGAGCTGAACAAGCACTACGGTTGGAGCAAATTTATCGTGGTCGTGCCGAGCATTGCCATCCGCGAGGGCGTCTATAAGTCCTTTCAGGTAACGCAGGAGCATTTTGCGGAGGAATATGGAAAGAAAATCCGCTTCTTCATCTACAATTCCGCCCAGCTCACCGAGATTGACCGTTTTGCGTCGGACAGTTCCATCAATGTCATGATTATCAACTCGCAGGCGTTCAACGCCAAAGGTAAGGACGCGCGGCGCATTTACATGAAGCTGGATGAGTTCCGTTCCCGCCGCCCGATTGACATTATCGCAAAAACAAATCCGATTCTGATTATTGACGAGCCGCAGTCGGTTGAGGGCAAGCAGACAAAAGAGCGGCTGAAAGAGTTCAATCCGCTGTTGACGCTGCGTTATTCCGCAACACATAAGTCGGACAGCATCTATAACATGGTGTACCGGCTTGATGCAATGGAAGCCTACAACAAGCGTCTTGTTAAGAAGATCGCCGTCAAAGGTATCACAGAATCCGGCAGCACGGCAACCGAGGGCTTTGTCTATCTGGAAAGCATCAATCTCTCCAAAGCAGATCCGACAGCAACCATTCAGTTTGATTTCAAGGGTGCAAAGGGGCTGCGTAAAAAGACGGCAACCGTTGGGATCGGCTACAATCTTTACGACAATTCCGGCAATTTGGATGAGTATAAAGTCGGCTTTGTGGTAAAATCCATTGACGGACGCGATAACTCCGTAGAGTTCCTGAACGGCATTAAAATCTTTGCCGGTGATGTGATCGGCAAAGTCAGTGAAGACCAGCTCCGCCGTATTCAAATCCGCGAAACCATTCTCTCTCACATTGAACGGGAGCGGCAGCTTTTCCATAAGGGTATCAAAGTGCTGTCCCTGTTCTTCATCGACGAGGTTGCAAAGTACAAGCAGTATGATGAGGCAGGACATCCCTTCAACGGCATCTATGCTGATATGTTTGAGGAAGAGTATACGGACATTATTGAACACTTGCAGCGGGAAATCGGTGACGAGGATTATATTAAATACCTTGATGCCATCTCTGCGCATGATACCCACGCCGGTTACTTCTCCGTTGACAAAAAAGGCAAGATGACCGACAGTAAGCTTTCCGATAAAAAGGAAGGTACTTCTGACGATATTGACGCCTATGATCTGATTATGAAGAACAAGGAGCTGCTTCTGGATCGAGACCCGAAGAAGTCTCCGGTGCGCTTCATCTTCTCCCACTCTGCGCTGCGTGAAGGTTGGGACAACCCGAATGTATTCCAGATCTGCACGCTGAAACAGAGCGGCAGTGAGGTCCGCAAGCGGCAGGAAGTCGGTCGTGGTCTGCGCCTTTGCGTCAATCAGGACGGCGAGCGTATGGACGCCAATGTTCTTGGCAATGATGTGCATTCCATCAATGTCCTGACGGTTATCGCCAGCGAGAGTTACGACAGCTTTTCAAAGGGCTTGCAGACGGAGATTGCAGACGCAGTTGCCGGACGTCCCGTGGCTGTTACCGCCGACCTCTTCAAAGGCAAGGTTATCGTGGATGCCAGAGGCAATGAGCAGGTTGTGGACGGCGAAACCGCACAGGCAATCTACTTTGATTTGATCGTCAACGGTTATGTGGACAAGAAGGGTGCGCTGACCGACAAGTATTACGCTGACAAAGCAAACGGGACAATTCAAGTCGCAGAAGAAGTGGCGGACAGCCGCGACGCAGTAATCAATATCCTTGATTCCGTCTACGACAGCCGTACTATGCAGCCGGAGAATGCCCGCGACAAGAATGTGGAGCTGCAAGTTGACCGGGATAAGCTCGCTATGCCGGAGTTCAAGGAGCTTTGGAAACGCATCAGCCCGAAATCCGTATATGTAGTTGATTTTGACACCGACGAGCTTGTGGACAAGGCGATTGCGTCTATCAATCGAAATCTTCATGTGTCGAAGATTTATTTCAAAGTCGAAACCGGTGCAATGGATGAGATCAAATCGAAGGACGCACTGCTTGACGGAAGCGCATTCTCAAAATCAAAGTCCTCCACCTATGACAGCAGCAAGCAAATCCGCGCCAACAGCAGCGTAAAGTATGACTTGGTTGGCAAGCTGGTCGTTGAAACCGGCTTGACGCGAAAAGCGGTCGTTGCAATTTTGACCGGAATTGAAAAGGCTGTTTTTGAGCAGTTCAAGTTTAACCCGGAAGAGTTTATCATCAAGACTGCGGCGCTGATCAACGATGAAAAAGCAACTGCCATCATTCAGCATATCACCTACAATGTGCTGGATGAATGTTACGATACGGACATCTTTACCGAACCGACCATTAAAGGCAAGCTTGGAACAAACGCAATGAAAGCGCAGCGGCATCTATACGACCATATTGTGTACGATTCCACAAACGAGCGTGACTTTGCAACCGACCTTGATACAAATACGGATGTTGCCGTCTATGTAAAACTGCCGGACAGCTTCTATATCGCAACACCAGTCGGTCATTATAACCCGGACTGGGCGATTGCCTTCTATGAAGGCACCGTCAAACACATCTACTTTGTTGCCGAAACGAAAGGCTCTATGTCTTCTATGCAGCTCCGGATGATTGAGGAATCTAAAATTCATTGCGCGAGAGAGCATTTCAAAGCGATCAGCAACGGAAATGTGGTATATGATGTGGTGGACAGCTACCAAACCTTGCTCGAAAAGGTGATGAAATAAATGGTACCAATCGTTACCATATAGAACACTACAAGCGCTTTAGGGTTCGCTACATAAAATCATCGGAAGGGTGTGCGAAGTTCATGGACTGGAATACATATTATGAAAAGTTTTATGACTGGGCAACCAGCACACAGATTAGCCGAATGTCCTCACTGACATCCTTCGGCGCTTCTTCTGAGGTTGCTGAGGTCGCGCAGGAGTACATGGATGAGAAGGCAGCATCCCGGCTTATTAAAAAAGCGATTGCCTATGGCGTCCAGTTTACACCAGATGAAATCTACGATCTTTCCGGTTGCTGCGATTCATCAGCTATGAACGAGCTGCTGAAATCTGCAAAGTGCAGCTTTACACAGGAGCAGTTGGAGGATCTATGGGGCGCAGCAGACGATGATGTTCTTGAGCTTGTAGCAAAACGGAACCATGTGACTATGTTTGCAGATGCCGGGATTGAAGAGACCGACATAGAGGATGAAGCAAATTTTGACGAGCCGAAACAGAACGATCCTAAACTCGGATTCTTTTCAAAACTTGGCTTGGTGCTTGGAGTTGAAAGTATTTTGGATAAGACGAGACAACCTCGCCACGGACGCTGTACTGGCGACTGTGCGAACTGCCCACCGCATTATGGGTATCGCTATGGGAGATGGTATTATGGTCATGACCATACGCACGGCTGTGAGTTTGGTGGGAACAAAAGTGGAGGTGGACTGTAATTTGCTCAGAAAGCACAGGCTGAGAAACGAACGTGCTGTTCTCCTCCTAAACGAACTGGCTCAAAACTAAGACACGGAAAAACGC
>OLPF01001455.1_pt1 | contig 19318 bp, 23 predicted proteins | sample 1673121 | NCBI WGS metagenome assembly OLPF01 (sample SAMEA3136756, study PRJEB25190) | human gut metagenome
ATAAAACTGCGCCACAGCCTTGGCAGGCCATCGCGCAGCGATTTTGTTCAATCGGTATTTACGGAGGAAAATAGTAATGGCACTGTTCCTACTGATTACATATATAGTGATTTTAATATTTCAAATAATATTATTTGCGATATCCATTCGCAAGAAAACAAAAAAGCTTTGGCGGATATTGTTTTCGGCAGAACTAGTTCCGCTGCTTATATCCATAGGACTGATGATTTACTATAATAATCTTCCTGGATATGGATTTATGCCAGGACTAACTTATTTGGGAGAAGTATTGTTTAGTTTTGGAGCGGTTGTTTTGTACTGTATAAGTTTCCTGATTTCTATATGCAGTTATATTGCAATTTCAAATAAACAAACTTAATTTGAGGTATTCCACTTGGGTGTTTATTTGAGTTCTTTGAATGAGCTTAAATATAATGTTAAAATTTTAAAGAAGTTGGCGTGTAGTTGAATAGAAAGAGAAATCGGAATTTAATGAATTAGTCACAAATTACGGGTAAGTAACAAGGATTTATGGAGAATTTACATAGTATGGAGTTTGAAAAATACAAAAAATATTTAATCAGTACTTGGTTGCCGGAGTATGAAGCAGAACATACGGAGAGAGATTTGATGGTGGAAGGGTGGAATATGTTATTAGATGAAGTTTTTTCACCATTGATTGCTAAAGAACTAGGCATGCGATATCTTGGTAATCGTATCTGGGCTGATGATTATTGCAATCATCGTCGCAGGGTATTAAGTCTATTCCAGCAAACTGATTTAGGTGGAAGCTTTAAGTGGGGATGGAACTATGATTTTATTCCCAAAATGTCAGCGAAAAAAGCAGTTTATGTTAGAACGGATAAGAGTATATTTACGCATTTTTTTGAAAACATTTGGGAAAACCATAATAAGATAGTTGAAGGAAAATGTCAAAAAGCAGATATGACGTTTAATCGCTGTTATATAGACAGTGCAGATTTTGAAAATTCTATGAGGCAAAGGGTAAAAGCGTATGAAGCTGCTTTTTATTATACTCTGCCTCTTATTAGATCCTTTTATGAAGAGACCAAAACCTATGAGCAAAGCATAAAAATGATAAACACCCTATTAGAAAGCTCTTACTATCGATTGATACAGGGAAATTATCTATATTTAACCAAAATATTTTTGCAACAATATGTGTCCTTAGGAGAAGAAAATGAGAAAGAGTTGCGAGAATTGTTTGTAAATGATAATACCAGAGAAAGCTTTTTGAAAAAATTTGCTCAGATACCAAAGGATTATAGATAGTAATGTATATTACGAACGGAATGTAGATGTGTATAACTTCCAGTTTGTAGGGAACAACAGCTAAGACAATTTTATAATAAAACAGCGTCAGAGCGTTTATGTGTAAAAGCATGAATGCTCTTTTTTGTCCTTTCATGGACAAAGAACAAGAAAGCAGCTTTTGGACAAATTGTCCAGAAGTTCAAATAAAAAAGAAGGAGGACAGAACAATGGTCGATGAATTGACGCAGGAGTCGTTCCAGACAGGAAAGGCGATTGTGACTGTCAGCGTAGATCTGATTACTGCCATTGCAGATGCGTGCAAGCGGTCTGAACAGCAGAATCCTGGTATGAGCGAGGAACAGAAGGAGACATTGCTCGGCAAGGTTGTCGATAAGGTAATGTCGAATTATAAGGAAACGCATGGCTCATTAAAGGGATTCAACAGAGAGGGCAAAGATGTCACGCATATTGATGTGAATGATGAGAGAACAGCGGAGCTTTTAGAGAAAGCCTGTAAGAAAAGTCATATTCCGGTGGATATGAAAAAGGTAACGAGGGCAGATGGTTCCATCACGCATACTGCATTCTGTGAAGTGAAAAGCATAGACCAGATGGCAGCATTACTGAAGATGGCTTCCGAACAGGTACTTGAGGAGCAGAAGGAAATGACCAAGACACTTGTACTTTACGATGATAAGGGCAAGGAGGTTATGTCGGCTGACTTTGTAAATAATGGTGAGATAAATATGGATGATGTGGAAACACTGTCAAGATTCTCTACGAGATTTGAGATCAAGGATCACAAGAATGAAGTTTTGGAATCCGGAAGTATCACACCAAATGCAAAGGAGGAAATCAAGGAAGCGGCGAGAAAACATAATCCGAAGAAGGATAAGTCGCTTACGGAGAGAATCAAGGACAAGAAGGAGCAGTCACAGAAGAAACAGAAAGACAAGAACCGGCAGCGTGAAAAAACGAAGAAAAAGAGCCGGGATACAAGTTTGTAGGTGGTGCTTATGGGAAAGAAGAATATTGGCGGTGCCGTACTCGATGACCTGAAGGCATTACCCAAGAAAATACTGAAACCATATTACAAGAATGGAAAGCTGAATGCGAATAAGATAGCGATTGATGGAATCCCGTTTGTAATCATATTTTATGTGATAAATAAGTATGTACAGGCGGTGGTATCAGTAGATGGCGGCGATATGCTGGATAAGTGTGTTAAAGCATTTTCACTGATATTCCAGGTCAAGCCTTATTTTGCACCATCGTTTAAGCTGACACCGCTTATCTGTGGTATTGGCGCAGGTGTGGCATTCAAGCTCTTCATGAACTCCAGAAAGAAGAATGCCAAGCAGTTCCGTCCGAGAGAGGAATATGGCTCTGCCAAGTGGGGAACGGATAAGGATTTTGAACCATATACAGACCCGGTTAAGTGGAACAACATTCCGCTGACTGCGACAGAGTGGCTCAGAATGACGAGACCGGAACACCCAAAGTACGACAGAAACAAAAATATCCTGATTGTCGGAGGTTCCGGAGCAGGAAAAACAAGAGGATTTGTGAAACCGTCACTTATGCAAATGCAGTGTTCATATGTAGTGACTGATCCCAAGGGAACTGTACTTGAAGAAGTTGGTACCATGCTTGCAAGAGGGGCATGGGAGCTTGACGACAAGGGTAACAAAGTACCGAAGGTCGGCAAGAACGGACAGGTCTTAAAGACCAAATCCGGCAAGGTGATCTATAAGAGGACACCATATAAGATAAAGGTATTCAACACAATCAATTTCGCAAAGTCCATGCACTATAACCCATTTGCATATATTCATACGGAGCAGGATGTGCTCAAATTTGTGAATACGCTGATTGCAAATACAAAGGGGGAGGGCGCACAGAGCGGAGAAGATTTCTGGGTGAAAGCCGAGAGGTTACTGTTCACAGCGTATGTGGCGTACATTGTGAAATACTGTAAGAAGAGTGAGAGAAATTTTGTCTCACTTTTAGCCATGATAGATGCGTCGGAGACAAGAGAAGAGGATGAGGACTTTGAGAATGCCATTGACCTTATGTTCAAAGACATAGAATTTGGTAATGATGAAGAGGGCATAGAAGCTGATCCGGATTCTTTTGCAGTACGACAGTATCATAAATATAAACTTGCGGCAGGTGTAATAAGATGAAAGAGACTTTTTAGTACCTTAACAGATTAAAGATTCTCTTTGAGCTTATTACTTTTGGCTCAAATACAGAGGAAAGGAGCAGAACATGAGTAGTGAGAAAATAATTGTATTATATGAACGATTAAGCCGAGAGGATGAGAACCTTGGGGAGTCGTACAGTATATCAAATCAAAAGAAGCTGCTGGAAGATTATTGCAGAGAAAAAGGGTGGACCAGGTTCAGGCACTTCACTGATGATGGTATATCCGGCACAACCTTTGACAGACCATCCTTTAAGGCTATGATACAGCTTGTGGAAGATGGAGAAGTGGAAAACATTATTCTAAAGGATATGAGCCGGTTAGGGCGGGATTATCTTGTGGTAGGTCAGCTCCGGGAGTTCTTTCGCAAAAAGGGAGTTCGTCTGATTGCAATTAACGATAATCATGACAGTTACAATGGAGATGACGATTTCCTTGTATTCAGGGATGTTATGAATGAAATGTATGCCAAGGATATCAGCAAAAAGATAAAATCCACATTCAAATCCAAGGGAAAATCCGGAAAGCATGTGGCAAGTGTTACACCATACGGATACCTGAAAGATGAAAATGACGGAAACCATTGGATTGTGGATGAAGAAGCTGCCGAAATTGTGAGGCTGATATTCAAATGGACTATTGATGGGCTGGGTCCTTATCAGATAGCAAAACTTCTGCAGGAGAAAAAAGTGGAAATACCGGCAGTGCATATGGCACGCTTCGGGCAGGGGAATAACAGAAACAAGAAAGTGAAAGACCCTTATGGATGGGGTTCTTCTACAGTAGTCGGGATATTGAAGAAAAGGGAATACTTAGGTCACACGGTCAATTTTAAAACACAGAAGCATTTTAAGGATAAAAAGAGCCATTATGTATCAGAGGACAACTGGGTAATATTTGAGAATACGCAGGAGCCGATTATTGACCAGCAGACCTTTGATACAGTGCAGAAATTACGGGAAAATGTAAGGAGATACCCGGACGGATGGGGAGAGCATCATGTTCTTACCGGTCTTATGTATTGTGCTGACTGTGGTGCAAAAATGTATGTGCACCGGACAAGCAATGGAAAGAGGATTGCCCAGTATACCTGTTCTGCTTATACCAAGGTACCTTGCGGAACATTGTGCAAGACACAGCACAGGATTAACGAGTCAGTGGTGCTGGAACTGATAGGAGACACACTCAGGGCAATCTTTGAATATGCAAAGTATGACCGGAGCGAGTTCATAGACACCATAACAATGGCACAGTCAACACAGGAGGATGCAGAGGTAAAAAAGGTCAGGGCAAGAATCGCAGTGGCTGGAAATCGCTGTGAGGAGCTGGAGAAGCTAATCTGCCGTATTTATGAGGACAATATTCTCGGCAAACTACCGGACAGCAGATATGAGGTTCTTGATAAGCAGTATGCCAGGGAAAAAGCGGAGCTGGATGCAGAGATTAAGGAGCTGGAAGCGAAGCTCACAGAATATGAGAAAAGCAGAAATTCTGCCGGCAAGTTTATTGCACTGATTGATAAATATGAGAAGTTCGAGGAACTGACACCGGCAATGGTAAATGAATTTGTTGATAAGGTGCTGGTGCATGAAAGAGACAGAAAGGGGAGCATCCAAACCACGCAGGAGATTGAAATCTATTTCAATTTTGTTGGTCGGTATGTTCCACCGGCAATGATGACAGAACCTACTGCTGAAGAGCAGGCTGAGATTGACCGGATTAACAGAATCAAGGACAGGAGACATCAGCAGTATTTACGAAGAAAAGAAAGTGGATGGCAGAGGAAATATGAAGAGCGTGTAAAAAATGAAAAGCGTGCAAAAATGCAGGCAATGAAAGAAGAAATCCGCAGGCAGGACAGGGAGAACGGAGTCTATGCAACGGCAGGCAGTCTTGCATTGGAACCGACGATTGGAATGCCTGAATAGGATTTCGCAGAAAGCACTTGAGAGAAGTCTTGGGTGCTTTTTTCATGCTCAAATTTCCGCAGGAAATGCAGGGCAACCGGAGAAGTTGAACTGTGTTATCCGTCCTGTGGGATGACAGATTTCAACTCCTTCGGAGCAGAGTACAGAGGTGCAACCTTTGTCGGAGTTGAGAGGCAGAGCCTTCATCAGGTCAAGGGCAGAAGCCCTGCCCAGTTTATTGTCGTAGCGACAATAAGTACTGGGTATTACTTGCCGCAAACGCAAGGGTTTATCGGCTCCGCCATCAAAAAAACAAAACAGTGGAGAGGAGAGAAAAGACAATGAAAGCTTCAAGGCATAATGGCAGAAGTGGAAAGCATGGAGTCTATGATGTAAAGCATAATGACAGGGATTTTGATGTGGAGCACAGTGAACATATTGATTCGGAAAGAACAAAGCAGAATGTTTACTGGGACTGCTATCAGGGTTACAGTTTTGCGGGCAGTTCCCAAGAGAGGCAGTTTAATTTTACAGAAATTGAGCGTGCCTATTACTATGAGCATTATTCAGATTTTGTGGATGCACAGAATGAGAGGAATGAGCAGGCAAGGCATCCGGAGAGAAACAGAACGATTGATGATGTACTGAAAAACAATAAGACCTGCCCGGAAGAAAGCGTGATACAGCTTGGCAATATAGACCATGCGGTTACACCGGATGTGCTAGCTAAGGTATCAGCAGAGTTCTTTGACGAGTTCAATAAAAGATATGGCTCCCACATTCATATATTGGACTGGGCACTGCACCTGGATGAGGCAACCCCGCATATTCATGAGAGGCATGTATTTGACGCAAAAAACAAATATGGAGAATTATGTCCCCAGCAGGATAAGGCACTGGAAGAGCTTGGCTTTGAACTGCCTGACCCAGCAAAAAAGAAAGGGAAATACAATAACCGGAAAATGAACTTTGATGCAGAATGCAGAAAATTGTTTTTGGAGATAGCACAGAGAAACGGAGTGCAGGTGGAGTGTGAGCCGGTTTATGGTGGTGCAGGCTATCTTGAAAAGTAGGACTTTATAATTGAAAATCAGAAAAAGCGAATTGCAGAGAAGCAGGCAGTTCTGGATGAGATTACCATGAGAGTTTTGGATATGGAGAATTTTGTGGAACAGGTAGCTGAGGATGCCTATGAAAAAGCGTGTGAGGCAGTATCTGATACAATGGCAGAGCAGACCAGGGCGGAAGATATTGAGGAGCTTCGCAGATATAAAAAGTGGCTGACCTCGGATGAGAGAAAGACACCAAAGGACAAGCGGGATTTTGTCGGAAGGTGTCTTGATAATTTGGAAAACAGGCTCAGGGGCATGGCACAGAAAGTAGCCGGGAAAGTAATGGAAACATTGCAAAATCCACGCATAAAGGAGCAAAAGAAGTCTGAGGTAAAGGAACATGCAAGGAAGTCAGTCCGTGCCCTTCTTGAGGCAAACAGGAAGCTTGTAGAGGAGCAGAGAGCAAAGGTGGCAGAAACACCAGCACACAAAAAAGCAAGGGGAGAGGAATTGGGATAAGCATGAATGTATTTGCAGTAGTGAAAGAAAATGTCACTGCAAGGCAGGTGGCTATGCAGTATGGCATCAAAATCAACCGGAGTGGGCTGGCTTGTTGTCCGTTTCATAAAGACAAGACTCCCAGCATGAAGATTGATAAGAGATACTATTGTTTCGGCTGTGGAGATACCGGAGATGCGATAGATTTTGTGGCAAAATATTTCGGGCTTGCACCAAAGGAAGCTGCAATGAAGATTGCATCTGACTTTGGACTGAATTATGACGCAACCAACCGGGCACCACCGAAAAAGATGGCACCAAAGAAAACACCGGAGCAGATACTGGATGAAGAGCAGAAGCAGTGTTTTTGTGTTCTGTCAGACTATTATCATCTGTTAAGGAAATGGAAAACAGAATATGCACCGAAGAGCATGGATGAGGAATGGCATCCCTGCTTTGTAGAAGCTCTGCAGAATATCAGTAAAGTGGAATATCAGCTTGATACTCTCCTTGAAAAGGATATCCCTGACAGAGCTTCTGTTGTTTCTGACATTGGAAAGGGGGTGAAGTCGATTGCAGGAAGAATTGAAGAGTATCGGAGAAGTCAGGGCGATGCTGGAGAGCACAGAAAAGGGAGAAGTCAGGAAAACAGTCGGTAACTATCGTCTGATTTTGATGAATGACCCTAATCTGCAGGGTGCATTCCGTCTGAACATGTTTACGGATAAAATCGACATTACAAGGGATTTGGGATGGTATCGTGAAAGCGACAGCCTGACGGATGTTGATTTGAAATTCCTTGTTGTCTACCTTGAAAAGCATTATGGATTATCCAACGAAAAGCGGATTGAGGATGTGATAAAGGTCGTGGCAAATGAAAACAGATACCATCCGGTTCTTGACCGCATCAATTCCATAACATGGGATGGCAGGGAGAGGATACGCTATGCACTGCATCACTTCTTAGGGGCAGAGGTCAGTGAGTACACCTATGAGGTAATGAAGCTTTTTATGATAGGGACGATAGCAAGAATTTCATGCCCGGGCATCAAGTTTGAAGTAATGCTCTGCCTGGTAGGTGGTCAGGGAGCCGGTAAATCCACTTTTCTGCGTTTCCTTGCCATGGAAGATGACTGGTTTACGGATGACTTGAAGAAAATGGATGATGATAATGTATACCGAAAAATACAGGGGCATCTGATTATAGAGTTCCCTGAAATGGTGGCAATTCTCAATGCCAAGAATGTGGAAGATACCAAGTCCTTTATGAGCAGACAGAAAGACACTTACAAGACCCCATACGACAGGCATCCCAAAGACCACAAGAGGCAGTGCGTGTTTGCCGGTTCATCAAATTCGCTGGATTTCCTGCCTATGGACAGGTCGGGAAACCGAAGATTTCTGCCTATTCTTTGCAATATGGAAGAGGCGGAAACTCATATACTCGATGATGAAAAGACATCAAGGGAATATATCGACCAGATGTGGGCAGAGGCTATGGAAATCTACAGGAGTGGCAAATGCCAGCTGAGGCTTCCGAAAGAGATGGAAAAAGAGCTTTGTGAGTATCAGAAGCAGTTTATGCAGGAAGATACCAAGAAAGAGCTGATTCTTGACTATTTGGAGCATTACGAGGGAAGCATGGTATGTTCAAGGCAGTTATATTCTGAGGCATTGGGAAATGACGGAAATCCGGCACAATGGGAAATTCGTGAGATTAATGACATTATGAATAACTGCAGTGATTGGATTGCCTTTAGTAATCCAAGACATTTTCCTGAACCATACCGCAGGCAGAAAGGATGGGAGAAGCCTGACAACAGAGGTCAGGATTTTCAACCGATAACCAAGGAGCAGATGGAGCAGTTATCATTGCCACCGGAGTGGATGGAGGGATAAATGCCTGATAGGTTGTCGGCTGGTTGTCTATCCCGTTGCCAACCCCGTTGTCGGTTCTATGTTCTATAAAACCTTATATTTACTATGTTTTTAAGGGATATATATAGTTCTGACAACGAAAGCAACGGAATATTTGAGAAAAAGTAAATTTAGGAAAAGTAACTATAAATAAAAGGAATTGAGAGTTTTTAGAGGTCGGTTGTCAGCTTCCGGTTGTCAGCTGAAAGAGGCTCTTCCTTACCAGGCAGACATAAAGGAGAACACAAATGGAGAATAGAAAATCACACACACCGGTAGCACTCAGAAAGCAGATAGGTGGCACAATGTATGTTGTGAGAGTGCATTTCAATGAGGATGCCGAAGAAAGCATGAAGGACAAGATAAAGAGGCTGATTGAGAATGATGTTAGGGCAAATCAGCATACGGCATAGGAAGAAAAGCATATGGAAAACTTGCATATATTGTGGTATAATTAGTATGTTCAATAAGAGCGAAAAATAAGAATATTCTTAACAGATGAATTTATGGAAGGGTGAATTTATCATGAGGAAGAATGTAAAAATCATTGTTGGTGTCGTTGTGCTTATTCTTGTACTCGTTGTTGGTTCTTTTGTAGGACTCATAATTAACCGTACCAACGACCATAAATTTGGGAGATATGTATCAACGGAAGGTCCTTGGGGAATGACTGCCACCTGGGTATCGGAGGACAGTGCCAGTTATCTTGTCTGCAAGAAGGAAAACGATGAACCGTTTGCCAATGTTACAGCCTATTTTCAGGGTGTGGACGGTTGGCAGGCCTATGAGTTGAATAGCATCGATAGAATTGTTTATCTGGACATTGTAAAAGATGGCGTTGTTGTTGACGGCACCAGCGGCTATATGAAATTTGATGGAACTACATTTACTATTACAGATCTGGACAAAGATACCTTTGGTGCAGATGAATTTCATTATGTCATTACCGATAAGGAGTTCAGTCCCGATTAAAGTGTCAAACCTATTCCAGTTTGGGCATGAGGTTGCCGAAAATCAAAAGTGAATAAAAATGACTTTATAGCCATTGTGGAGAAATCTACAGTGGCTTTTTTCATGCAATGAAATGTATGGGTACTAAAAAGTCTTTGACATTTTGTTTCAGGTAAGACAGCCAAGAGTATTCTGGTTTCCTGTGGTGCGAGACTTGCACCATTTGACATCAAGGAAGTCAGGGAGATAACAGCATATGATGAACTCGACTTAGGGGACATCGGTAGAAGAAAGACAGCACTGTTTGTCATTATTTCGGATACAGATGATTCCCTTAATTTTTTGGTATCAATCATGTACACACAGCTTTTCAATCTGCTCTGCACGATTGCAGACGATGAATACCATGGAAAGCTCCCGGTACATGTGCGGTGTATCCTGGACGAGTTCGCAAACATCGGACAGATTCCGAAGTTTGACAAGCTGATTGCAACCATACGAAGCAGAGAGATATCGGCATCCATTATCCTACAGTCTAAGGCACAGTTAAAGTCAATTTATAAGGATAACGCAGAGACGATCGAGGGTAACTGCGATACATTTCTGTTTTTAGGTGGCAAGGAGAAGTCAACATTAAAAGATCTGTCGGAAGTGCTGGGTAAGGAAACGATTGACACGTACAACACCTCTGATACCAGAGGAACATCTCAGTCCTATGGTCTGAACTATCAGAAACTTGGGCGGGAGCTTATGAGCCAAGACCGCCTGGCTCTTATGGATGGCGGCAAATGTATATTGCAGGTGCGTGGAGTAAGACCGTTCTTTTCAGATAAGGTCGATATAACCGCAAACGAGATGTACAAAGAGCTTTCGGATTTTGACAAGAAAAATCAATTTGACATTGAGAAATATGTTTCCGAATATGGAAAACCAAAGTTTTCTAAGATCATATGATGAGATTCCTCCGAGAGTTGAATACTCACTTACAGATAAGGGCAGATCCGTTGTACCGATACTTAAGAGTATTTGTCAGTGGTCAGGAACCTTTTACAAGGAAGACAACGAAAACGAGATGACACAGTGCCAGAAATGTGACCATAGGGGGTAGACATAATGATAAAATATACAGAAGAGAAAACATTTACACAGGATCAGGTACAGGAGCTTTTTAAGTCGGTTGGGTGGATCTCGGCAGAATACCCACAGAGACTTCACAAAGCACTTATGAACTCACAGACTGTTCTTACCGCATGGGATGGTGGGTGAGCGCCTTGTCGGACTTGCAAGAGTGTTGGATGATTCAGAGCTGGTGGCATTTGTACACTATGTTCTTGTGCATCCTGAATATCAGGGGCAGAAAATAGCCGGAAATATGGTAGAATATATTAGAGATAAATATAAGAATTATCTGTACATAGAGGGAATGCAGGAGGACAGCAAGAATGTCGCTTTCTATGAGAGACACGGTTTCCACGTTATGGAAGGTGGCACACCGATACAGATATGCAATTTTTCGGATAAGAGGTAAAAGGGATGCACGATTATTTGACAGAGACAAAGATGCTCGACTATTCAAATGAGAATATCAAGCAGCTCATCAGAGAGAGAAAGTGGAGTGGCAGTTAAGGACTTTAAGAATCCTGTTATAGATTTTGACAGGAATAATACATATATCCAGAGCGAAGGTATCAATCAGGATTTCGGAGTGTATGATTCGCCGGATGAACTGTTAAAAGAACACCATCAGGAGATGTCAAGGGTGAAGGCGTTCCTGTACAGAAACTGGGGAAGGCATATGATGAACAGGAATGTCAGGAAGATCAGGGGTAAGTAGAATAGAATATGGGAGGTACACACATGGCAAAGAGAAAAACACTGCCAAAGGATTTTGAGCAGCTTGTGCAGACGGCAAGTGATGAGGACATCAAGAAGGTATTTGGCAAATGCGACATCAATGCATATGGCGGATACAACAAGGGAAATGCACTGGAATTTCCACTTTCAGAGGAGATGATGCGGTGGCTGATAGAGCAGGGGATCGACATCAACTATGTTGACCAGTATGGCTACACACCGCTGCTTTATCATGCCGGGAGAATGTCATCAGAGAAACAGGCAATAGCGCTGGTGAAGTTGGGCGCAGACATAACAGCCACCCAGGGCCTTGACAGAGAGACCGTTATGCATGTGGCTGTGAAGACTGGCAATCTTGAGCTTGTCAAATGTCTGATACAGGCGGGAGCAGATGCAGAAGTGACATCCAGATCAGGGGAGACTCCACTTGAGAGAGCGTTTCACTGGGCAAGGACATTTGATCTGATAAAGCTTGCGCCGGTAGCAGAGTATCTGATCGGGATAGGAGTTCCGGTCACAGATAAAATAAGAACATATATGAGAAGCGCGGCTGAGGATATAGAGTTTCGCAGGAAAGATATGAGTCCTGATATTATGCCAGAGCTTGACAGGGCGATGGAGAGTCTGTATGGACTGCTCGGAGTTGCCCCTGTTCCAAGACGGGTAGAATATGACGGCACATCGCCGATCGTCATTCATGAGAAGCGCTGGCAGAAGCAGCATGGAGAATTGTGGAATCTTCTTGTGCCTGGTTCGGGACATGCGGGCACAGTTCAGGGCGAGGTCATCCGTATATCGGGAAAACTTGCCTATGAGATACTAGATAACGGATGCTGCAACTGGGATTCAGATTTCAAGAGCATGGCAAATGCCCTGTATCGATACATATGTATGGGCACACCACTTGACGCGGACGAGCAGAGAGAATTTGCCGGACTCATAAACGGCATCAAGGATGCCGATGAGACGGATATAAACAGACTCACAGAGCTTTCGGTCAAATGGGTGACACTGAATCTGAATCCTATGGCAGTGGGAGAACTTGATTATAAAAGATAGATCAATTACTGTGACTTCCGTCCATAGCGGAAGTCGCAGTAAGCTCCATTTTCGGCAAGGGTCTGTGTCCTTGTGAGCTTCATGCCCATCATGTCAGCGAGCACGTAGTCCATACGGCACAGATACTTTGCCAGTTCAAAGCACCCCTCGTCGCGGCAGAGATTACAGATCCCGCAGTTGTGATAATCATAGCCGAGTATGAAGTCATCGTTTGGTCCGCCCTCGATGATGTCAAGAACCCAGTCATTCTTATAGCGCTTCAGATGAGATTCCTCAGACCATTTCTTCCTTCCCGGAAGCTTTTTTTCATCGAGATAGCTGTCTGCATTTCCAATAACCATATGAAAAAGTTTATTGTTGTACAGCCCGTCTTTGTACAGGCTGAAACATTCCTCCGGTGAAAGAGAAGTCTTTCTGTTTAGTGCGATGAAATATGCGCCCATGCAGTATGAGCTCATGAGGTGCGACTTTCCTATGTCATCGGCACGCTCAAGGACTGCTTTGTATTCGTTCTTTATAGCCTTACTGTTAAGGCTTAGATGCTGTGCTTTTGCCTGTTTCATGCATGAATTGTGATAGAAATAGCCAAATAATTTCTGTGTAAATCTGTATTTCATAGTTACATATCCTTTCTATTTGACACCAGTCAAATTATCTATACAGGTTGATCATGAACCTGACTGTCTATTTAAATTCGATCTGGATCATCAGGTGCTCTGTCTATCTGAAGTTCTGCTTCGATTCCGTGCAGCAGAACATTCATAGCTTCCATAAATGCAGTTTTCATCTCTGATGTGACTCCACTTTGGCATGAGTTATCTGCAATTATTTCACAGACCATTGAGAACTCAGCCAGAGAGAGCATATATACTGTTTTCTTAGATAATTTCCTGACTGCAATCCCACGTTTGTATAACTCGTCATAATACATAAGCGCAAAGCCAGCACCTCTTTCTATATAGATACTGCGGAATTTCTCCAGACATTTGCCTGAGTCATTTTTCAGCAGCATATGAAAGAGCTGCATGTCGCCCTCAAGCATATCGAATATATGTACTGATATCCTGGAATACAACACATTGAGCAGCTCGTCATCTGACATGGCAGTGAAGTCTATTCCGATCATGGATTCAGTGACTTCCATGAGCTTTCTGCCGCTTTCCTCAAATATCTCGTCAAACATTTCCTCTTTGCCTGAGAAATGCTTGTATATTGCGCCTGCGGTTATACCGGCCCTTGCGGCAATCTTACGCATGGACGCCTCCTGATATCCAACCTCAAGAAAGACTTCCATGGCACTTTTCAGTATTGCCGCCCTTGTTTCCTTTGTACTTTCCCGAATGATAGTCACCTCCATTTACTATTTGGTAAACAGTGTTTACTTTATATCACATGGGATTTGCAAAATCAAGCGGCCAGAAGATTAAATGAGTTAATTGAAAATTTCTATCATTAAGCGACTGATGTAACAATATGCCTTTTAGGCATAACAGATAATTCGATATAGGTATTAGACATATAGATATATCAGGACTAAAATAAGCATGTATTGAAAAGTACTTGCTTATTTTTATGCTCATACATTCACAGGATGTGTGGGCGGATATTGGAATGTGTCAGGTTTTTGACGAAGACTTGACATGCAGCATCATTCCACGTCAAAGGTGATTAGAATGGGATGACGTTTAGTTGAAGGAGGTTTACATAATGTCAAAAAAGCTTATAGCATATTTCAGCGCAAGTGGAACCACGAAAAAGGTTGCAGAGATGATATCGGAGGCAGCAGGCGCAGACCTGTACGAGATCAAACCAAAGGAGCTGTACACCAAGGCTGACCTTGACTGGATGAACAAGAAATCCAGAAGCAGCGTCGAGATGAGCGACAAGAAGCTTAGACCGGAGCTTGATGATTCAAATGCACATATTGAGAATTATGATGAGATCGTACTTGGATTCCCTATCTGGTGGTATGTGGCTCCGACGATCATCAATACATTCCTTGAGAAGTACGACTTCACAGGCAAGAAGATCACATTGTTCGCAACATCAGGTGGAAGCGGATTTGGCAACACGATCAAGGAACTCCAGCCGTCGGCACCGGGAGCTGAGTTTGTAGAAGGCGGACTGCTCAACATGGCAAACAGACAGGAGATCGAGAGGTGGGTAGATAAAACCCTCGCGTAAAGAATAGATGTATGACAAATTAGTGAAGGATGATAATAACTTTCATACATCCAACGAATAAATGAAAAAGAGTTACATTTGGAAGGAGAAAAACAATGGCAAAGATAGTACAGACAGCGGGAAGAAATGCACTCGGAGAGTTCGCTCCTGAGTTTGCACATTTTAATGACGATGTTCTCTTTGGGGAGAACTGGAACAACAATGACATCGATGTAAAGACCAGAAGTATCATAACTGTTGTGGCACTTATGGCACAGGGAATCACTGACTCATCGCTGAAGTTCCATCTTCAGAATGCGAAGGATCACGGTGTATCACAGAAGGAGATCGCAGCGATCATCACACATGTTGGCTTCTACGCCGGCTGGCCAAAGGCTTGGGCAGTATTCAATCTTGCAAAGGAAGTGTGGAATGTAAATGAGGGCGATCTTCCATATGAGGATGAGGCCATGAGGGCACATGTAAAGAGCATGGTATTCCCTATCGGACAGCCAAATGATGCATTTGCCCAGTATTTCATAGGACACAGCTATCTCTTTCCAGTATCGACTAGTCAGGTCGGAGTGTTCAACGTGACATTTGAGCCGGGTTGCCGTAACAACTGGCATATCCATCACGCAAAGAGCGGTGGCGGACAGATCCTTGTATGTGTCGGTGGACGCGGATACTATCAGGAGGAGGGCAAGCCTGCAGTTGAGATGAATCCAGGCGACTGCATCAACATTCCTGCTGAGGTAAAGCACTGGCACGGCGCAGCTCCTGACAGCTGGTTCAGCCATCTTGCAATCGAGGTTCCAGGTGAGGAGACATCAAATGAATGGTGCGAGCCTGTGACGGATGAGGAGTACGGAAAGCTTCAGTAGGGCTGTAGAAAATAACGCAAGTGACAATATCATATGAATATATAGAGACCATCCTGGTATAAATATGATTCGCGGTTGAATGCGAATGGATATTTATATCCGGGTGGCTTTTTGTTTCGACAAGAGCCTTGACGGATATATGATAACCACTGTACCTTAAGGGCGGCGGTGTGGTAAGATGTAAGATAGAAAATATTGGAGTGCTAGAAAATACTGTGGAATAATACCGTATATTAAATACTGAGAATTTACAGTGTGAGTGATATAATGAAGCAAGAAAGTTGATGTAATGGAGGCAGCTGGACAAAAGAAGTATCGAATGTAGAAGTATGATGGAATAATGTAGTATCGAAGGTGAGATGGATGGACAACGGAAAAAAGACATACAATTTCTGGGGCTGGAAGAATGCAGATGCACCGGCCATCAAAGATGAATATCCGGGGATAAATACCCCAACAGATCTATACGATGCACTGAGTCATATCTGGTGTGCGGATACCTGTGCGCCGAGGATGAGGGACAGATGGACAAATGAGAATATGACGCTGGGGCAGTGTTCCATCACTGCTTTTCTGGCACAGGATATATTTGGTGGAAAGGTGTACGGTATAAAGAGACCAGGCGGAAACTATCATTGTTACAATGTGATAGGCGACTGCGCTTTTGATCTCACAAGCGAGCAGTTCGGCGATGAAGTGTTGGATTATGAGAATAATCCGGAACAGCAGAGAGAGGTACATTTTGCTAAGGAAGAGAAAAGACAGAGGTATGAGTATCTGAAGGCTGCGCTCGGGGAATATACAAAATGATGTAGATAACAAATATGACATTCTGAAAAAGAGTATCAGATAATTAAGCTCGTTGTGATAGTAACGTGTTATCGTACTCGCACATTATGATATATAGTATATAGTATATAGTATATAGAGTGCGATATAAATCCATAGACCGGAGAATACATACAGAATGTATAGAAACAACAGGATGGAGAAAATGGCGGAAATAGAGAAGGTAATATTTATGAATATGTGCATGGTATATGATCACGCTGGGCGTGTACTGGCACTCGATAAAGTAGGGAAAAGCTATTCCGGAACGACATTCCCTGGTGGACATGTGGAACCCGGAGAGACATTCACAGAATCGGTGATACGAGAGATATATGAGGAGACCGGGCTGACCATAAGCAATCCAAAGCTCACCGGAATATATCACTGGATGACCGGAGCTGTGAGAAATGTCGGATTTCTGTACAAGACGGATGAGTATCAGGGGGAACTTATATCTTCAGAAGAGGGCAAAGTGTACTGGATATCGGGAGAAGAGTTCCTGCGAAAACCGCTTGCACCAGGAATGGAACAGGTGTGGCAGATGATGCACGATGACAGTGCGTCGGAATGTCTGCAGACACTTACGAAAAATGGCATAGTTTCAAAGATACAATAACAATAAAAGTTTAATGGGATTTATGGGGGAAAGAAAATGTCAATATTTTCAGATATATCAAATATAACAAGCAAAAAACGTAAACTAGAAGTGCCAAAGCCAAAAACAAACTTATTTGTGAGGGGTATAGTGTTGTTTGCATTTGGACTCCTTGGTGCCTCAGTCTACACAATTGAAGATATAGACAAGACACCGGCTCTTGTTTTTCTGTGTATTGGAGCGGCTTTGATCATAGCCGCTATAATTTCTTTGATCTGTTATGGAAAACAGGTGACAGCATTTAAGAAATATACTCCAACATGGGAGAAACACAGAAGTATATTTGATGATTTTGCCATAGAATTAAATCATTGGTATGATTCTGACATGCGTCCACGCAGCTGTGATGGAGACACATCATATATTCTTCGCCTTCAGAAGGATAGAATGGCACGGAAGGGCATTCGTATGATACAGCATACATCACCTGTGAAGAGAGAAACGATGGGAACTACAAGAGTGCCTCGAAAGACATCCTGGTACACAGTTGATCTCATGTATGAGGGGGTTGACAGGCATCTGCAATTCCAGAATTCAACCGGCATAATATATGAGCGTGTAACCGAAGATACGATGTACGAGACAGTTGTCCATACTCCAAATGAGCAGGAACTTACACGTATGTCCATGACTTGTCCAAACTGCGGTGCAGTTAGCCCTGTGGCAGCTCTCACGGAAGGCTGCCCTTATTGTCGTACGGTTTTTCGTATCAGAGATCTGTTTCCCCGTGTAACAAATATATTTTTTATACGAGAGAATGCTTCTACAAAGAATCAGAAGAAGATGGGAAAGACCACAGGGATAACAATGCTGGTTTTCTTCCTTGCATGTTTTATACCTTCTTTTCTCGACCGGGAAACGCCAATACCGCAGGCTTTGTTTATGTCATTTTTTGTAGCACTTATTATGGGCGGAATATTTGGATATATAATTTCTATTATTATATTTATGACAAAACAGTTCAACAGGGATGGACGAAAGAGGATACCGTTCTGGTCCTATGTGACAACAAAAGGAAAGGTCAAAAGTGCATTTGCACCATATGATCCGTATTTTTCATTTGAGAAGTTTGAGGGACAGATCATATCTCTTATCCGTATGGCGATTATGTCAGACCACCCGGAGAATCTGGCATCATATTGTGGTGGAACATTAAATCCATATTTTCGGGATATTATAGAAATGACATATATGCAGGCTATGACAGTGCAGGATATACATATGGAGGGAAGTCATCTGTGCATGACACTCAGAACATGGTGGATAAATTACAGTGAGAAGAATGGACGCGTCAACAGGTGCGGAGACTGTATAGACGTTACACTTCGGAGAAATGTTGCTTACATGGAACCTCCTGGATTCTCCATTACATCTGTGTATTGCAGGAATTGTGGAGCAAGCTTTGATTCTGTCCGTCAGAGAAACTGCCCATATTGCGGAACCGTATATCACATGGAGAATGAAGGTTTTATAATTGAAAGACTTGAGTTGGTATAAGCAAAGAGTATAGATACAATATAAGCTGAGTATAAAGGAAACGGAGAAACTAACAGGTATAGTATCTTAAAATCTGATTATAACGAGGAATATAAAAGAAAGAAATAAAAAGAAAATAAGAAGAAAATAAGAAGAGAATAAGAAAATACATAATAGGAAAAACACAAAAATAGAAAAAAGAAAAAATATGCTTGACATTGTAAAATGATGGTGGTATCTTATAAAAGCTGTCGCGTGAGACGGTGTCAAAAACATCTATAAAGCATCAGATTTTGAGATTTATTCGTTATATAATCACCCGGTTATGATACGAAATCAGTTCATAAGAGCTGACGAAATGACTTGAAAAAAGATGAAAAAAGTTGTTGACATTGAGATATGAATGTGATAGTATTTAGAAGTTGTCGCTGAGAGGCGAAAACATGAAGAACCTTGAAAAATTAACAACATGACAACCCTGAAATTCCAAAAAAGAATTTCAAGAACGTCGGATCAGAGATGATATCAAAGATCTAACAAACCAATAACAGTAAAGATGGTTAGGAAAAATACAAGCTAGTATGATTTCT
>OLPF01001472.1_pt1 | contig 19137 bp, 16 predicted proteins | sample 1673121 | NCBI WGS metagenome assembly OLPF01 (sample SAMEA3136756, study PRJEB25190) | human gut metagenome
TGCCGCAGGCCGTGCGCAACATCATGCCCTCCATCGGCAACGAGTTCGTGGTCAATATCAAGGATTCCAGCGTGCTCAACGTGATTTCCGTCAACGAATTGTTCTTCATGAGCAAGTCCGCCGCGGGCACGTACCTGCGCTACTTTGAGGTGTTCTTCATCACCGCCTGCATCTACCTGGTGCTGACCTTCACGGTGACGCGCCTGCTTCGCCTGCTGGAGCGCAGGATGGACGGCAAGACCAATTACATCATCTACGGCTCCCAGAGCGATTCCAAGGCGTCCATCGTGGTGCCCAAAGAAGGAGGCGTGCCCAATGACTGATTCGCCCATCCTCAGCGTAAGCCACCTCAAAAAGAGCTTCGGCGAGCACGAGGTGCTGCGCGACATCTCCTTTGATGTGCAGCAGGGAGACGTGGTCAGCATCATCGGCGCCAGCGGCAGCGGCAAGAGTACGCTTCTGCGCTGCATCAACTTTCTGGAGCAGCCCACCGCCGGCACCATCCTCTTTCAGGGCAAAAACGCCGAAACCCAGTGGAGCCGCGCCCAGTACCACGCCAAGGTGGGCATGGTGTTTCAGAGCTTCAATCTGTTTGGCAACATGAGCGTGCTGAAAAACTGCGTGGTGGGGCAGGTCAAGGTGCTGGGCCGCGCCCGCCGCGAGGCCGAGGAAAAGGCCCTGATGTATCTGGAAAAGGTGGGCATGGCCCCCTACCGCGACGCGCGCCCGGCCCAGCTTTCCGGCGGGCAGCAGCAGCGCGTGGCCATCGCCCGCGCCCTGGCCATGGACCCGGAGGTGCTGCTCTTTGACGAGCCCACCAGCGCGCTTGACCCCGAAATGGTGGGCGAGGTGCTGGGCGTGATGCGCGATCTGGCGGCGTCGGGCCTGACCATGCTGGTGGTCACGCACGAGATGGCCTTCGCCCGCGACGTCAGCCACCGCGTCATCTTCATGGATGCGGGCGTGATTGCCGAGGACGGCGCGCCGCAGGAGATCTTCGTCAACCCCCGCCAGGCCCGTACAAGGGAGTTTCTCAGCCGTATTTTGCAGAAGTGATCCGTCTGCCGCCGGAAGGGTTTTTCCCTTCCGGCGGTTTTTTGTCCGCTTTTTAACCCCTCCGCGGACCGCGCAGCTGGCGGCCAGACGGATGTGGGAGGCAAGAAAACGGACCGCCTGAACGGCGGTCCCAAACCGGCTTTCGCATATAACAACGGCGCTGCCCTCACGGATGAGACGGGGCAGCGCCGGCCGTTTTCAGGAACGGCCTTCATTGAATGGCCGAGGTGAAACGGTCATAGAAGGAATAAACGTAGGAAGCCGCAACGTACATATAGCTGAAGACGTACGCGCCAAAAGAGCCTTCGTCCACCATATAGACCTCCTGCGTATAGTACACATAGCCGTCCTCTTCGTTATACAGCCAGCGGCCTCTGGAAAGGTTGAGATTGAATTCGTTGATCTGCTCATAGACCTTCAGGGGATCGGCATCCTCAGGCACGCTGCACAGGCGGCTGACCACCCGCGCCGCGCCGTCAAGGCACTGGCAATAGATGTCGATCGTATCTGAATCGGTGTGGCCATTGGCATCGTAGGAAATCATGATTTCGTCGTCAAATCCGTCGCCGTCGGCATCGGTTGCCGTATAGTCGTCCCATCCGACGGTGGGCAGGTAGGCCTTGAGGGACGTAGCGGTGGCAAGCTCGCCGGCTTCCGCGGCCAGGGCGCAGTTCACCGCCGACAGCGCCAGCATCGCGCAGCACAGCATGCAAAACAGTTTCTTCATGGCGTCATGTCCTCCTTCACAGGCCGCTTACTTTTTCAGCGCGGCAAGCTCGCTGTAATGCTGATCCACCACCAGGGCGGTGATGTAGGCATAGCGCTCTACCATCTCACCGAAATCCGCATTCTCGAGATAGGGAATCTCCACGCTGGAATAGATGTAGTTGTCTGTCGTATCGTATATGAAGCGGATAAAGGAGACGGAGTCGTTGAGGCTTTCGAGGGCCTGATAGAGCGAGAGCATGTCCGAGGCGTCGATGTCGCCGATGGAGGGCCCCAGAACGGTCGCGCTGCTCTCCATGACATGGATCGTAACGACAATCGAGTCCAGCTGCGTGGAGGTCGCCGGAGCATAGCTGATGCGAAAGACGTCACCGGAATTGGAGATGTCCAGCTGCGAGTACTTCAGGCCCGCTGCGTCAAACGCGGCCGTCACTTCACTGCTGCCCGGCGAGAGAAATCCGTCGGCAAGCGCGCCGGCGCAGGACCAGAACGCACAAACAAGAACCAGGAACAGGCTGATTTTTCGTTTCAAGGAGAAGCACTTCCTTTCGTTGATTGACAATAGTATAGCAGAAAGATTCTGGAAATTTCAAGAAGCGGGGGAATCTTCCTTACGTTTTTTCCTGCTTTGCCTTTCCGGAACGCTCCCTGAGAATTGTCATGGCAAAAGCATCAAAGAAAACACCCCTTCCCACTTGCGCCTGTATCAAAACAATGGTATACTGTCCAATGGTGCCCTTTGACAAATATGGCTATGCCACGATGGCATCTCGTGCATGCCTCAGGAGGAAAACGCATGGAACATACGGTGGAAAAACTGTCCGGCAACAAAGTCAAGATATCGTTCAAGGCGCCCGCCGCCGATTTTGAAGAGGCCGTCGAGAAGGCCTACCTGAAAATGCGCGGTCAGATCAGCGTGCCAGGCTTCCGTAAGGGCAAGGCCCCGCGCAAGCTGATCGAGCGGATGTACGGTGCCGGCGTTTTCTATGAGGATGCGCTGGAAATCCTCTTCCCCGAGGCGTACATGGCCGCCGTGAAGGAAAACGACCTCAAGCCCGTGGGCCGTCCCGAGCTGGACGTGCAGGAGATGGAGGCCGGCAAGGACCTTGCCTTCTCCTGCGAGGTGTTTGTGTTCCCCGACGTCAAGCTGGGCCAGTACAAGGGCGTGGAAGTGGCCCGCCGCGTGCACAAGGTGACCGCCGACGAGGTGGACGCCCGCATCGAGCAGGAGCGCAAGCGCGTGGCCCGCAGCGTGGACGTGACCGACCGTCCTCTGGAAAACGGCGACAAGGCCGAGCTGGACTATGCCGGCACGGTGGATGGCGTGGCGTTTGCCGGCGGCACCGCCGAGCATCAGACGCTGGTCATTGGCTCTGGCAACTTCATCCCCGGCTTCGAGGAGCAGATGGTGGGCATGACCATCGGCGAGGAGCGCGACCTGCACGTCACCTTCCCCGAGCAGTATCACGCCGAGGATCTCAAGGGCAAGGACGCGGTGTTCCATGTGAAGCTGCACGCCATCACCCGCGAGGAGCTGCCCGATGTGGATGACGAGTTCGCCGCCGAGGTGAGCGACTTCGACACCCTGGCCGAGTACCGCGCCGACCTGGAGAAGAAGATGCAGGAGGCCGCCGACGCCCAGGCTGAGGAAGCCGCCCGTCAGACGCTGGTGGACAGCGTGGTTCGCGCCGCCGAGTGCGACGTGCCCGCCCCCATGGTGGAGGAAAAGCTGGACGACATGATGCAGCAGATGGGCTGGCGCATGCAGCAGCAGGGTTTCAGCATGGAGCAGTACCTCAAGCTGATCGGCCAGACCGAGCAGCAGATGCGCGATATGTACCGCTCCGAGGCCCTCAACAACGTCAAGACCGAGCTGGTGATTGACGAGATCATCAAGGCCGAAAACATCGAGGCAACCGATGAGGATGTGAACAAGCTGCTGGAGAGCTACACCACCGCCATGAACCAGACGGTGGAGCAGCTGCGCGAGAGCTTCAGCGAAGAGCAGCTGGACTTCTTCAAGCACCGTGCCAGCATGAACAAGGCCCTCGATCTTCTCTGGGACAACGCCAAGGTGACCGATGAGGACGCCGACGCCAAGCCCGAAGCCAAAGCCGGGGACGGCGAGGCCGCCGCCCCCGCGGAAGCCTGACGAATAATGCGCGCATCGTATGCATATGCTTTGAAGGTATAGCTTGCGATGCGCGCGCTTTTCAAAACAAAAGCGCACGAAGGAGTGAACGATATGAGCCTGATCCCCATGGTAATCGAACAGACCAACCGCGGCGAACGCTCGTTTGATATCTACTCCCGCCTGCTGAAAGACCGTATCGTTTTTCTGGGCGGCGAAATTGACGACGATGTGGCCAACCTCGTGGTGGCACAGCTGCTGTTTTTGGAAATGGAAAACCCCGATTCGGATATTTCCCTGTACATCAACAGCCCCGGCGGCAGCGTGACCGCCGGCATGGCGATCTATGATACCATGAACTACATCAAGTGCGATGTACGCACGGTGTGCATCGGCATGGCGGCCAGCATGGGCGCGTTTTTGCTCATGGCCGGTCAGAAGGGCAAGCGCCTGGCGCTGCCCAACAGTGAAATCATGATTCATCAGCCCCTGGGCGGGGCCAGCGGCCAGGCCACCGATGTGGCCATCCGCGCCGAATGGCTGGTCAAAACCAAGGAAAAGATGACCCGTCTCATGTCCGAAATGACCGGCCAGCCCATCGAGCGCGTGAAGCAGGACGTGGAGCGCGACTATTTCATGAGCGCCGAGGAAGGCCTGAAATACGGCATCATCGACGAAATCTACCGTCCGCGCAACGCCAAGTAATTTCCCCGATTTCAGCAATGAGGTGACAGCATGCCGGGTGACGATTTCAACCCCCGCATCCCCAAGCTCAAGCGCTGCAGCTTCTGCGGCAAGACCAGCGAGCAGGTGCGCCGCATGGTGGCCGGCCCCAACGTGCAGATTTGCAGCGAATGCATCCTGCTGTGCCAGGAAATCATCAGCGATGATTTCAATGCGGGCGTCTCCATCAGCAGCGCCGAAATCCCGCGCCCCCGCGAAATCAAGGAGGTGCTGGACCAGTATGTCATCGGTCAGGAGGATGCCAAGCGCGCCCTGAGCGTGGCGGTCTACAACCACTACAAGCGCATTGACGCCGCGCCTGCCACCGGCGATGTGGAATTGCAGAAAAGCAATATTCTCATGGTCGGTCCCACCGGCTGCGGCAAAACCTTTCTGGCGCAGACGCTGGCAAAGCTTCTGCGCGTACCCTTCGCCATCGCCGATGCCACCAGTCTCACCGAGGCGGGCTATGTGGGCGAGGATGTGGAAAACATCCTTTTGCGCCTGATTCAGAATGCGGATTACGATATCCCGCTGGCTCAGCGCGGCATCATCTATATCGACGAGATCGACAAGATCGCCCGCAAGAGCGAGAACCCCTCGATTACCCGCGACGTGAGCGGCGAGGGCGTGCAGCAGACGCTGTTGAAGATCCTGGAAGGGACCATTGCCAGCGTGCCGCCCCAGGGCGGGCGCAAGCATCCGCATCAGGAGTTCATCCAGATTGATACCACCAACATCCTCTTCATCTGCGGCGGCGCGTTCGACGGCGTGGACAAGATCATCGAGCGCCGCATGGACAAGAAGTCCATGGGCTTCGGCGCCGAGATCCAGAGCGCCAAGGAACGCGACCTGACCGAGATCATGAAAAACGTGCAGCAGCACGACCTGCTGAAGTTCGGTATCATCCCGGAGCTGATCGGCCGCATGCCGGTCATCACGGCGCTGGCCAGCCTGAGCCGCGAGGACATGGTGCGCATCCTCAAGGAGCCCAAAAACGCCTTGACCAAGCAGTATCAGGCGCTGATGCAGTTTGATAACGTCGAACTGGAATTTGAAGACGAAGCGCTGGGCAAAATTGCGGATAAGGCGATCGCGATGGAGATCGGTGCCCGCGGTCTGCGCAGTGTCATGGAGGGCGTCATGACGGACCTGATGTACTCCGTGCCGTCGGACCCGACGATCGCCAAGATCACCATCACCGCGGCGAGCGTGGACGGCACCGAGCCGCCGCGCATTGAGCATCGGGAGCAGTGACCCATCGCGCCTGCCCCCGCGACCCCCTGAGCGAAAGAGGAATCTGAATGGATAACACAACTTCTATGGACCATGTGGAATTCACCGCCAGGCGCAGCCTGCCCATGATGGCGCTGCGCGGCCTGACCGTGTTTCCGGGCATGATGCTGACCTTTGAGGTCGAGCGCAGCATGTCCATCGCGGCGCTGAACATGGCCATGAGCGATGATCAGATCATCTATCTGGTCCCGCAGAAAGACATTGCGACCGACATCCCCACACCGGACGATGTGTACGGCGTAGGCACGGTCTGCCGCATCAAGCAGATGATGAAGCAGCCCGGCACCAAGACCATCCGCGTTATGGCTGAGGGCATCGAGCGCGGCCGGACGCTGGCCGTGCGAACGGACACGCCCTGCTTCGTGGCCGAGGTCGAGCCGCTTCCGGACGTGGCCGAGCGCAAAACGGCGCGCACCGAGGCGCTCATCCGCCACTGCTGCAATCTGTTTGACGCGTACGTCACCGCGTCCGGCAACATGGCGCCGGAGGCGGTCATCAGCGTGCTTGGCAGCACGAATGCGGCGTTCGTGTCGAACTTCATCTCCCAGCATGTGTTCCTGCGTCCGGAAGAGAAGCAGGAGCTGCTGGAGGAAACGCGCCCGAGCCGGAGACTGTCCAAGCTCTCGAAAATGCTGCTGCATGAGACAAGCGTGCTCGGCCTGCAGCATCAGCTCGAGGAGGCGGCGCAGGACCGCCTGAACCAGACGCAGCAGGAGTATCTGCTGCGCGAGCAGATGAAGATCATCCAGGCGGAGCTCGGCGAGTCCGATGATCCGGACTCCGAGAGCGCGGATTACCGCGAAAAGATCCTTGCCCTGCACCTGCCGGAGGACTCCGAGCAGCGCCTGCTCAAAGAGGTTGACCGGCTCAAGAAGCAGCCGTTCGGCTCGTCGGAGGCGTCCGTCATCCGCAATTATCTGGACATTTGTCTCGATCTGCCGTGGAACACGCGCACGAAAGAAACGCTCGACGTGCGCGCCGCGCGCGAGGTGCTTGACAAAGAGCACTTCGGGCTTGAAAAGGTCAAGGACCGGATCACAGAGTATCTGGCCGTGCGCCAGCTCGCGCCCGATGTCAAGGGCGGCGTGCTGTGCCTCGTCGGCCCTCCGGGCACCGGCAAGACGAGCATTGCCATGAGCATCGCCCATGCTACGAACCGCAAGCTCGCGCGCATCTCCCTCGGCGGCGTGCACGACGAGGCAGAGATCCGCGGCCACCGCAAGACGTATGTCGGCGCTATGCCCGGCCGCATCATCAACGGCCTGACCATCGCCGGTAGCATGAACCCCGTCATGGTGCTCGACGAGATCGATAAGCTCGGCAGCGACTACCGCGGCGACCCGTCATCGGCGCTGTTGGAGGTGCTCGACGCGGAGCAGAACGACCACTTCCGGGATAACTTCATGGAGATCCCAGTCGACCTGTCGGATGTGTTTTTCATCCTGACGGCCAACACCCTCGACACCATCCCGCGCCCGTTGCTCGACCGTATGGAGGTCATCCAGCTCTCGAGCTATACGGACGAGGAAAAGCTGCAGATCGCAAAGCAGCACCTGCTGCCCAAGCAGCGCAAAAAGCACGGCCTCAAGCCGTCGCAGCTGCGCGTGAGCGACGATGCCATCCGTGAGATCATCACGCTCTATACGCGCGAATCCGGCGTGCGCGTGCTTGAACGGAACCTTGCCGCCGTCTGCCGCAAGACGGCCAAGCGCATCGCACTCGGCGAGTGCAAGAGCGTGCAGCTGCGCGCCGGCAGCGTGGCCAATTATCTCGGCCCCGCGCGCTTTGAACCGGAGCACGTTTACGCGCAGGACGAGGTCGGTCTCGTGCGCGGCCTTGCCTGGACGTCCGTCGGCGGGGAAGTGCTCGACGTCGAAGTCGCCGTGCTCGACGGCACGGGCAAGCTCGAGCTGACCGGCAACCTCGGCAACGTCATGAAGGAGTCGGCGCAGGCCGCCGTCACCTATATCCGCAGCCGTGCGCAGCTGCTCGGCATCGACCCGGAGTTTTATAAGAACAAGGATATCCACATCCACTTCCCGGAGGGTGCCGTGCCGAAGGACGGTCCGTCGGCCGGCATCACGATCTGCATCGCGGTCATCTCCGCGCTCACGAACACGCCGGTCCGCCGCGACCTCGCCATGACGGGCGAGATCACGCTGCGCGGCCGCATCCTGCCGATCGGCGGCCTGAAGGAAAAGACTATGGCAGCCATGCGCATCGGTATCACGACGGTCATCATCCCGCGTGAGAACGAAAAGGATCTGGAAGAGATCGACCCGACCGTGCGCAGCGCGCTCAAGTTCGTCACGACCGACCACGTGGACAAGATCCTCGACGTCGCGTTCGGCCGCCGTTTTGCTGCTGCCGTCAAGGCGGCGCACAAGGACGCGCACGGCGACGCGGCGAATGTGAACCTGCGCCAGTGAGGAGACTGCCATGGCGACATTGAACCTGAATAAGGCGGAGTTTCTCAAGTCCGCCGTCAGCCCGTCCGGCTTCCTGGCGGCCGACCTGCCTTGCATCGTCTTTGCCGGTAAGTCAAACGTCGGCAAGTCCTCGGTCATCAACCGGCTGCTCAACCGCAAGAATTTTGCCCGCGTCGGCTCTCAGCCCGGAAAGACCGTCCATGTGAACTATTTTTGCATCGACCGTCGGGCGTACTTTGTTGACCTGCCGGGTTATGGGTACGCCAGCGTCGCCAAGACGGAGCGCGCGCGCTGGGGCAAGCTCATGGAGGATTTCTTCGCAGACCCCGCGCGCATCACACTCGGCGTCATGATCGTTGACGCCCGCCACAAGCCCACGGCCGACGATGAGACGATGGCCGCGTGGTTTCATTCCACCGGCTGCCCGATGGTCGTCGTGGCGAATAAGTGCGACAAGCTCAAAAAGTCGGAGATCGAGCCGAATCTTGCGCGCATCCGCGCCACGCTTCTGCTGCCGGACAACGCGGTGCTGCTGCCGTTTTCAGCGGAAAAGGGCACAGGCCGCGAGGCACTGCTCGGTGAGATCTTTCACGCTGTTGGATGACCCGAAGTGCAGAGCGCGCATTCGCGCGCTCTGCACTTGTTTTTTCTCTGGGGACTTGTTATAATGCAAATTTGTAGGAATGGGAGGTGTGCGCGTGAACACCCTGCAATCGATCTGGAACGGGCTTGACTGGTCCTATCTGCTGAATATCGTGCTGTCGGTCGTTCCGTCGCTGCTGTGCATCACGTTCCATGAGATGTCGCACGGCTGGGTCGCCTATCGCCTCGGCGATACGACGGCAAAGGACGCCGGCCGGCTCACGCTCAACCCCCTGAAGCACATCGACCCGATGGGCCTGCTGATGATGATCGTGTTCAAGTTCGGCTGGGCAAAGCCCGTGCCGGTAAATATGATGCGCTTTCGCAATCCCAAGCGCGGTATGGCGCTCACGGCGCTGGCGGGGCCGGTGTCGAACGTGCTGCTCGCGCTCGTATTTCTGTTTTTGTATGGCCTGCTGTACCGCGCACTGTATTCGGTGCAGTTTTTGCTGGACATGATCTGGCTGACGGCATATATCAGCCTGGCGCTGGCCATTTTCAATATCATCCCGGTCTCGCCGCTCGACGGATCCAAGGTGCTCTTCGCGCTGCTGCCCGATGCGGCGTATGCCAAGCTCATGCGCTATGAGCGCTATGGGATGATCCTGCTGCTCGTGCTGGTCGCGACCGGCGTGCTCGGCAAGCCGCTCACCACGGTGACGGAAGCTGCGTTTGACAAACTCTTTGTATTTGCGGAGTGGGGCTATGAACTTATCGGCATCTTCGGCTAAGCCGACCGATCCAACCTATTTTCTTGAAGGCATCATCCACGACAAGAGCGAGATGGCGGATTTTGAGGGGCCCTTGAGCCTGATCCTGCTGCTCCTGTCCAAGAACAAGATCGAGATCCGCGACATCAAGATCTCGGAGATCCTCGATCAGTATCTGGAATACCTCAACGCCATGGAAAAGCTCGATCTCGAGATCGCGAGCGAATTTGTGCAGATGGCGTCCTACCTGCTCTATATCAAGACCCGCATGCTCCTCACGGAGGAGAAGGAGGTCACGGAGCTCGAGCAGCTCATTGCCTCGCTCGAGCAGCTCAAGTGCAAGGACACTTATGCGGCTGTCAAGTCCGTCACGCCGATGCTCGACGCCGCGGCCCAGACCGGCCTGCACTACCTGTCGCGCCCGCCGGAGCCGCTGCCGAAGTCGGCGGGGGAATACCGCTACCGCATCGAGCAGGCAGACCTCCTGCGTGCGCTGCTGTCCGTGTTCACGCGCGGCGGTGCCGCAGCGACAGATGCGCTGCAGATGGCGGCGCCGAAGCGCATCATCTACAGTGTGCGCGACAAATGCCGCACGCTCATTGACGAGCTGCGCGAGCGGGGGAGCATGTCCCTGAACGCGCTCTACAGCCAGTGTGCCAGCCGCAGCGAGATCGTGGCGACGTTTTTGTCCGTGCTGGAGCTGTGCAGCCTCGGCCATCTGATGCTTTCCGAGCAAAACGGCGAATATGTGGCAAGTTTCACCGGCGGCGCCACAGACGATATTCTGGAATCCATTGTTGAGTGAGAAATTTTTATGGAACACGAGGAATTACTTTCGGTCATTGAGGCTATTTTATTTGCAGCGGGCGATCCTGTGCCGGCGTCGCGTATCGCGCTCGTCACCGGCGAGGAGACGCAGACGATCGTCTCGGCCGCCAGGGAGCTCGCTGCGGCGTATGAGGAAAACCGCTGCGGCATGCGCCTGGTGCAGATGAATGATCTGCTGCAGCTGTGCTCCGCGCCGGAGTATGCGGATTATATCCGCCGCGCGCTTGAACAGCGCAAGCCGCCCAAGCTCTCGCAGCCGGCGCTGGAGGTGCTGGCGATCGTGGCGTATTTTCAGCCCGTCACGCGCGCCTACATCGATCAGGTGCGCGGCGTGGACAGTGCCTACACGGTCACGACACTGCTCGAGCGCGGGCTCATAGAGGCCTGTGGCAGACTTGATGCGCCAGGCCGCCCGTCGCTGTACCGCACGAGCGCGCTGTTTCTGCGCACTATGGGCATGCAGTCGCTCGACGAGCTGCCTGTGCTGCCGGATCTGTCGTCCGATGAGGGCACGGAAAAGCTCGAGCAGGCCATCTCGGAGCTGCGCGGCCGCGGCGAACAGATGGAGCTGACGGACACGGAGGAAAAACCGACAGGGGAGTGATGCCGATTGACGGCCCTGTGGATCATACTGGCGATCGCGCTGGTGCTGACGGTGCTGAATCTGGCCAATCTGGGCTTTAACAGCTCCTTGGTGTTCACCATGTACAAGGCCATTGCCGAGGATGACAAGCCGGCTCTGTGCGCCATGCTGAAATTCTACCGGAAGGTCTACCGCATCGTGGGTTTGGTGATCCTGGGCATGGGTCTGGCGGTGATGCCGTTTTTGCCATGGCTGGTGAAAAACGAGTGTCCGCCGGATGTGAACCTGTACGTCCTCTTCGCTATCTATCTGTCGGAGAGCGTGCTGGATTACCTGATGTTCGCCTATAACAACGCCACGTTTACCGCCTTTCAGCGCAACGACGTGACGCTGAAGATCTCCACCGTGCGCTATGTGGTGCAGTATACCCTGCAGGCGGCGGTGCTGCTAATCTTCTCCAATTACTATGCCTATATCATCCTGCTGCCGCTGATGGTGATCCCCAACAACGTGGCGGTGTATCTGGCGGCCCGGAAGCACTACCCGGACATCGTGTGTCAGGGTGAGCTGGACCCGGTGACCAAAAAGGACATCTATAAGCGGGTGGGGACGCTGTTCGGCCATAAGCTGGGCAACACCTTTCTGGTGAGCATCGACAGCATCATCATCTCCTCCTTTCTGGGACTGACGGCGCTGTCGCTGTATAGCAACTATTACTATATCCTCACCGCCGTCAATGGCCTGGTGGAGATCGTCACCAACGGCAGCCTCTCCGGCATCGGCAATAAGCTGCTGACGGACTCCCGTGAGGACAACTACCGGTTCTTTAAAACCATGACCTATGGCTGGGTGGCGCTGGTGGGCGGCGCAGCGGCGTGTATGCTGTGCTTTTACCAACCCTTCATCGCCGCCGTGTGGCTTGGCCCGGGGTATCTGCTGGATGAGCGGCTGATGATGCTCATCGTGCTGTACTTCTTCTCGTGGATGTTCCGCATCATGCAGCTGACCTACCGGGATGCAGCGGGCCTGTGGACGGAGGATTGGCTCAAGCCCTATGTAGGCATGGCCGTGAATCTGGTGGGCAGCATCTGGATGGTGAAGGCCACCGGCAGCATCGCCGGCGTGCTGGTTCCCACCATTCTGGTGTTCTTCTTCATCTATACCCCGTGGGAAGCGTGGGTGGTGGTGAAATACCAGTTCTACCGCAGCTGGAACGAATACATGGGAAAGCTGCTGGGCTATGTGCTGCTGGCCTTTGCCGCCTGCGCCGCCTGCTACGGTGCGTGCCGGTGGCTGTCGCCGGACAATACCATCCTGTCACTGCTGCTGAGGTGCGTCATCGTGGGCGTTATCTACCCCGGCATCTGGCTGGGCGTCACCGGACGCACGGCGGAGTGGAAGCAGCTGTGGGGCATTCTGCTGCGCTTTTTGCCCAAGGGGAAAAAGACCGCATAAACCGGTGGCATAATCTATACAAAGTAGGAGTTATACCATATGCAAAAGAGAGAACTGCGGCGTGCGGTATTCGGGGATGAGAGCTGTATCGGACGGCTTCCGTGGCTGAACACGGCGGTGCTGGTGTATGTAGGCGTGACGGTGGTGAGCTTTGTGCTGCTGCAGATCGCCCCGGTGCTGACGTGGATGGCCAAAACCCCGCTGTACCACATTTCCACCTATTTGGGACTGATAGGCGCTGTGCTGATGGCGCTGGATCTGTTCACCAACCGGGGCCTCTGGCGAGGTATCTGGTGCTGGCTGCTGTATGGCGTGGCCTTTATGGATGTCATCGCCTCCCTGCGTACCATGCGCTACGGCGTGAAGGACAACCTTTTTGACCTGTGCTGGGTGGTGATCCAGTTTGCGCTGGTGTACAGTCTGGCCCAGCGGGTAGGCAAGGAACGGATGCGCCGGTTCCTGCGGAACCTGTTCTATGTGGTGCTGGTCATCTGGGGCATTGCCTGCTGCGTGGGCCTGTATCAATATCTGTTCCGCATCGGCTATACATATGTCGCCAATCCCAATACCACCAGCCCGGAGCTGACACGGCAGGGCTATTATCAGAGCCGCCTGTTCGGCCTGTTCATGGGTCTGGACTATGCGGCATATACCAGTATGTTCCTGTTTGTCGGCTGTATGCAGGGGGTCGTGACCCGTGGGAAACACTGGGCGGCCCGTGCGGCACTGGCCGTGGCGGCGCTGGTGCTGGTCACGCACGTGCTCCTCAGCGTGTCCCGCAGCGCCCTGATCGCCCTGATCCTGTATGCCTTCTGCTTCACGGTGCTGCTGGTGCGTAACCGCTGCGGCAGTATGAAGCAGCTGAAACGGCTGGGTGTCAGCGTGTTGGCTGGTGTGTGCGCCGTGGTGGTGTGCTGGGGCTGTACGGAGGGTATCCGGGCTGGTATGCAGCATATGGCCGTGGGTACCGTCATCGAGGAGCCGGATGCCATCGAGCGGTCACAGGAGGGCGATGTCTCCAACAACCGCTTCGAGATCTGGAGGGACTATATATCCCTTGCCGGTGAGATCGGCCCTGCGGGACTGTCCCTGTCCAACTACAACGACTATATCGGCGACCGGCATCCGGAGATGTATATCGTGCGCTACTTTACCGATCAGTTCAAGAATACGGTGAAAACGGATCTGGTCTACGAGTCCCATAACAACTATCTGTTTGTGTTTATCAGCACAGGCTTTGTGGGAGCAGGGCTGTTCCTGTGCTTCCTGGTGCTGGTGCTGGTGCGGGTGATTCGCTATATCCTGCGGCATCCGCAGCTGTCCCTGTGGACGATCACGACACTGGCGGTGGTGGCCTTCGGACTGGTGGAGGCGCTGTTCATGAACAGCGTATTCCTGAAGATCAATGATGTGTCCTTTATTTTCTGGCTGGCGCTGGGTGCGCTGATGCTGGAAACGGAAGATAAGGTGCCTGCGGCAGAGCGTACTCTGTGACAGGTACCGGTGAAAGGAGAATATAGTTTTATGGACATCAAAAAGGATCATATCAACTTTGCGGTGGGTCCGGTCCAGATCTCGGAGGAGATCTCCCGGATCGGTGCAGACCCCGTGCCCTACTTCCGCACGCCGGACTTCTCCGCCCTGATGAAGGAGAACGAGGCGCTGCTCAAGGAGTTCATGGATGCCCCGGAGGATGCCAGAGCGGTATTCCTCACCGGCTCCGGCACGGCCTCCATGGATGCCGTCACGCAGAACGTGTTCACCAAGGACGACCGGCTGCTGGTGGTGGCCGGCGGCAGCTTCGGTCACCGCTTCTGCGAGATCTGTGAGGTCTACGGCATCCCCCATACGGCCATCGAGCTGCGGCAGGGCCATGCCCTGACCCCCGCCGATCTGGCCCCCTATGCCGGACAGGGCTACACGGGCTTTCTGGTGAATATGCACGAGACCTCCACCGGCGTTCTGTACGATATGGACATGATCTCCGCTTTCTGCCGTGAAAACGGGCTGGTGCTGGTGGTGGATGCCATCAGTGCCTTTCTGGCCGATGACGTCAGTATGAAGCGCTGGGGCGCCGACGTGGTGTTCACCGGCTCCCAGAAGGCGCTGGCCGTGCCTCCCGGCATCTCCATGATGGTGCTCAGCAGCCGGGCTGTGGAGCGTATCTACGCCAACCGCCCCGCCTGCTACTATCTGGACCTGAAGGCCGCCCTGAAAAACGGGGAGCGGGGCCAGACACCCTTCACTCCGGCGGTGGGCATCCTTATCCAGATCAATGCCCGCCTGAATCAGATCAAACGGGACGGCTTTGCAAACGTACAGGCTCAGATCCGTGCCATTGCCAAGGATTTCCGCTCCCGCATCGGGAAGTATCCCTTCCACATCGTGTCCGATTCCCTGTCCTATGCGGTGACGCCGCTGTCTCCCAACAATCCGGAGGTGTCCGCCCACCAGCTGTTCCTGACCCTGAAGGACGAGTACGGCATTATCATCTGCCCCAACGGCGGCGAGCTGGCGGATAAGGTGTTCCGGGTGGGCCACATCGGCCACCTGACCGTGGAGGATAACAACGCACTGTTCCGGGCCTTTGACGACCTCATGGCCCGTGGGATCCTGAAGGCTTGAAAGCGCAGCATAGAAATCTGGAGATAGACCTTCTCAAATTTTTCTATTCGTGGGTCATCGTGTTCTACCACTTCTTTCAGGATGGTGGATCGGAGGGTCCGAGGTACTTTATCGGCGGGTATTACGGCGTAGAGTTCTACCTGCTGACAGCGGGAGCCTTCCTGTTTTTGACCTACGAAAGGCAAAAGGAGAGACAGTCTGTCCGTATGCCGTACCAGTATTTGAAGCAGCGGTTTCTGCGGCTGTTTCCCTGGGCGCTGACCGCCTTTCTCTTTACGGTCATCACCAGACGCATCCTTTTGGATCACGTTACCTCACCGGGGGATCTGCTGGATTACTTTTCCGGGGACATCTGGGAGATTTTGCTGGTCAACTGGAACGGCATGAATGACGACGCACTGGCACTGAACGTCCCGGCTTGGACTCTGAGCGCCATGCTGCTGGTGGGCTTTGTCATCTGGTGCTGTCTGTACTTTGACGAAAAGCGGTTCCTGCACTTCTTCATGCCGGTGTCCCTGCTGCTGGGCTATGGCCTGTGGCGACACATCCCCGTGGGAACTACTCAGACATGGATCGGCTTTACCACCGTGGGGACCTTCCGGGCCTGGCTGGCCATGAACATCGGCTTTTATTGCGTGATTCTCGCCCGCAGCCTGTCGCAGGTCCCTCTGAGTAAAGCGGGGAGGGTACTTCTTACGGTGGGTGAGGTGGGCCTGCACGTTTTCTGCCTGTGGGCCATGCTGACCCGTGATACCCGGTATTACCAATGGCTGGTGACGTTGCTGCTGGCTCTGGCAGTGGCCATCGCCCTGTCGGGGAAGAGCTGTCTCGGTCCGCTGCTGGCCAGACTGCGGGTGATCCCGTTTTTAGGGGAGATCAGCCTTTCTGTCTACCTGACGCACTATGCGGTGTTGGAAGCGAATCATCGCCTCTGGCAGCATATGGGACAGCCTATGGAGGAGCATATCCCCCTGTTCGTACTGCTGGTACTGGCCTTTGCACTGATGCACTATTTCCTGACCAAGCTTTTCATGAAGCTCTGCCGCAGCGGCTGGGCCAAGCTGCGCCCGAAGCTGCTGACGGATGAAGCACATACATTCTGATCATAGGCTACACATTACAAGGAGGAAGAAACATGAAAGTTCTGTTGCTTGCGGCGGGTCGAGGCACCCGCATCAGCCGGTATTTGGCCGGCAACCCCAAGTGTACCGTGGACATCGGCGGTCAGAAGTTGATCCAGTACACCATCGAGCTGTTCCACAAGAAGGGCATCACCGACATTGCCATGGTGCTGGGCTACCGGGCGGAGGTCATTCAGGAGACGCTGAAGGACTACGAGGGTATCCGCTACTTCTATAACCCCTTCTTCGACGTCACCAACAGCATCGCCTCGGCGTGGTTCGCTAAGGACTTCCTGTCCCAGTACGATGACACCCTCATCATGAACGCCGACGTGTATCTGGAGGAGACACTGCTGGACCGCATTCTGGAGTGCCATAAGTCCCCGGTGATGTTTGCCGACGGCACCCGCAAGGAGGAGGCCGACTACAAGTATAAGTACGAGAACGGCCTGCTGGTGAAGTACGGAAAGGAGCTCACCGGCAGCGATATCACCGGCGAGTACATCGGCATCGGCCGCTTCAGCAAGGATTTCATGCCGGAGTTCATGGAGAAGCTGGACGGCATGATCCGCACCCAGCAGCACAGCGTCTGGTGGGAGAATATCCTCTATGAAATGGTGGGCAAGCGCCCGGTATATGTGGAGGAGATGGACGGCCTGTTCTGGGCCGAGGTGGACTATGTGGAGGATTATGAGCGCATCCTTCGCTTCCGCGGCTATAAGGCAGACTTCTCCCTGAACGTGGAGAAGATCTGAGGAAGGACAGGCGGCCCGGCGTCAGCCGGAAGGAAGAACGGATGAAACAAGAAAACGGCAAAAGAGCCATGACCGCCGGACTGCGGCGGACGATGGTGATCTTCGTGCTGGATCTGCTGTGCATCGCCGGATCCTTTTTTCTGGCGCTGTGGATGCGGTTTGAGTTCCGTCTGGGGGCCATCCCTCAGATGTACCTCAACGAGTATTTGAAGATCATCGGGCCGTGGATCGTCATCTGTCTGGTGGTGTTCCAGCTATTCCGGCTGTATAACAGCATCTGGAGCTTTGTCAGCATCGACGAGCTGTTCCGCATCATTCTGGCCTATGGCGTGCTGCTGGCAGCCGGACTGGCCTATGTGCTGATTTTGAAGATCGATATGCCCCGCTCCTTCTACTTTGCGGGCTTTATCATGAGCTTCATGTCCACCACGGCGCTGCGGTTCTCCTACCGATTCATGCGCCAGTTGATGGCGGGGATCAGCACGGAGAAGAGCGAGCGGGACCGCATTCTGATGATCGGCGCCGGCGAGGCCGGACGCCAGCTGATCCGGGAGATCAATTCCAATCCCCGGCTGGGCAGCCGGGTGGTGTGCATCATCGACGACAACCCCAGCAAGCGCCGCCGGTATCTGGACGGTGTGGAGATCGCCGGCGGGCGGCAGGAGATCCCCGATGCGGTGAAGAAGTACCAGGTCAATAAGATCATCTTCGCCATCCCCACCTGCGACGGACAGGACCGCAAGGAGATTCTGGACATCTGCAGCAAGACCGGCTGCCGGGTGCAGGCGGTGCCGGGGATGTTCCAGCTGGTCAACGGCGAGGTCAGTGTCAGCAAGCTCCGGGACGTGGAGCTGCAGGATCTGCTGGGCCGTGACCCTATTCAGGTGAATCTGGAGGAGATCTGCCGGTATATCTCCGGCAAGGTGGTGATGGTCACCGGCGGCGGCGGTTCCATCGGCAGCGAGTTGTGCCGCCAGATCGCCAAAAGCAACCCCGAACAGCTGATCATCTTCGATATTTATGAGAACAACGCCTACGATATCCAGATGGAGCTGTGCCGCACCCATCCGGAGCTGAATCTGGAGGTGCTCATCGGCTCCGTGCGGGACATGGGCCGTCTGGACGATGTCATGGCCAAGTACCGACCGGAGCTGGTGTTCCACGCCGCCGCCCACAAGCACGTCCCCCTGATGGAGGACAGCCCCAACGAGGCCATCAAGAACAACGTGTTCGGCACCTATAAAATGGCCATGGCCTCGGTGAAGTACGGCGTGAAGAAGTTCGTGCTGATCTCCACGGACAAGGCGGTGAACCCCACCAACATCATGGGCGCCTCTAAGCGCCTGTGCGAGATGGTGGTGCAGATGATGAACCGCCGCAGCCCCAATACAGACTTCGTGGCGGTGCGCTTCGGCAACGTGCTGGGCAGCAACGGCAGCGTCATCCCCTTGTTCAAAAAGCAGATCGCTGAGGGCGGCCCGGTAACGGTGACGCACCCGGAGATCACCCGCTTCTTTATGACCATCCCCGAAGCGGTGTCGCTGGTGCTGCAGGCGGGATACTACGCCAAGGGCGGCGAGATATTCATTCTGGATATGGGCCAGCCGGTGAAGATCGACACCATGGCCCGCAACCTTATCCGCCTGTCCGGTCATGAGCCGGATGTGGATATCAAGATAGTCTACACGGGCCTGCGCCCCGGCGAGAAGCTGTATGAGGAGATCCTCATGGCGGAGGAGGGCCTGCAGGAGACCTCCAACAAGCTGATCCACATCGGAAAGCCCATCGTCATGGACGACGAGGAGTTCTGCCACCAGTTGGATCGGCTGGAGAAGGCCTGTCAGGAGGAGACGGAGGACATGAAGGACATCGTGGCCTCGGTGGTCCCCACCTATCGCCGCAAGAAATAATTCTGCAATGACAAAAGCCATTCAAGGACAACGGTAAGAACAAGAGCAGCCCCGACGGAATTTTCCGCCGGGGCTGCTCTTTCACTGCCGGGAGACTGCTCTGTAAGGCTGCTCTGAGAGACTGCCCTTCCGCCGGGACGGTTTTGT
>OLPF01001473.1_pt1 | contig 19131 bp, 19 predicted proteins | sample 1673121 | NCBI WGS metagenome assembly OLPF01 (sample SAMEA3136756, study PRJEB25190) | human gut metagenome
TGAACCCGATGCCGACGGCCAGCGACAGCGCCGCAATCGTGATGTTGCGCTGCGAGAAGCCCGCATTGGCGATCATCTGGAAGCCGCTCACGATGATGTTGCCGAACATCATGACCGTGCAACCGCCGAGCACCGCCTCGGGCAGCGAGGCGAACACGAGGCTCACCGCGGGTACGAACCCCGCGAGCACCAGCACTGCCGCCCCCGTGGCGATAGCGCGACGATTCACCACGCCGGTCATGGCCACAAGCCCCACGTTCTGCGAGAAGGAGGTGACCGGCGAGCAACCGAAACAGCCCGACAACGTGGACACGAGCCCGTCGGCCGCCACGGCGCCCGAGAGCTCTTTGTCGGTAGGACTCCGGCGCAGGGCCACCGCCGTCAGCGCCGAGCAGTCGCCCACCGTCTCGGTGGCCGACACGAGGAACAGAAGTGTGATGGACAGGATGGCCGAAGGGTTGAACTCCGGCATCACCGGCATAAGGGCCGGCAGCGACACGAGCTGCATGCCCGCGAACCCGGAGAAATCGACCTTGCCGAGCGGAATGGCCACCACATAGCCCACGACAAGGCCAAACAGCACCGACAGCTGCTTGGTCGAGCCCTTGGCGAGCCCTTGGAAGACAAGGCAGGCCACAAGCGAGATGGTTCCCAGCGCCAAGTTGACCGGCGACCCGAAATCGGGTGCGTCCGTGCCCCCGCCGAAGGAGGCCGCGCCCACGCCCAAAAGCGAGAAGCCGATGGCCGTCACCACCACAGCCGCCACGATAGGCGTGATGATGCGCCGCCAATACTGCGCGAACAGGCCGAGAACCCCCTCCAGCACGCCGCCTACGATGACGGCGCCTATGAGCGCCCCGTATCCTTGGGTGGCCGCCACCGTGCAAGCAACCGTGACGAAGGTGAAGCTGATGCCCATGACGATGGACAGGCCGCTGCCCACGCGCCAGAGCGGATACAGCTGGATGAACGTGCCGATGCCGGCGATGAGCATGGCGTTTTGAATGAGCACCGCCCGCATATCCTCGGATAGCCCCGCAGCCGCCACGATAATGGCGATGGGGGCCAGATTCGCCACGAACATGGCGAGCACGTGTTGAAGCCCGAAGGGAAACGCCTCCAGAAGCCCGATGCGTCCGTCGAGGTCGGCCAAGGCCTCGGCCTTCTTGTCGCGGAAGACCACGCCGCCGGCGCTCTCCATCGCCTCGGCGCCCTTTCCGGACGCGCCTGAAGCAGCAGACGTGCAGACGACCGCGCGGGCGTCGCGAGGGGCGGCATCGCGAGGGGCGCCCTGTTTCTGCGGCCCGATCATCGGCGGAACTCGATAGCGCCGCTGTCGGGATCCATCGCCTCGACGATGGCGAGCGAGCGCAAATCGTAGCCCGCCTCGCGTAGCTCATCGCCTCCGGGCTGGAAGCCCTTCTCGATGGCGATGCCGATGCCCTCCACAGTGGCCCCGGCACTCTCGCAGATCTCGAGCAGCCCGCGCAGAGCGCAGCCGTTGGCGAGGAAGTCGTCGATGATGAGCACATGGTCGTCGGGCCCGAGAAAACGGGTGGAGACGATGACGTCGTAGATGCGGTTGTGGGTGAAGGACTGGATGCGCGTGGAATACATGGTGCCATCCAAGTTGATGGACTGGGTCTTCTTCGCGAACACCACGGGCACGCCGAAATGATGCGCCACCACGGCGGCGATGCCGATGCCCGAGGCCTCGATGGTGAGGATCTTGTTGATGGGCTTTCCCGCGAACAGCCGCTTCCACTCCTCGGCCATCTGGGAGAACAGCTCGATGTCCATCTGGTGGTTCAAGAAGGCGTCCACCTTCAGCACACCGCCCGCCTTCACCACGCCATCGCGGCGAATGCGCTCTTCCAACAATTCCACGGAAACCTCCTCGGGGCTCAAGGCGCAGGCCATTTTGCGCACCTATTCATATTAGGAGATCAGCGGCCCCTTGGAAACACCGCGCTGAAAATGTGAATCGTTTGGTCAAAAATCCAAAGCTCGGAGAAGGCAAAGCCCGCCGCCCCCGGGAAGGGACGACGGGCCGCAGGGCGCCCGGGGAGGGAGGGGCACCGACGGATGAAGCTGCTTACAGGTGGCTTACCGCATGGCGGGCGGCCACAAGGCCCGAGTGAATCTCGAAGGCAATGGCGCTACCGGGCATGTTGAAGTAGTAGAACGACTGGTAGAACGGCAGCGAGTCAACGCCGATCACGTAAAGGCCGGGAATCTCGTTCCAATCGGAGTCGAGGGCTTGCATGCTGCGGTTGATGCGCACGCCGCCAAAGGAGCACATGGATAGCTCGCACAGCTGGAAGGCGTAGTAGGGACCTTTGCTCAAGGGCACAAGCGCATCAGTGCGCTTACCGAAATCGCCGTCAACTCCCGCGGCGCAGAACGAGTTGTAGCGCTCCACTTCAGCCTTGAGGATGTCGGCATCGAAGCCTCCGTTTGCCGCCAGCTCATCCAACGTCTCTCCCACGACCTTCGTGTTCTGCTCATTCACAGAGAAGATCCAGTCCATGCACTCCTGGCCCAAGTCGTCTGCGATGGCCTGATCGATCACTATGCAGCAGCGCTTCTGAGCGACAATGGCGTTCGTGGCCCATGTGGCCAGGCCCGTCTCGGGATGGCCCAAGGCCTCGTCCACAAAGCGCTCTCCCCGGTCGTTCACCCACATGCCGATACCGCACTTGACGATTTTCCAGATGGGGTGCTCGTCATGGAACATCGGGGAATCTGGCTCATTGCACACGACAATGTTCTCGGACAGCATGGGCTGCACCACATAGCCCGCCTCGCGGCTGAGGTCATGAGCTCCCGCCTTCGTGGCGAAAGCCCAGCCATCGCCGCTCTGGTCGCTGCTGTAGGCGTAGGCATGCACGAGCGGATTGCCGCGGCCCTGCTTGCGCATCATGTCGGGATTGCCGTTCCAACCGCCAGTGGCCAGAATGACAGCACTGGCATTCACCTGCAAAAACGTGCCGTCGGAACGTTCGGCCACCACGCCGGTCACCGCCCCCGATTCATCCTGCAGAATATCGACGGCCGGGGTGGACGTCATGATCTCAACGCCGGCTTTCTCCGCAGCCGCCTGCATCCCGGCAATATAGTTGGCCCCATGGGCCGTGCGCCCGCCACCAGGAGCATCCTCGCCGGCGAAATAGTGCATGGTCGGATAGCCGCCCTTGTAGTTGTCCACCTTGTCCGCGAAGGCGACGCCGTGGTCAGCCACCCAATCGATGTTGCCCGAAGACGCCTCAGCCATATCCATGAAGAACCGGATGTCGTTGCGATAGGAGTAACGGTTCAACTCGCCGGCCAGCACCTCGTGGTAGTCCAAATCGATGCCGCTGGCCTTGCTGTAGCGTGTCTGGAAGCCGCAGGGGCCGAAGGTGAATACGCCGTTGCCGCCCAAATTAGCCGCCTTCTCGAGCAAAAGCGTCTTTGCGCCCTGCTCCGCCGCTTCCACGGCGGCGGGCATCCCGGCATTGCCAGCACCTACTACGACAACGTCCACGTCGATGGTTTCAGCGATCTCCCGCGCCGACCCACCGGTCTGGGAAAGCTCTTCGGACGACGTGCCGTCGCTCGCCTTCGAAGCCGTCGGAGCGCAGCCCGCAAGCCCCGCCGTCACGCCAGCGGCGCCCAACACCAAGCCACCCTTAAGGAAGCTGCGGCGGTCAAGAGACGGTGTCTTTTTCATAATTACCCTCCTTGGTTGTTTTCCTACACCGAGAAAGGTAAGGGAGCAAGGGGACCGACCGCTCCCCCGCAAAGGCTGTCAGGCCACAGCTTTAAACTGTGGAGGCGATGAAATCTCCTTCGTTTTCCCCGTCGAGAACAGGGCCGGAAAGCATGGTCGCGCGATCGATAGGCGACATTGCCATAAGAGCGCCGACCAGGATCGAAGCACGCTCGCGGGCCTCCTCCCTCATGACGAGGAAAACCCCGGGCTTCCACCCGTTGGAGGGAAAAGAACGCACCGTATGGGCACCCGAACGGGCCGCCAAGACAAAATTAGCCACCACAACAGTGGCGTTGCACCGAGTCAGCAGAAAGAGCTCGAACTGGCTCGAACGGGGATCGATATATTCGAAGGAAGCTTTGGCGCGGGGCTCCTCCTGGGCCAGGGCCAATTCGATGAGCTCGCGCATACTGTCGTCGTAATAGGGTATCTTCAACTGTGAAAGCTCCGCAGCGGTAAGAGTCGGGTTGTAGGCGAAGGGAAGGTTCTTGTCGAGGGTCAGGTACAGCTGCGCCGAGGCGAGCCGTACCACCGTGGTACCCTCGCAGCAGGGAGCCTCAGCCGCCAGGATGCAGGCCGCATCTGCCTTTCCGCTCGCCACATCGTTAAGGCAGGCGCCATTGGGGTCGTCCTGCCACGCCACGGCCAAGCCCCGCGCCGCACAACGCTCGATAACTTCCTTGAAGCCGGCGGCGTCCACCTGCAGGGATTGGGAAATGGACACCGAGAGCCGCTGCTGGTTGCTCGCCCTCAAACAGCGAATCTGCTCGTTCATCCCCTCTATCTCCGCGAGAATGGCAACCGATGATGCCCGGACGATCTCCCCGTAAGGCGTAAGCACAACGCCCTTGCTTGTGCGGTCGAACAAGGGCACGCCCAACTCGGCCTCCAGGTTGGCAATGGCCTTCGACAGAGACTGCTGGGCAACGTACTGATCCCGAGCCGCCGCTGAAAACGAACCAGCCTCGGCGGCAGCGAGGAAATATCGCAACTGGCTCAATTCCACGACTCTTCTACCCCTCCTTCAGTACCGCTCCATCATAGCACTTCCCTTCCGCCGAGACAGGAAAAGCACCGATCCAAGAGGAAAATGACCTCCATACCAGTGCTTTTTCTATTGACCATGATACCTCCACGGCCTCTTGATGCCAATAGGCTGTATTTGCCAAAAGCGGGGTATCGACGCAACGGCGGGGCGTTCGGCTCCGTGGAGGGCTGGCAGCCGAGATGAGGTCCGGCACCGAGATATGACTCCGCAACAACGTCTACGGCAAGCGGGAGTCGCCTCCTGTCGTGGGCTTCCGGCAGCCGAGCCCGCTCAGCGCCTCGAGGGTTGCCTCCACGTTTTCGGCATGCCAGTTCTTGTGGCCGCCGGCGTACTGCGAGGCGTATAGGCCGGAAAGGCGAATGTCGCTCAGCTCCTTCTGCTGGGTGGTGAGGCGAATGCTCCCGTTGTTCGTCTCGATATCGATAATCATATTGAGTAGGTCGTCAGCCAGTTTCATCGATTTAATCTCCGAGTACGGGACAACGAGGGAGACGTCCCGCTTGAGCGTTGCCCAATTGAGGTCGAAAGGAAGTAAGATGAGCTCGTTTTCGCACATCTGGAGGACGGCCACATCGCATAGGTTAAAGAACTGGACGATCTTGTCGCTCAGATCCCCCGCCGCGCCTTTGACGATGATGCACCTATCCTCCAGGGGCGTGTATCCTGCCTCAGTTGCATATTCCCACACCTTCTCCTCGCGAGCCATGGCCGCTCCTCCTTTCGTCGCTTGAATCTTTTTTTGTTCGACTTCTCCGACCGGGATAACGATCGAGCGAGCGCCGACAGCGCATCATTTTCCCACCCAACTTATCTGGTCGCAAACAGATATTTTCGATAAAACACCTAGTCAGAATCCCTGTCAAAGACTTTTGACAGACACCCGAGGACGCGAATGTGCGAGAAGTAGCAACAAGACGCTCCCCTACTTCAAAGTTACCCTTGGAACATCTCTCCCAAGATGAAAACGAGAACATCGTCGCACGGCCCATCAACAAGAAAGGCTCCCTTGCGGGAGCCTTTCTGCGAGTTAGCGTGTTGCGCGGTTACTCAACCGGCGAGTCGTTCGGGCTCGCGGCTTAGTACATTCCGCCGCCGCCCTGCATGCCGGCAGCCAGAGCGCTCAGATCGGGACCCTCCTTGGGGATCTCGTTGATGGTGGCCTCGGTGATGAGGATGAGAGCCGCCACGGAGGCCGCGGACTGCAGCGCCGTGCGAGTCACCTTCACCGGGTCGTTCACACCCATCTCGATCATGTTGCCGTACTCGCCGTTGGCGCAGTTCAAGCCCTCGCCCTTCGGCAGGCTCTTGACCTTCTCCACCACGACGGAGCCCTCGAAACCGGCGTTCTGGGCGATGGCGCGCATCGGAGCCTCGATGGCCTTGCGGATGATGTCGATGCCGACTTCCTCGTCCTTGTCGTCGGCCTTGACGGCGTCCAGGGCGCCGATGGCGTCCACGAGCGCCACGCCGCCGCCGGCGACGATGCCCTCTTCCACAGCCGCACGGGTCGCCTGCAGGGCGTCCTCGATGCGGGACTTCTTCTCCTTCAGCTCGGACTCGGTGGCAGCGCCCACCTTCAGCACGGCCACGCCGCCGGAGAGCTTCGCCAGGCGCTCCTGGGCCTTCTCGCGATCGAAGTCAGAATCGACGCGCTCGAGCTCGGCACGGATGATCTGGATGCGGTTCTCAATGTCTTCCTTCTTGCCCGCGCCGTCCACGATAAGGGCGGTGTCCTTGGTGACCTTCACGGTCTTGGCGGTACCGAGCATCTCCATCGTGGCGTCGGCCATGGTCATGCCAAAGTCCTTGTCGATGACCTGGGCGCCGGTGACCACGGCGATGTCCTCGAGGATGCGCTTGCGGCGGTCGCCGAAGCCGGGAGCCTTGATGGCCACGACGTTCAGGGTGCCGCGCAGGCGGTTCAGCAGGATGGTGGACAGGGCCTCGCCCTCGACGTCCTCAGCCACGATGAACAGCGGGCGCTGGGCGCGCATGACTTCCTCCAGCAGCGGAACCATGTCCTGGATGGAGTTGATCTTCATGTCGGTCAGCAGGATGAAGGGGTCCTTCAGCACCGCTTCCATCTTCTCCATATCGGTGGCCATATAGGGGGAGATGTAGCCGCGCTCGTACTGCATGCCCTCGACGATGTCCATGTCGATGCCGAAGATGGTCTGGGACTCCTCCACGGAGATGGCGCCGTCGTTGCCCACGGCGTCCATGGCCTCGGCGATCTTGTCGCCGATGGCGGCGTCGCCGGCGGAGATGCGGCCGACGTTGGCGATCTGCTCCTTGGTGGACACCGGGGTGGCGTCGGCCTTGATGGCGGCCACGATGGCGTCGGTGGCCTTCTCGATGCCGCGGCGAATGCCCAGCGCGTCGGCGCCGGCGGTCACGTTCTTCAGGCCCTCGGAGACGATGACGTCGGCGAGGAGGGTGGCGGTGGTGGTGCCGTCGCCGGCCACGTCGTTGGTCTTCACGGCCACCTCGCGCACCAGCTGGGCGCCCATGTTCTCGACCGGGTTCTCCAGCTCGACTTCCTTGGCGACGGTCACGCCATCGTTGGTGATGAGCGGGGCGCCGTAGGACTTCTCCAGAGCCACGTAGCGGCCCTTGGGGCCGAGCGTCACCTTGACGGCATCGGCCAGCTTGGAGACGCCCGCGGCCAAGCCGGAGCGGGCATCGGTATCGAACTTGATTTCCTTAGCCATAAGTTCGCGTTCCTTTCAGTGAATCTATCTTCTCGGTTTATCTTCCCAGTTATTCAACTACGGCGTAAATGTCGTCGGCGCGCAGAATCAGCACGTTCTCGCCGTCCAGCGTCACCTCGGTACCGCCGAACTTGCCGTAGATGACCTTGTCGCCGACCTTAACAGGCATAGGAAGCAGCTTGCCGTCCTTGTCCATCTTGCCCTCGCCCACGGCGATGATGGTACCGGTCTGGGGCTTCTCCTTGGCATCGGAGGCCAGGAACAGGCCGGACGCGGTGGTAACCTCGGCCTCGTCCTGCTTCAGGATGACGCGGTCGCCCAGAGGCTTCAAATTCATAGCTTGCCGTCCTTTCAATGGTTGTTGTAGCGCCTTCGCGCAACTTCCAATTTAACCACTCGGTTAGGTTAAGTGCTAGCACTCGGTAGCAACGAGTGCTAAACAGTTACGCATCATAACAGCTACGGGAAGGAATGCAAGAGGGGACGGAGAAAAACTTGAGTTTTTTTCACTCAAGTTTCCTGTGATTATAATCTTGATCAGGGATTACTTTTCAAGTTGGAATTTGTGCAGGTGAACAGTCTCCCTAGGGGGCAGGCGTCACCAAACCCGTCTCGTAGGCGAAGACGACGAGCTGGGCGCGGTCGTGAGCATCAGTCTTAGCCATGACGCGGGCCAGATGCGTCTTCACCGTGGCCGGCGAGATGAACAGCTCTTCGGCGATCTCGTCGTTGGAAAGGCCCCGGGCCACCAGCACGAGAATCTCGCGCTCACGGTCGGTGAGGCTCGTCAGCGCGGCGCGGCGAGTCTCGGCCACATCGGCGGCGCCCCAGCCGCCCCGCGGGCGCGCGGCCACGAAGGTCTCCACCAGCCGGCGCATCACCGAGGGCTGGATGAGCGCGTCGCCTCGGGCCACGACGCGGATGGCCGCCACGATCTCGTCGGGGTCGGCGTCCTTCAGCAAAAAGCCGCTCGCCCCGGCGCCCAGAGCATCGTAAACGTACTCGTCCACGTCGAAGGTGGTGAGCACGAGCACCCGGGTTTTTGCGAGCAGCGGGTTGCCCGTAATGGCGCGGGTGGCCTCGATGCCGTTCATTTCAGGCATGCGGATGTCCATGAGTACCACGTCGGGCCGAAGGCGCTGCGCCTCCTGTACCGCATCGGCCCCGTTTCGGGCCTCGCCGACGATCTCGATGCCCTCGTAGGTGCCGAGAATGGCCTTGAAGCCGCCGCGCACGAGATCCTGGTCGTCCACGACGAGCACGCGGATGGGATCGGCCTCACTCATGGGTCTCCTCCTTCTGGCTGAGGGGAACGCTCACGGCAATGCGCACGCCGCCGAGCGGACTTGGGGACGCGGAGAACGTGCCCTGTAGAAGCCGCGCGCGCTCGCGCATGCCGAGCAGGCCGTGGTGACCGGCCGCGGCGGCCGGGGCAGCGAGTCCCTTCCCGTCGTCGTCGACGATAAGCTCGGCGAAGCCCTCCCGTTTCGTGGACAGTGCCAGCGTCGCACGGCGCGCCCCGGCGTGGCGCACGATATTCGTGGCCGCCTCACGCGCGATGCCGAAGAGGGCCACGTCGATGAACGCCGGCACGCAGGCGCGGTCGTAGGCGGTCTCGTCCAGCGTGACCTCGATATCGGCACCTTCCAAATAGGACACCAAATCGCCCATGCGATCGGTGCCCTGGGTGGGCGTCGTCTCGGCCGGCCCCTCCCCCGCGCGCAGCACGCCGATCATGGCGCGGATTTCCTCCAGAGCGCCCTTGGCGGTGCGACGCACCTCGGCGATGGCCTCCTTGGCGGCGGCGGGATCGCGATCGACCAGGCGCTCGGCGGCCGCGGCCTGGATACTCACAGCCGACAGCGAATGGGCCGTGATGTCGTGCACCTCCCGGGCGATGGAGACGCGCTCGGCCTCCACCCGACGGCGCGCCTCGGCGTCGCGGCTGCGCTCGGCGGCAATCGCGCGCTCCTCGATGGCGCGCGTGCGTTCCTGGTGCTCGTGCAGGGCGTAGCCGGCGAAGGCGGCCGCCAGGGCCAGCGCCATGTTCTGGAACACGGTGAGCTGCGTCAAGATGCGCGACTGCTCCGGGGGCGCCGGTGCGAACAGCAGCACCAGGCACATGACCGCGCACGCGATGGCCGCCTCGGCCCGCGAGCGCGCAGACGCCAGCGTGAACAGCGCGATGAGGGGGCCCGCCACGGACAGGGCGATGCCGTTCAGCTCCGCTTGAAGCAGACCCCAGCTGACCAGGCACCACACGAACACGGCCCAGGGGAACTTGCGCCGCAGCACGAGCGGCAGCGTGGTGAGCGCGATGGCCAGAAGCGAGAGGCCCGAGGGCACCATAGCCTGGATGCCCATGAGCCGGCGCATGAACTCGTCGGGGATGAGCAGGTTAACGGCCACGGTGAGCTGCAGGCAGCAGAACCCGAAGGCCCCCGCCGCGATGACGGCGTCGATGAGCCAGTCGGTGGCCGTAAACTTCGGGGTATTTCGAAAGATCTTATCCATGACCGCTATGGTAAACGACCGGACGCCCACGCGCCATACACCGCGGGGTGTATGAAACGAGCCTGTTGAACAACGCCGACCCCAGACGGGGCTCGTTCGCCAGCAGGACGCGGGATCGCCAGCGGGACGCAGCTTCGCTAACGGGACGCGGGATCGCCGTAGAACGGCGCGTCAGGGTACGGAGGCTCCAAAGCGCGTTTGAAGGCGTTGGCGTCGGTACGGGCGACGACGTAATCCACCAAATCGCGGCTCAGGCCGCTCTCGGCGACGATGGCCGCCGCGTCCCTACCCTCTTCCACATAGGCGATGAGAATCCGATCCAGCGTGGCGTAATCGACGCCGAGGGACTTCTCGTCCTCCTGATCGGGCGCGAGTTCCGCGCTCGGCGGCTTCACGAACACGTTCACGGGAATGGGGCCAGTACCGCCCTCTTCCACGGCCCGGCGGTTGCGCCAGCGCGCCATGGCGAAGACGTCGGTCTTGTACACGCCGCCCAAGGGCGCGAAGGCCCCGGCCGTGTCGCCGTAGAGCGTGGAGTAGCCCATGGCCGCCTCGGACTTGTTGCCCGTGTTCAGCATGAGCCAGCCGTGGGCGTTCGAAAGCGCCATGAGGCACACCATGCGACAGCGAGCCTGGGTGTTCTCCGCGGCAAGCCCGGTGAGCGCCCCGCCGCAAGCGCGGGCGAGCACCGCCTCGAAGGCCTCGAAGGGCTCGCAGATGGGCACCGTGATGTTGGAGATGCCGAGGGCTAAGGCCAGCGCCTCGGCGTCGTCGATGGACGACTCGCTGGAATAGGGGCCGGGCAGCATGACCCCGTGCACATGGTCGGCCCCCAACGCGTCGGCGGCCATGACGGCCACGAGTGTGGAATCCATGCCGCCGGACAGCCCGATGACCACATCGGTAAAGCCGGCGCCGCGCACGAAGGCGCCCAAAGCGTCAGTGCAGGCCTCGTACATCTGATGGGGGTTCATAGGCGTCCTCTCGGGTTGGCGCAAGGGGCGACCCTTCGCTGCGCTCAGGTTGGAACGGTGACAGCATAGCAAAAGCGCTGCCACGAGTATGGCAGCGCTTTGTTTCGGGCCGATTGCCGGCATGCGTCCTTCTGGCGACGTGCGCGGCCGTTACTCCTCGGGAAGATCCACCTCGATGGAGTCGATCTGCAGCTCGCGCCCGGCCAGAAGCTCCGTCGCGAACGAGTCGCAGACGGGGCAAAAGCGGTTGTAGAGGTCGTGCTCGAACTCGTGGCCGCATTCCAAGCAGACGCTGCGCGGGCGGATCATCGTCAGATCCAGCGTGGCGCCCTGGGTGAACGGGTCGGCCTCGGCCAGGGCCTTGAAGGCGAACACGAGGGCATCCTCCACCGCCTCCGTGGCCTCGCCGATGGAGACCCTCACACCCAGAAGCCGCGTCGCGCCGGCCTCGCGGGCCGCCTCCACGGCGGCGTCCATGACGCCGGTCATCAGTCCCAGCTCGTGCACTTACTCGTCCTCTTCCGCCGCCAAGCGCTCGTTCTGGCGCTTGATGCGACGGCCCAGCACCACGCGCGCGATAAGCAGGCTGCCCTCGTAAAGCGCGATCATGGCGGCGAACATGAGCAGCATAGTGACCGGCGAGGCATCCGGGGTCGCCATGGCGCTAACCACCATGAGCACGACGTAGACGACCCGCCAACTCCCCCGCAATTTCTTATAGGGGACCACATCGAAAATAACGAGGTAGAAAATGACCAACGGCAGCTCGAAGGCAAAGCCGAAAGCCAATTCGAACTTGATAATGGTGTCAATGTAGGAGGACATGCGGGGAAGCGCATCGCCGAGGCCCATGGCCTGATCGGTCAGCCACTGGAAGGCGGGGTTCAGGATAATCAGATAGCAGAACACCGTTCCGAAAATGAACAAGACCACCGCCGCGGCGAACGTGGGCATGAACCACTTCCGCTCATTGGGTTTAAGCGCCGGCAGGAAGAACGCAAGTATCTGCCACAGGATAACGGGGGCAGTGGCAACGATGGACACCCAGATAGATATCTTGAATCGCGTCGAGAAAGCCTCGAAGGGATCGATGGCGATCGTCTGGACGAAGCCATTGGCATCCGTGGGAAGAAACTCCGCAATGGGCATCAGCAGGAACTGGCCGATGGTGGGGGTGGCCATGTAGAACACGACCACGGCCACGGCGAGGCAGGCGACGATGCGCACGAGGCGCATGCGCAGCTCGCCGAGGTGGTCGAATAGCGGCATGCGTGCCGGTCCGATTGGCATCTTTATGCCTCCTTCTTCTCGTCGGCGGCTTTGGCAACGCCAGCAACCGGAACATCATCGGCGGCCTCGGTCACAGCCTTGGCCTCCTCGGCGGCCTTCTTGGCCTCCGCCTCGGCCTTCCGCTTGGCGGCGGCCTCCTCGCGCTTCTTAGCCGCCTCGGCCTTGCGCTTCTCGGCTGCGGCCTTGCGCTCCTCTTCTTCCTTCTTCTTCAGCTCCTCGGCTTCAGCGGCCTTGCGCTCGGCGCGCTCCTTGTCGTAGCGAGCCTTGCGCTCGGCGAAGCTCTCGGGCTTCGCCGGGGCGGCATCGGCCTTATCGGCTGTGCCCTCGCCGTCCTGCTCGGCCTTGGCCGCAGCAGCCGCGGCGGCGCCGGCGGCAGCAGTGGAAGTGCTCTTCTTGGTGGTTGCGCTCGCCTTCTTCGACACAGCGCTCGCGGCCTTCTTGGCACTGTCGGCGCCCTTCTTGGCCTTGGCCGCCGCCTCGTCCAAGGCGTCGAGCGGGTTCTTGAAGGGATCCTCGGCGTCCTTGTCGAACACCATCTCCCCCTTCAGCACGCCGCTCATTTCCTCCTGGGCGTTGCGGAACTTCGCGATGGCCTTGCCGAGGGTCTTCGCCATGGCAGGCAGCTTGTCGGGTCCGAAGATGAGGAACCCGAACAGCAGAATGAGGAAAAGCTCGAATCCGCCGATTCCAAACACGACTGGTTTCCTTTCAACAGCTCTACAGCGAGAGCACGGTCAACGCCATAGTGGGAATGCCCAAGGCGAGCACGAGGATGACGCACACGACCACGGTGAAGATCTTCTTGGTGCGCGCCTTGGCCTCGGCGGCCTCCTTGGCGCGACGCTCGCGCTCCTCGGCCTGCTTGATGCGCTCGGCCTGCTGCTTGCGCGTGGGATTCTTCGCGCCGGTCTTGTTCTTCTTGCTCGACATCGCGGGTACTCCTCAGGTTCCCAACTTCAAGTATACGCAAATATGGCATTATCGCAGAAGCGGGCGCGCCGCGCCAGCGAAAATGCCTGCCGCGGCGCGCCCTCCACGAATTCACAACTGCGCCGAGCACCCCGCTCAGCGATTGCGCCCGCTAGGCCTCGGGGCGCAGCTTGGAGCGGATCTCGATGACCCGCGCGATGCTCTTCGCCACTTCCACCTTCACGTGCCAGCGGTTCTTCTCGTACAGAACGTTGCCGTCGACCATGGTCATGAGCACGTCGGCCGTGGTGCAGGTGTTCACCACGGCGGCCACCGGATCGGTCGTGAAGGACTGATGCGAGCTGGACAGATCCACGGCGATCATGTCGGCACATTTGCCGATCTCCAGCGACCCCACCTTATCAGCAATGCCGAGTGCCCGCGCGCCGCCGAGCGTGGCCACCTCGAGCATCGTATGGGAGTCGAGGAAGCGCCCGGGGTTCACGGCGCGCTGCAGCAGCATGCCCAAACGCATCTCCGAGAGCATGTCGGTGGATTCCGTCGCCGCCGGCGAGTCGGTGCCGAGGCCCACGCGCAGGCCGGCACGGATGTACTCGTCCAGGGGCGCGACGCCCATGCCCAGCTGGGCCGAGGCGCGCGGGCACACGCAAACGGCCACGTTGTGGGAGCGCAGCTTCTTCAAATCCTCGTCGTCCACGTAGACCGCGCCGACGATCATGACGTTGTCGGCGTCGAAGGCGTTCCAGTTCAGCGCGTAGCGCACCGGGCTCACACCCGTGGGCAGCCAGGGCGGAATCTCCACGTAACCGCGCTTCACATCGCCGCCGTGCACTTGGAAGGGCGACGAGCCGTAGCGCACGAAGTCGGACTCCTCGCGGCTGCCAGCGAGCCACAGGGCCACGGGCAGATCCTCCTTCTGGGCGAATTTCGAGATAGCGGAAAGCATGGCCGGGTGGTTGGTGAACAGGGGCGCCGCGGCAATGCCGATGGCGACGCGGTCGGAGTCGACCTCCTCGCGCCAGTGCAGGATGTCCTTCTGGGCGAACTGCATGGCCGCGTCGATGCGGTTCTTGTCCATGGCGCCCACCTGGCGGTAGATCACCGAGCGCAGGCCGAGCTTGTTCACGGCCGTGCAGGAGGCGCCGGTCAGCGTGATGTCGGCCACCGTGGTGATGCCGCTGGAGAGAGCGTCCAGGCCGCCCAGAATAGCGGAGTCGAACCAATCTGAAGCTTCCATGCGCCCGCTTTTCTGGGCCACTTCCGCGAGCCACTGCACATAGGGCGCGTCGTTCACCACGCCGCGCAGCACCGATTGCTCGAGGCGCGTATGCAGGTCAACCAGGCCGGGCATGACGGCGGCCAGACCCTGGTCGACGACCTCTTCCTCGGGGTAGCGCAGGCGCAATTGCTCGGCCTTCCCGATGTCGCGAATGACGCCGTCGCGCACGAGGACCGCGCCATCGATGATGGGCTCGGAAGAAACCGGCAGGATATACTGGGCACACAGAAGCATGGTACCTCCCAATTCATGAGGGGCGTGTTCAATTAGCCACCCATGATAGCACGGCGCCGCGCCGCCTAGGGATATGCGCCCTCGATTTGCGGGCGAGTGCCCTATACTGGGGCCAAACGACGATACGAAGGGCGCGATCTTGCGGGATCGGCGCGCCGCACGAGGGAGTTTTACGCCTATGACCATCGACACCGCCACCGGGCTCGAGGCCCCGGCCGAGCTTTCCAGCGAGCGCGTGCGCGACATCTTCTCGCATATCGCCCGGAAATACGAGCGGTTCAACGCCCTCTCCAGCTTCGGCGCCTACAAGCTGTGGCTCGCGGGCATGATGCGCCAGGCCCCCATCGATGAGAGCCACGACGTGCTGGACATCGCGGGGGGCACCGGAGACGTCACCTTCACCGTGGCCCGCACCAAGCACCCGAGCCATATCCAGTGCACCGATTTGGTACCCGAGATGCTGGACGTGGCGCGCATGCACATCGATGAGGGGGACGGCGCCGGCGTGCCCATCGACTTTGACGTGGTGGACGCCCAGGACATCCCCTACGCGGACGCCTCCTACGACGTCATCACCATGGCCTACGGCATCCGCAACATGCCCGACCGGCCCCGGGCGCTTTCCGAGATGTTCCGCGTATTGAAGCCGGGCGGCTCGCTCGTGTGCCTGGAGTTCTCCACGCCGCCCAACGGCGCGTGGCGGGCGCTGTACCACTTCTACCTGCGCCACCTCATCCCGTTTTGGGGCGGCCTGGTCACCGGCGACAAGGACGGCTTCGTGTACTTGGCGAAATCGATCCGCGCCTTCCCCGACCAGGAAGGCCTGGCGGAGATGATGCGCGAGGCCGGCTTTACCGACGTCACCTGGAAGAACTACACCGGCGGCATCGCGGCCGTGCATGTCGCGAAGAAGCCGGAGTAAACGGGCAGCCCATGTTCGGGTTCGTGGTGGCGGATGCGGGAGCACTTTCCGAGGAGGAGAAAGAGCGCTACCGGGCGGTGTACTGCGGGCTGTGCCTCGCGCTGCGAGACCGGTACGGGCAGCTGTCGCGGGCGTGCCTGACCTACGACCTCACCTTCTTCGTGCTGCTGTGCAACTCCCTGCATGAGCCTGCCGAGACGCAGGGCACGAGCCATTGCGTGATGCACCCGGCACCGGCCGCCCCGCGGGCATGGGCGCGCTCGGCGTGGACCGACTATGCCGCCGACCTCTCCGTGGCACTCGCCTACCACAAGGTGCTCGACGACGTGGCCGACGACGGCGATCTTGCGGCACGGGCGGCCGAGCGCCTGCTCGCCGGCGCCTACGAGCGGGCCCGGGCGCGCATCCCCGAGCAGTGCGCCGAGATTGAGCGAGCCATGGCGGCGATTCGGGCTATCGAAGGCGCTGAACGCAACAACACACCGGCACTTTCGGACAGCACTGAAACCGCTTGCGTCTCTCCTCTTAGCGCAGACGCAACCGATACCGCCCTCGCGTTCGACCCCGATGCCGCAGCCCGCGAGTTCGGGCGCATGCTCGGGCGGCTGTTCGCCCACAACCAGGGATTCTGGACCGAAGCAATGGAAGAGCTGGGGCGCGGCCTCGGGCGCTTCATCTACCTGATGGATGCCGCTGTCGATTTCAACGACGACGCCGCTTCGGGCAGCTACAATCCCTTCGTGACGCTCGGCTCCGATGCCGAGGCCATGCGCGCCACGCTGTCCCTCGCTGCCGCCGACGCGGCCGCGCCCTACGAGCGTTTGCCGCTGGTGCAAGACGCGCATCTCATGGACGCCATTCTGTATTCCGGCGTCTGGGTCCAGTTCAACAAAGCCTATCCGCCCCAAGACGCCCTCGCGCAAAATGAAGGGAGCCCGCAGAGCGAACCCCCTCGAAACTGACCGACGCGCGCAACCGCGCTGACGCTACTTGATGAAGGCGCCAAGCAGGCTGGCGGCCTGCTTGTAGAACGGCACGCGGGAATCCTTCTCGCAGGCCTCGGCGAACTGGGGCATCCACACCTTCGCGTGCTCGGCCATGAACTCGTCCCAGGCCGCCTCCGGAGAGCCGCCGGGCAAATCGGCCGAGGCCACCACGTCGCCGGGCTCGGGACCGTCGTCCTCCGCGTCGAATTCGTCAATCTCGTCGCCGACCTCCTTGTACTGCGCGGCCTGCTCTTCGGTAGGCGCGCCGTCGCCGCCAGCTTCCACATCGGCCTCGGCCGCTGCGTCCATGGCGTCGGCCGCCGCGCGCAGGGCCAGGTACTCCAGAAGCTCCAGCTCGGTCCACACGGCGTCCAAGGGCTCGTTGGTGCCCTCGGGACGGCCCAATCCGCAGGCCTTGCAGAAGCGCTCCACAGCCATGGAGTGCGGGTTCACGAACAGCAGCGGCTGCACGCCCTCGGCCTTCGCACGCCACACGCCCTCGTACGGGCTGCACGCCGCCTCGGGAGCGCCCACGAACAGGCGCGTAGCCTCGGGGCGCAGCTCCTTCTGGATGTCGTCCGGATCGGGCAGCGCAGCGGCCTCAGCGGCACCGGGGGCCGCGGCGGCCGTCCAGTCGATCCCGAGCGCCCCGGCGATCTCATCGGCGGCCTCGCCCCACTCCCCCGAGGCGATGGCCTCGGCGAGCACCTTGTCCTCCGGGTAGCGGAACGACAGCGCCAACAGCTCGCACATCGCCGCGCGCGCCTGCCAAATGTTTGCGGATACGGTCATGGAAGTTCCTCCTTTGCGGATGGGTTTTATCAACGAGAAGCATAGCATTGTGCGGCCCCGTTGTCGGCGTAGCTTCGCGACCAGCGTCGCAACTCCATGGCTGACGCCGAGCGCCCTACTGCGCAGAAGCCTCGCTTGTGGCGACGAACCGATAGGGCACGGCGCGATCTTCGAACAGCGCCAGCAAGTCGGACAGAGGAACGCGCAGCGTGGCCGTGTTGTCGTTGGGATGCACGCCCACGGCCGGCCAATCGCGCAAAGCCGCATCCAACACCACCTGCACTTTCCCTTCCGTATCGTTCAGCACGCCGAAAGGAGAGACCGCCCCACCGCGCAGACCGAGAATTCCCTGCAAGTCCTCTTCCGAGGCAAAACGCAAGGGCCGCGCTCCGAGAGCCGCCCGCAAAGCCTTCAGATTCGCCGGCTTATCCTCGGGCATGACGACCAGATAGTAGTTGCGCTTCTTGTCGTCGCGCAAAAAGAGGTTCTTCACCACCACATTGGCGAAGGGCAATGAGAGCGCGTCCATCGCCTCCATGGTGAAGACCGCCTCGTGATCGACTCGATCGTAGACAACCCCGCGACTGTCCAGATACGCGCACACCTCTTCTTTTCCAAATGTCACGGCCCCGCTCCTTTCCGCCGTCCGGCATCGCCTATCGCAAACACGCCGTCGATTTCTCTGCGGCACAGTATAGCGAAGAAAAGCGGGGTGGAAGACTAACTTGGATCAGCGGCCCATCAGGCAATCGCTTTCCGCAGCGCGAAGACCCCTGCGTTGCCGTAGAACCGCCAGCGCGGCGGGAGCGCGCACGACCAGATGCACGAGCAGGGCCGCCAAGAGCACCTTGGCCGCCACCGCGTGAAGCGGATCCCAAAAGTGGTAGCCCGAGGCGTACAGCCCCAGGGAGGGCAGCACCGTCCCCGACACCATGACGCCGGACACGACGCACACAGCAAGCGCCAGGAGCAGCACGGCGTTCAGAACGAGCTGGCCCACGCGCCCGCGGCCGCCCAGACCTTCCCCGCTCTCGACCACATGGGCCGCGACCATGATGAAGGCGCCGAGCCCAAGGAACTCGTGCAGCGGGATGCCCGTGAGGGCCGGGTTGGCCGCCAGCAGGTACACGGCGAGCACGGCGATGTCGAACAGCGCATGGCTACGCTTCATAGCAGGCCTCCTCTTCGCATGCGAACATGGGATCCTCTGCACAATCTCGTTTGGGCGATGCGGCGGAAGACGGCGCTTCGGGCACCCCGGCATCAGCCTCGACATCGGCCTCACTATCGGCATGGCCGCGACTACCGCGACCCATGCGGCGCACAAGCAGCCACAGCCCTAAAACGAGAGCCACCGGCATGAGGATCCACACGTTGAGCGACATGTCAGATGCCTGGTGGTAGCGCCCGATGAGCGAGTCCCACCCGTGGCACTCCGCCGACGCGCAACCGGCCTCGGGGCACACCATCTCGTGAGCCCCGTCGGGCTCGGGCACCGCCTCGAACCCATGGCACGCGTCCGACGCGCACCCCGCGGCCGGACACGGCGAATCAGCGGCGATGGGCTGGATAGCCGTCGAGGGCGCCGCAACAAAACCAACAAGCGCTACAACAAACAAGCACTTAGACTTAACAATAAGATATAGCAACCTAAAAGCAAATGAATTATGAAAAAATTAGTATTAGTAGCAGCCCTG
>OLPF01001474.1_pt1 | contig 19113 bp, 17 predicted proteins | sample 1673121 | NCBI WGS metagenome assembly OLPF01 (sample SAMEA3136756, study PRJEB25190) | human gut metagenome
TATTTATCTTTTATATATTATATTTTATTATTTGTTCTATTTTATCTTCTCCTTGAACTTGTTAATACAGTTTTTAAATCTTGTAAATTCTCTAATGTTTTTGCTGTTCCTCTTACTACACAATCCAATGGTTCTTCTGCCACATATACAGGTATTTCTGTTTTCATAGATATTAATTTATCTATATCTTTTATTAAAGCTCCTCCACCTGCAAGCACAATACCTTTTGCCATAATATCTGAGGCAAGTTCTGGTGGTGTTTTTTCTAATGTTACTCTAACTATATCTACCATTTTATTTATAGACTCTGACATAGCTTGTCCTATTTCATTTGATGTTACATGAATTGTTTTTGGAAGACCTGTTCCTAAGTCTCTCCCTCTTACTTCCATATCTTGCTGTGCTGTTGGTGGTATTGCACAACCTAAGTTAAGTTTTATTTGCTCCGCTGTAGAAGCCCCTATTGCCAAGTTATCTTCTCTTTTTATATAGTTTATTATATCTTCATTTAATTCATCTCCTGCAACTCTTAGTGAATTGCTAACTACTATACCTCCAAGTGATACTACAGCGACTTCTGTAGTTCCTCCACCTATATCTACAATAAGATTTCCACTTGGTTCAGCAATTTCTATATTAGATCCGATTGCTGCTGCCATTGGTTCTTCTATTAAAAATACTTCTCTTGCACCTGCTTGTATAAGCGCTTCTTCTACTGCTCTTTCTTCTACTTCTGTTATTCCTGATGGAACACCTACTACAATTCTTGGTCTTCCTACATTATATTTTTTGCTAATCCTTCTTAAAACTTCTTTTAACATTAATTGAGTCGCCGTAAAATCTGCAATTACTCCATCTTTTAATGGTCTAATTGCCTTTATTTGTTCTGGCGTTTTTCCTAGCATTTCTTTAGCTTCTTTCCCAATAGCAAGTAAACTATTTGTTTTTAAATCTATCGCTACAACTGATGGTTCTTTTAAAACTATCCCTTTATCTTTTATTGTTACTAATACATTTGCAGTTCCCAAATCTATACCAATATCTTTTGAGCCTAATTGAAATAAATTCATATTAATTTTCAAGTCCTTTCCTATAAAAAATACTTTCATAACTATCATGTCCAATAACTATATGGTCTAACAATTCTACTCCAAGTAACTTTGATGCAGCTATTAATCTGTCTGTAAACTCCATGTCTGCCTTACTAGGCATTGGATCACCACTAGGATGGTTATGTACTAAAATAATTTTAGGTGCTTCCATTTTTACAGCTTCTGCTAGTACATCTTTTGGTGTTACAATTGCTAAGTTTGCAGTTCCGTAAGAAACATCTAAAATTTTATCTACTATATTTTTAGTATTTAAAATTAATACTTTTACTATCTCTCGTTTTTCATTTTTTAATTCATCTATTAACAAATTTGCTACATCTTGTGGACATGTTATCTTTACTTTGTTGTCCAAAATTGGCCTTGACATTCTCTTGTTTAATTCTGCTACTGCTTTTAGTTGTATAGCTTTTATTTTTCCTATTCCTTTAATTTTAGTTAATTCATTTATTGAAATATTTTGTAAGAATTTTAAATTATCTTTTTGTTCTTTATTTAATTTTAAAATTTTTTGAGCAATAGTTACTGAACTTTCTTCTCTAGTACCAGTTTTTATTATTATTGCTAATAATTCTGCATTAGATAATGAATTTGAACCATACATTTCTAACTTTTCGTATGGTCTTTCAGATATTGGAAGCTCTTTCATTTTTATTGACAATAAAATCAATCCTTTCTTAAATAAATAGCCCCCAATAGTATTTGACCTAATTTAATTTTTATACTTAATACATAATTTATTAGCGCATAAATCTGTATAAAAATATTGCTATAACTATTCCTAGTATACTTGCAATATTTATTTTAAACATTAATCCAAATGTTATATTTATTACTTGTAAATCTAAATTTACTGGAGTTGAAAGTCCAAATTCTTGTCCATATGATAACCATGATAGCCAATCTACACTTGCTGCTAATTCTCCTATTAACCCTCCTAATACTATTCCACATAATATAAATAAAATTAGTATCAAAGTACTTTTTCCCTTCACAGCGTTTCTTCGTTCCTTTCTATATTAATATTTTCTTATGTTTTTTCACGTTAATATTATATATGCATTTTTACAAATTTTCAATATTAATTAGTAAAAATTAATAAAAGTATTTATTTTTATTTTTTCATATGATATATTATTGTTTATTCTCATTTTTGTAAATTTAGAGATTACAAAAACAAGTTATATTTAATATAATATATTATAACTAATTTCCAATTTTTTATCATTTATATTTTATGATAAACGTAGTATAATTTAGTTGGAGGCATATGTAAATGAAATTTGAAAAGATTAATGATGATAAAATAAGAATAATTGTAACTTCTAAGGATCTTCAGGATAAAAGTATTGATTTCTATGATTTTATGGCAAATCCAATTGAGTCTCAAGAAATATTTTTAAATATGTTAGACGAAGCCGAAGAAAAAGTAGGCTTTGATGCTAAGGATTATAATTTAAGAATAGAAGCTATTGTAATGTCTGACGAAAGCTTTATTTTGACTATTACTCGTGTTAGTTCTCCTAAAGTTGCTACTCCTAAAATAAAAAGGAAGTTTACTGCTAAGAGAAAATTTACCGATACAAATACTTCTAATGCAATTTATTGTTTTAGCACTTTTGAAGATTATTGTAACTTCTTAGATGCTATACATTCTTGTTCTGGCTCTATACATAATATTGCAAAATCTGCTATTTTGTATAAATATAGAAGCAGTTATTATTTAGTATTATCTAACATTAACTTAAAACACCCTAACAAATTAATTTTCAATTCATATATTACTGAATTTGCAAGATATACAAATAATTCTGATTTATTTGTATGTAAATTAAAAGAGGTTGGAGATTTAATTATAAAAAATAATGCTCTTAAGTTTTGCTTGGGAAATAAATCTAGAAAGTAAAATAATGACTATGTATTTTCTACATAGTCATTATTTTATTTAATATACATAATTTTGTGGATTATATAAAACTCCGTTTTTTCTTACTTCAAAATGCAAATGATTTCCTGTTGAATTACCTGTTGAACCTACTTTTGCAATAACTTGTCCTTGTGATACTTTTTGTCCTACCTTAGCTATTAATTTACTACAATGTCCATAAACTGTTTCTGTACCATTTCCATGAGAAATTTTTATACAATACCCATAACTTCCATTCCATCCAGATAAAGTGACTGTTCCTCCTGCTGCTGCTTTTATTGGTGCTCCGTAAGATGCTGCAATATCCATCCCTCTGTGTGGTGAACTTCTTATACTTTCTCTACTTCCAAATCTAGATGTTATAATTCCTCCTGTAAGTGGTTTTTGTAATGTTACTCCTATATTTACATATGCTGATGAACCACCTGATGGAACCGCTGACACTCTTTTAGAAGCTACATATACTTTCTTAGGAATTACTTTTTCATATAATTTAGATACACATGTATCAACATCTGTGAGTTCTTTTTTAGTTTTATCATATTTTTCTAATATTCCAATGTCATTTTTATTTGCACTATCTTTATCTTTTAATTTTTTTACAATGTCTTCTGCTTCCTTAAAAGTAGACACATAATATTTTTCTTCTTTATTGTCTGTAATAGCATAAAACCTATAGTATTCTGTACCATTACTTGTTACTTTAGTATAAATCTCGTCATCATTTGTTTGTACATCTTTTTTTAACAAACATAATTTATATTTTGGCATACTGTCTATTTGTGCAAAAACGACATCATCTCCATTACCACTTTCAACATACTTATTTATTCTTTCTTGTAAATTACTTTTATCTGATGTATATCCTATTAGTTCTCCATTTAGACTAACTTCATATGTTGGTTTATAAAATATAGTAATTGCTGCTGTTATTAAGATGATAGATGCTACAATTAATACAATTAATTTAATTGAAGACCTTAAAAACATAGCAAAACGTTTTAACATATTTTCAAGCACTCCTATCCATTTTATTGTATTATGTATTTTATATGATTATTTTTTTTAATGCAAAAATAATAGGAACTAAAATAAGCGATTTATTTCAGTTCCCCGTGATTTATCTCGTTTTTTCTTTAATTTACTCCGTTTTTCTTTAATTTGCTTTGTATAAGTTCATAATAAATAACTACAAAATATATTTTTTTATTAACGAGATACCAGCTACTACTATTAACATTCCTCCTAATATTACTGTAACATATATTAGTATTGTCTCTCCTGTTATTATTGATACTATTAATTCTGATTTTGCATAATTATTTGTTTCTTCTATTTTTATGTTCCCTTCGTCTATTATTATTTTTTCGTCTATATCTTTTGTTGCTAATACATATGCATCATTTTCTATTTGTGCCATGCCGCTTTCATCTAAGTGATATGTTAATTTTAATTTAACTACTTTTTCTTCATTTGGTCTTAGATATTCTTGGAAATTATCATATATTATATGTCCGTTTTCTCCTACATACCAACCTTCATTTCCTTCCTTACTAAAGTTTGCTCCATTCGGTAATAAATCTATTATTTGGTCTATTGTTGCATTATAATCTCCAATATTTGTTACTTTAATTTCATAAATAATATCTAATTTTGTGTTTTCTATATTTTTGCTCGGTAAATCCAACTTTGCTATATTATTTGCCTTTTGATATATATCATGTTTTTTTACTGTGTTTGTTGTTTTGTCTGTTGTAATTATTTGAGTTATTCTTTTTTCTATTTGTAAATCTGTATATGTATATTGCATCTCCACTCTGTTTTTGCTAGTTTCCTCATCCTCTTTTGTATACTCTACTGTGTCTCCTCTTTTATCTTGCTGCTCTACCACTATTTGTGATAATAACTTATCATGTGTTTTATCATTTTTTGTTACTTTTAATACTAGTTGTAATTTTTGTACTCCTGTATTTAATTCTGGTTTTTCTTCTTCTTTTTCTTCTGTGTCTTCTTCATGATTTTCTTCATACTCATATCTTTTTGGATATAACTCATTATTTATATCTGTTTCATATGAGTATTTACTTGTTGTTATTTTCTTTCCATCTAATTTCCAACCATTTGCTTTGTTTATTTCATTGTCTTCTATATATTCCATCCCATCTGCTATTGTACTTGTTACTTTTTTTGCATATCCACTTCCTAGTCCATTATTTTTTATTCTTATTTGTATTGTTACTATGTCTCCGTATTGCATTGGCGCTGGTTGTTCTTCTATTGTTACTGTTTTTTCATTTACTTTTACTACTCTACTTTCGATACTTATACTTGGTGGGTCTGGTTTCTTTATTTCAAATGTTACTTTGTTACTTTCTACTTCTGTATAATTTCCATCTGTTTCTGCATATCCTACCACATCATATTTTCCTATGTCATATGGTCTTTCTATTTCTTCATCTGTTCCTGCTTTATAATATTTGTATATTACTTCTGATGTTGTATTTTTCTCTACTACATATGGTTCTATTAATTCTCTATCATATTTTTTACTTTCACAACCTATTACTAATATCCCTGTTTCTTTTGATATTGTTACCATTATTTCTCCATATTCTGGTTGTGTAAATGTATAGTTTCCTACATCTTTTCCACTTAATATAATTTCTTCTATTGCTACTCTCCATGTTCCTGTATCTGGGCTTTCTGCTTCTCCTGTTTTAGGTATTGTTGCTACTACATCGTCTCCTTCTACTAAATTGTCAAATTCTCCTCCTATTATTTCTACTGTTGTTTCTTTATTATATATTCTATTTTTTCCAGATAAGTTTATTATTCTTAATGGTCTTGATGTTATTTCTACCATTATGTCTCCATATTCTGGATGTTTTAATATGTAGTTTGGTGCATCTTCTCCTATTAGTTTTATCTCTGCTATTGATACTTTCCATTGCCCTACATTTTTACTTTCTGCTTCTCCTGTTAATGGTAGTTCAAAGTATAAATTGTCGCCTTCACATACTCCTATTAGTCTTCCTCCACTTATTACTACTGTTGTATTTCCATTATAAACTTTATTTGTGGCTATTATGTCTTCTATTGTTATTATCTTTGGTGTTATTGTATATTTTCCCCATACTCCTGTTTTATATTCATTTCCTTCATATACTACTTTTAATTCATATTCATATTCTTTTACGTTTTCTGGGTTTTCTTTTATTCCATCATAGTATTCTACTATTTCTGCATTTCTTGGATTTTCGTATTTTACTCCTTGTTTTTCTGAATTATATATATCTGCTGCATCTGTTACTTTTAATCCCTTATATGCTTCACATATTGGGCAACTATCGTATGTTGAGCTATATATTGGATGTTCTAATCCTGCATCACATTCATAATATATATTTGTTATTTCAAATTCTGTACTATATATATTTCCTGCTTTATCTACTGCTTCTAATGTATGTTTTCCGTTTTTATTAAATGTATGATTTCCATTAAATATTACTTCTCCATCCATTTTAAATGTTGCTACACCTGATGGCACATCATTTGCTTCCAAGTCTAGTGTTAATTCGTCTACCACTATTGTCTGCAAGTCTCCTATTACTTGTATTGTTGGATTTGTTCTATCTATTAAGTATGGACCTGTTACATTATCACCTGTTATATTTCCAACATTGTCTTCTGCTATAATATGTAAATATTTTTCTGTTTCTGTATTTATTGTTATTGTATCATTTGCTTTTGCTATATTTTCACTCCATGTTGTTGGTAAATTTTTATTATCTGTTATTGCATATTTATAATGTTTAAATCCTGCTCCTCCATCGGTAAAACTTACTTGTACTTGTGTTTCTCTTGCCCAGTCACTTGTTTTTGGATTAACTGAAATACTTGGTGCTGTTTTATCTATATGATATGGGCCTGTTACATTGTCACTTGTTATATTACCAACATTATCTTCTGCTATAATGTGTAAATATTTTTCTGTTTCTGTATCTATTGTTACTTTTCCATTTACACTTGCTATATTTTCACTCCATGTTGTAGGAGTATCTTTGCTATCTGTTACTGCATACTTATAGTATTTAACCCCACTTTGATTATCTAAAATATCTATTTTAACTTCTATTTCCTGTACCCAATTACTATTTTTCGGATTTACTGTTATTGTTGGCACAGTTCTATCTATATTGTTTATTGTTACAATATAGTCTCTACTATTTCCTACATTATCAACTAAAATAAATTTATAATTTCCGTTATTCGTTGCTGTAAAGTTAATATTTGTAGTTGTAACTACTTGTCCATTTGGTAATGTTACATTTTTTACTCCAGATTGAGAATCTGTTACCTTTAAAGCTATATCAACATTTCCTTTTGTCCATGAAGATGGTGTTATTTGATGTGTTGCATCAGGCGGTGTTGTATCTGAACCCACATTAAAGTATACTGTAACTGGAACAGACATATTTCCTTTATCATCTGCTGCCCATAATTGTATCATATGTTGACCTGTAGAAATTGAAGTAGGAATAACAAAGCTTGTATTAAAAGGAACTGCATTTCCATTTGGTCTATAATTGTTTCCAATCGTAATTTCAGCTCCTGAATCTATTGCATATTTTACTGTTAAAACATCACCTACATCTATATCATTAACAGTTCCTGTAACTTTAACTGTTTGTGTTGGATAATATGCTTTATCAAATGAACTTGTTACATTTATTGTAGGAGGAGTATTTAATTTTCCTACACCAATAATAGCAGAATATTTCTGAGTTTCTCCAGGGCCTATAGATCTGTTTTTCCATGAATATGCCATTCCTGAATCTAAATCTCTATTTCCTCCGTTTCCATCATAAGTATAACTTGCATTCCATTTGTTTGCTTCTCTGTCATTATATGTTCCAAACCAATATGTATCAACATCTGTTACTCCATAAGAGTCTCTACCAATAAATCTGAAAATATGATTTCCATCACTCATTGTAAATCCCCTATTACCAGATAAATTTTCTATTGGAGCATAATCATTATCATCTATTTGTATATCTGCATATGTTGCAATTCCTATCGTTACAGCATAATTATTTGTATTCCTTATTTCATATTCAACTTTAGCATAGTTTCCTTCGCTAATATTATTTAAATTTGTTTTTATTGTAACTCCATCTAAACTTCCTGTTCCATTTTTTATATTAGTTTCTGAACCATCTACACTTAAAACTGTATCATATCCATGATCCCCAAAAGTAGTTTGTACTCCTTCTCCCCAAATGTTGAAATTAGACTCACTCATAAAATATGCATCCATAGTGTCTGCATATATTTCTTTTTCATATATAAAAATTAGTGTTGCTATTATTAAAAGTGTAATCAAAATTTTTATATACTTTTTCATAACTTCCTACCTTTCGCTAATTATATAATTATATAATAACAAATATATTAATATATAACAATGGTAGTAACATCCATATATTGCTAGTATTTCCAAAGTTAATTTACGGAAATAATCTGTACGAAACTTTTATTTTAAAAATATTAAATTTTTATTATATTTTCTTTACAAATTTATAATATACATAAAACCAGAGCAAAAAAATTACTACTGGTTTTATGTATACTATACTTTTTATATTTCTTTATAATATTTTCATCTTATTCTAATTCTATTATTTATATTTTATCATATCTTATTTTTTACTATTGTTGCAATTCTGTTTTTACTACTTCTATCTCTGTAGTAGTTGCTGTTTGCGCTGGTTTATAATATCCTTTAGATTGAGCTACCTTAAAAAGTTCATATTGAAAACTTTCGTCACTATTTCTTATTTGTTGAAAAGTTTGTCTTAACTGTAAATTAGCAGCTTCGCTTATTGCTGTTTGATATGCTGTAAGGTCTGATTTTACAGAGCTTAAAATATCATTTACCATTGTTTTCTCGTCCATAATTACCTCCTAACCATTTAAAAATGACATTAATTTTTGTTTTGTATTAAGTGCATCTTGTGCAGATTTAGTAAACATCTGCTTAATTTGTGGATCTACTGCTTGTGATGCATATGTGTTTAATTTTTGATATGAAGTTTCATGTGCACCTATTAAATGTCTTAGATGTTGTAATTCAATTTGATTTAAATTTGACATTTTTATCATTCCTTTCATTTATATTTATAATTTTATTATTCGTTTTTTTATAAGTTTTATGCATAAATTTAAATAAAAAATGTACTTAAAATATTAATTTTTAATACTTCAAGCACATTTTTATTAAACATAATTTTAAAGTTTAATAGCCAAATTTTAATTTCTATATAATCTCTAATCCAGCAAATTTAGCCATAAGTCTTTTGTGTCCTACTTTATCAAAATTTATATCTATTTTATAATCTTCTCCCTCTTCTTCTACTTTATTAATAGTTCCTTCACCGAATTTTTTATGATACACTCTTTGTCCTTCTTGATATTTTGAAATATCAAAACTATCTTTTTTGTTTAATGAAGATAAAAAGCTTTCTGCTGTTCTATATTGAAAACCTGCTGTAGCTGGAACCTGTTTTTTTACTTCGTAGCTGTTTGTTTCAAAAGTATATGTTTTTACTTTTGACTCTCTATTACCATATTTCCATCCATAATCCGAATTTTCAAATTTATCTTCTACTTTCTCTTTTTGCATTTTATCATATCCGTTTAAAAGCTCTTCTGGAATTTCTTTTACAAATCTTGAAATTGCATTATAACTTGTAGAACCAAAAATTGTTCTTCTTTTAGCACAAGTCAAAAATAAATGTTCCTTTGCTCTAGTAATTCCTACATAAAATAATCTTCTTTCCTCTTGAAGTGCATTTTCCTCTCCTATTGATTTATATCCTGGGAATATTCCTTCTTCTAGTCCTACTAAAAATACTGTAGGAAACTCTAATCCCTTAGCACTATGTAAAGTCATTAATGTAACAGAATTTTCTGCATCTTCAACATTATCTATATCACTACTAAGTGTAATATTTTCTAAAAATTCCCCTAATGTATTATCTGCAAATTCTTCTTCAAACTCTATTGCAACTGTTAGAAATTCTTCCAAGTTTTGTATCCTAGACTCTGCTTCTACAGAATTTTCTAGTTCTAGAGCTTTTGTATATCCAGATTTATTTAATGTTTCCTTTATTAATTCAGAAATGCTTAATTCATTTTGTTTCGTTCTTAATTCTTCAATTAAATTAATAAAATCATCTGCATTTGCTTTTACACGATTTAATCCAAATTGTTCTGCATTTTTTATTACTTCATACATAGATATTCCATTTTGTTCTGATATTTGTTGAATATTATCTAAACTTGTCTTACCAATACCTCTTTTAGGTTCGTTTATAATTCTTTTTAAAGAAATATTATCTGAAGTATTATATATTAATCTTAAATATGCAATAATATCTTTAATTTCTTTTCTTTCGTAGAATTTTAATCCTCCGACAATTTTATATGGTATATCTTCTCTTCTTAAAATATCCTCTATTGCTCTTGATTGAGAATTCATTCTATAAAGTACAACAAAATCTGAATATTTATAATATTCTTCTGTCTTTAAATGATTAATTTGTTTTACAACATATGATGCTTCATCATATTCATCTTCTGATTGATATATAGAAGGAAGCTCTCCTTCATCATTTGCTGTCCATAATTTCTTTTCATATTTATTTTCATTATGCTTAATTACAGCATTTGCAGCTTTTAAAATATTCCCTGTACATCTATAATTTTGCTCTAACTTTATAATTTTTGTTCCAGGAAAGTCTTTTTCAAAATTTAATATATTTGTTATATCTGCACCTCTAAAGCTGTATATTCCTTGGTCATTATCTCCTACAACAGTAATATTCCCATATTTTGAAGCAAGTATAGAAACTAACATAAATTGTGCTTTATTAGTATCTTGATATTCATCTACAAGAACATATTTAAATTTCTCTGTATAATATTCCAATACATCTGGATTTTCTGTTAATATTTTGATTGTATAATTAATAATATCGTCAAAGTCTAGTGCATTATTTTCTTTTAATCTTTGTTGATAGAGCTCATAAATATTTCCTATTGTCTCTCTTCTAAAATCTCCTGCATATTTAATCTTATAATCTTTTGGCTCTAGCATTTCATTTTTTCCATTACTAATCTCTGAAAGTACAGCTCTGTCTGTAAATAATTTATCATCTACTTTTAAATCTTTTAAACATTCTTTTATTAAAGTTTTTTGGTCTGATGTATCAAATATTAAGAAAGAATGATCAAATCCAATTCTATCTATATATTTTCTCAAAATTTTTACACAAATAGAATGAAATGTACCCATCCATAAATCATTTGCTGCATCTCCAATAATATTTTGTATTCTTTCTTTCATCTCATTTGCTGCCTTATTTGTAAATGTTATTGCTATAATATTCCATGGTTTAACATATTTTTCTGAAATTAAATATGCTATTTTATGTGTTAAAACTTTAGTTTTTCCGCTTCCCGCCCCAGCAATTACTAAACATGGTCCTTCTGTACTTATTACAGCTTCTTTTTGTCTATCATTTAAACCTTCTATTAAATCCTGCATTTACTTCTCCTTACTAACTTATTATTTGTATTTCATAATTTACTAATTTATTATTTAAAAATAATATTAATATTTTCTATATTCTATTATTTTAGTTGCTGTTGCCTCTCCTACTCCAGGAATTTTTTGTAACTCAGTCAAATTTGCCGTATTTAAATTAATATAAATTTTTCCTTCTTTTTGACTACTTCCTCCTCCGCTTCCACTAATTACTATTTCTCTACCGCTACCTTCTCCTACTACTTCCTCTTCTTTCTCATTTATATTTGGTATATAAATTTTTTGCGCATCTTCTAATATATATGCTAAATTCACTTTGCTCAAATCTGCTTCTTCACTTGTTCCCCCTGCCGCTGTTATAGCATCTATTATTCTTGCTCCTTTTTCTATCTTTATAACACCTTCTTGTTTTACTTCTCCTGAAATATGAACTATTATTACATTTTCTTCTATTTCGTTATCTTTATTATCATTTTCTTTATAAGAATCATTATTATCTATATTATTATCTTGAATAAAATCTATTATCTCTTCTGTATCTTCTTTATTTTTTATTATAAAAATTGCACTTATACTTATTATCATTTTGCAATTTTGAGTTAATATTCAAATTAAATACTTTTTTCAAATTTTTGTTGTGTTTTTATTTCAAAAATTTGTGATTATCATATTTTTGTTATATTTCCACAGTAGTACTAGTTTTTACCAATAAACCATGCTATACTATATTTATATTTTAATAAAGGAGGTGGCAGCATGGCGGAATTATATTTGATTTCAAATTATAACTTACTGAACAAAATTAATTTCTACTATAATGCATCATATGGTAATATTTCGTACAAAGATTGCATTAAAGAAACTTTATCTAATGAAATCGATAATAATTATAATTTTAATTTTGTTCAAAAAGAATGTTTGAAATTTATAGTTTCATTTTTCTAAATAAATTTATGTGAAAGGAATAGGCGCTTTATATGAATTTAAAGAAAAATATCCAAATCAATTATCTGGTGGCATGAGGCAAAGAGTAGCTTTAATTAGAACTTTAGCAACAAGACCAAGCATACTTCTTTTAGATGAAGCATTCTCAGCATTAGATTATCAAACCAGAATAATGGTAACAAATGATATATTTCAAATATTAAAAAACGAAAAAATAACTGCAGTTATGGTAACACACGATATATCAGAAGCAATAAGTATGTCAGATAGAGTAGTAGTTCTTACAAACAGACCAGGTACAGTAAATAAAATACATGAAATAGATTTTGAAATGGAAAATAGAAATCCTATAAATTGTAGGGAAAGTCCGAAATTTAGTAAGTATTTTGATACTATTTGGAAGGAGCTTGATGTGCATGTATGAGAAAAACATATCTGAAGAAAGAAAAAAATACTTAAGACAAATAAATAGAAATAAAGTTTTAATTGTGCTTACAAGATTAGCAATAGTAATATTATTTATTGCAGTGTGGGAAATCTTAGCAAATGTAGGTATAATAGACAGTTTTATTGCAAGTAGCCCATCAAGAATATGGAATACATTTTTAAATTTATCTTCATCAGACTTAATGACACATGTGGGAATAACATGTTTAGAAACTTTAATAGGTTTTACTTTAGGTACATTACTTGGAATTGCAATTGCAATAGTACTATGGTGGTCAAAATTTTTATCTAGGGTATTAGAGCCATTTTTAGTTATATTAAATAGTTTGCCAAAAGTTGCTTTGGGTCCAGTTATTATTATATGGGTAGGAGCTGGAATGCCAGCAATTATAACAATGGCACTTCTAATATCACTAATAGTAACAGTTATGGAGATTTTAAATGGATTTTTGGAAACAGATAAAGAAAAAATAAAAATGGCACAGACTTTTAATGCAAACAAATTACAGACGCTAATAAAAATTATAATACCAGCAAATATACCAACATTTTTTAATTCTTTAAAAGTTAATATAGGATTATCACTAGTTGGTGTAATAACAGGAGAATTTTTAGTGTCAAAGGCAGGTTTAGGCTATTTAATAGTTTATGGAGGCCAAGTATTCCAGTTGGATTTAGTTATGACAGGTGTAATAATTTTAGCTATAGTTGCAGCTGTTATGTATCAAGCAGTAGTTATAACTGAAAAGATAGTTGTGAAAAGGGGTTGAGTTTTTGAAAAGGATATTAATAATTATTATAATTATTGCTGTTATTATTACGGGAGCGGTAATATACAGCTTAAATAACAAAACAAATGATGAAACTTTAGAAAAAATTAATGTAAGTGAGGTTGCACGTTCTGTATTTTATGCACCTCAATATGTTGCTATAAACAAAGGATTTTTTGAAGAAGAGGGGATAAAGGTAGAACTTACAACAGGTCAAGGAGCAGATAAAGTAATGACAGCAGTATTAGCTGGGCAATGTGAAATAGGTTTTGCAGGTCCAGAAGCATCTATATATGTTTATAACGAAGGAAAAGAAGATTATGCAGAAGTATTTGCTCAATTAACTAAAAGAGATGGTTCATTTTTAGTAAGCAAAACAGATACAGACAATTTTAATTGGAGTGATTTAAAAGGTAAAACAGTAATACCTGGAAGAAAAGGTGGAGTTCCTTATATGACATTTGAATATGTGCTAAAACAAAATGGAGTAAATCCTAAAAAAGACACTAATTTAGATGATAGTATACAATTTGATTTAATGGCAGGAGCTTTTGCAGGAGGAAATGCAGAATATGTAACTTTATTTGAGCCTACTGCATCAATGACAGAAGACGCAGGAAAAGGGTATGTTGTAGCATCTATAGGAGAAGCATCAGGAGAAATTCCATATACAGCATATTTTGCTAAAAGGAGTTATATAAAAGAAAATGAAGATATTATACAAGGGTTTACTAATGCTGTATATAAAGGACAAATGTGGGTAAAGGAACATACTGCTGCAGAGATTGCAGAAGTAATACAGAATTTTTTCCCAGACACAAAATTAGAAATGCTAACTAGGTCTATTCAAAGTTATATGGATATAGATGCATGGAATGATACACCTGTATTAAAGGAAGAAGCATTTAATAGATTACAAACTGTTATGAAAGAAGCAGGAGAATTAGAAAAAGAGGCACCATATAATCAAGTTGTAAATAATAAATATGCAGAAGAAACAATTAAAAATTACCAAAAATAGCAAATTGTTGTCACAAAGACATGCAAAAATAAGCTCAAAATGTCAAAAAGATGGCTATAAATAGCAATAATTACAATATTACAAACTACGGAAAAATATGCTGTTGTCAAAATTGAAAAAATATTAGAAATAAACAATAAAAAATCTAAAACTTTTGAAAATCATTTTTTCAAAAGTTTTAGATTTTTTTAGAAATGAAATCAGTATACAAATTAATAAAACATAGAAATATCAAGAGATTAACAATAAAAAGAAACTAAATATATATTGAAAAACAATCTAAAAAATACGAAAATAGAAAAAATCATTTTTGAAAAATGTTAAAAAATAAAATGAAAAGATGAAAACTTGATAAATCCTTATATTTCAATACTTTGACACTAAAAAATGTTGAAATATAAAGGAAAAATGCAAATTGTAATATAATTGTAATAATTCTGTAATATTTCTAAAAAAACTTAAAAAATACTATAAATAAGAGACTTTGAAAAAAAGGATACATAATATTAAATTTATGACATATTGACAAAAATAAATGAAAACGTTGAAAAATAAGCAAAAACACCGTTCGAATTACATAAAAAATATGCGTTTGACATTATAAAAATACTGGATTAATATAGCATTACGAAAACAAAACAAACTAAAATTAAAAAACAAAAATAGAAAATGTAAAAATAAAAACAAATGAATAAAAAATAAAAATAAAAAATCAAAAAAGTAAGTTCAAAAACAAAAGATAATTTTTTAAAAAAGAGTAATATAAAAACATAACAAGGGGGAACAAAAAATGCAAGTAGTAAAAAGAGATGGAAGGATAGTAGACTTTGACAAACAAAAAATATTAGCAGCTATAGAAAAAGCTAATGCCGAAGTAAAGCCAAGAGAAAGGGCAAACAAGGAAAATATTAAAGAAATAGTTGAATATATTACAGGACTAGATAAAAAAAGAATTCTAGTAGAGGATATTCAAGATATTATAGAAGAAAAATTAATGGAATATGGAAAATATTTCTTGGCAAAAAAATATATTACATATCGTTATACTAGAGAGTTAGTAAGAAAAGCAAATACAACAGACCAATCTATAAAAGAACTAATAGATGGAGAAAGTGAATATTGGAACAACGAAAATTCAAATAAAAATGCAAGAGTTGTAACAACTCAAAGAGATTACTTAGCAGGAATTACAAGTACAGATATTACTAGAAGATTCTTATTACCAAAAGATGTTGTAGAAGCACACGATGAAGGTATAATTCATTTTCATGATGCAGATTATTTTGCACAAAATGCATTAACAAACTGCGAATTAATTAATTTAGATGATATGTTACAAAATGGAACTATCATGAATGGAGTTATGATAGAAAAACCACATAGATTTTTAACAGCTATGACAATTGCAACACAAATAATTTTAGCAGTTACATCTTCTACTTATGGGGGAGCAACAGTATCACTAACACACTTAGCTCCTTTTGTAAAAAGTAGTTATGATAGATATTACAAAAAATATCAAGACAGAGGATTGAGTGAAAAACAATGTAAAGAATATGCAGAACAAGACACTAAAAAGGAAGTATCAGATGGAGTACAAACATTTAATTATCAAGTAAACTCTATGACAAACACAAATGGACAAGCTCCATTCCTATCTGTTTGTATGTATTTAGGAGAAACAAAAGAATACAAAAAAGAACTTGCAATGATAATAGAAGAATTCTTAAAACAAAGAATGGAAGGATTTAAAAACGAAAAAGGAGTTTATATTACTCCAGCATTCCCTAAGTTATTATATGTATTAGAAGAAGACAACATTGTAGAAGGCAGACCATATTACTACTTAACAGAACTTGCAGCCAAATGTACTGCTAAAAGAATGGTACCAGATTATATTTCAGAAAAGAAGATGTTAGAATTAAAAATAGACAAAAATGGTAATGGAAATTGCTATCCTTGTATGGGATGCCGTTCATTCTTAACGCCATATGTTGATGAAAAAACAAATAAACCTAAATATTATGGAAGATTTAATCAAGGCGTTGTAACAATAAACTTAGTAGATGTAGCATTATCATCAGAAAAAGACATGGACAAGTTCTGGAAAATATTTGATGAAAGACTAGAACTATGTCACAAAGCACTACAAGTAAGACATGAAAGACTAAGCAAAGTAACAAGTGATGTAGCACCTATATTATGGCAAAATGGCGCATTAGCAAGATTAAAGAAAGGCGAAAGTATCCATTCATTATTACACGGAGGATATTCAACAATATCTCTAGGATATGCTGGACTATATGAGTGTGTAAAATATATGACAGATCACAGTCATACAGACAATGGAGAAGGAAAAGACTTTGGAGTTCAAGTAATGCAAAAATTAAATGATAAATGTAAAGAATGGAAAGCAGTAGAAGATATAGACTATAGCGTTTATGGAACACCAATAGAGTCTACAACATATAAATTTTCAAAATGCTTAAAGAAAAGATTTGGAGTAATAGAAGGAATAACAGATAGAGATTATATAACAAACTCTTACCATATTCCTGTATTTGAAGAAATTGATGCATTTTCTAAATTAAGTATAGAAAGCCAATTCCAACAATTAAGCCCAGGAGGAGCAATTTCTTATGTAGAAACACCAAACCTACAAAATAATATAGAAGCTGTATTACAAATTATTAGATTTATTTATGACAATATTATGTATGCAGAATTAAATACAAAATCAGATTATTGCCAAGAATGCGGATTTGATGGAGAAATTTTAATAGATGATAATTTAGAATGGTATTGTCCAAACTGTGGAAACAGAAATCATGATACATTAAATGTAGCAAGAAGAACATGTGGATACATAGGAAGCCAATTCTGGAATAAAGGAAGAACACAAGAAATAAAAGAAAGAGTGCTTCATATAGATAATAAAGATGCAGAGATGCCAAAGAGAGAAAAAACAAAAGCTGCTGTTTAAAATTTAAAAAAATATAAAATGCATATAAAAAAATAAATGTATACAGATATAGTGATATAAATTCATTATATTTGTATACATAAAATAATTATCTTCGTTTTTTAAAATATAAAAGAAAGAATATATTTATAAAACTTATATTAATAAATCTTGTAAATATATTATATGAGGTGCTAGTAAAATGAGATATAATAAAGTTAGAAAAATGGATATTTCAAATGGACCAGGGGTTAGAGTATCTATATTTATGCAAGGTTGTACTTTTCATTGTAAAAACTGTTTTAATCCAGAAACACATGACTTTATGGGTGGAGAAGAGTTTACAGAAGATACAATAGACCAAGTTTTAAAATTATGTGAAAATGCAAATGTAGAAGGGCTATCTATATTAGGCGGAGAACCAATGCATCCAATGAATATTGAAGGAACAACAGAGCTTGCTAAAAAGTTTAAAGAAAAATTTCCAAATAAAAACTTATGGGTATGGACAGGTTTTTTATTTGACAGAGATTTACAAAATAAAGAAGTATTAAAATATATAGATGTTTTAGTTGATGGTCAATATGTAGATGAATTAAGAGATCCAAGATTAAAATACAATGGTTCTTCAAATCAAAGAGTTATAGATGTACAAAATAGTGTAAAACAAGGAAAAGTAATATTTTATAAAGATAAATAAAATATAAATACATTAGGGTTTATGTAAGATTAAATTCAATTTACTATTTGCTTTTACTTTTTCACTTGACTATTTTTAGAAAAATAAAATTCAGAAAATTAAATTTTTTAGAAATATTGACAAATTTAACCAAGATTAGTATAATTAAATGCATGAGCATAAATATGTAAGTTTAATGTTCATAAAAGAAAATCCCACACGTAAGAGTGTAATTACTGAAGGGAGGGGAAATTATGTCAGAAGTTAAAGTTAATAATGGGAATATAGAGGATGCCTTAAAAAGATTTAAAAGACAATGTGCTAGAAATGGAGTTCTTCAAGAAGTTAGAAAAAGAGAACACTATGAAAAGCCAAGCGTAAAAAGAAAGAAAAAATCAGAGGCAGCTAGAAAAAGAAAATTTTAATTAATAGTTACATATATTTAGGCGTTTTTCAAAATTATTTGAAAGCGCCTTTTAATTTTTTAATACGGATTAAAATTTATAAATAGAAAATATATATTATTTAGATTATATGGTCATATAAAAGATAAAAAATAAAAGAAAATAATCCACTTAATGTATATAAATTGTGAATTATATGTGTTATTTAATATTAAAGAATGTAGACCGCGTCGCGCGT
>OLPF01001477.1_pt1 | contig 19066 bp, 15 predicted proteins | sample 1673121 | NCBI WGS metagenome assembly OLPF01 (sample SAMEA3136756, study PRJEB25190) | human gut metagenome
CCGGTTAACGTGAACGAAGAACTGCGGCTTGATAATAATTTAATTACACTGTGCTCAATGCACCACGCAATGTGCCGTAGAAGGGAATTTTTACTCGACGAAAAAAATAAGAATGTGTACATAAAAAATTCAACTTATTGTTGGTATTTTAGGTATTATCAATTTCTATTAAATGTTATATAATTAACTGATAATTTATTTTATGAAAGAGGTTATTTTTATGTTTAAGAAAATAATTTTAATAATTGCTGTTTTAATTTTAATAGGAAATTTCAACTCATGCTTAGTAAGTGCTATTACTTATGAAGATTTATCATTAACTCAAAAAATAGGACAGATGATGTGCTTAGATTTCAGATTTTGGAACCAAAAACCTTTTACAGAAATAAATTCTGAAATCAAGGAAATCATTGCTAAATATCACATTGGAAGTATTATTTTATTTTCACAAAACTTTGAAACGAAGGATCAAATAAAAAAATTAATTTCTGATCTTCAAGCAGCAGCTAAGGAATCAGGTAATCCACCTCTTCTTATTTGTGTCGATCAAGAAGGCGGAAAAGTAGAGAGATTTGCTTTTGGAAGAGAAAGATTGAAAAACAATTCTGAGTTGAAAACAGAGAAAGAAGCATTTGAAAAAGGGCAAGTTATTGGGAAAGAACTTAAAGAATTAGGTATAAATTGCAATTTGGCACCTGTGGTAGATGTTAATAGTAATCCTAAAAATCCAATTATTAATGTGCGCTCATTTAGTGATAAAGCTGATATTGTTTCTAAATTTGGAAAAAGTTTTATGGAAGGATTACATTCACAAAATATAATTTCAACTGCTAAACATTTTCCAGGGCATGGAGATACCGACGTAGATTCTCACTTAGGATTACCGAGAATAAATAAAAGCTTAGAAGAGCTGGAATGTACAGAATTAAAGCCATTTGAAGCTATGATTAATTCAAATGTAGATATGATAATGACAGCACATATTGAATTGCCGCAAATCGAAAAAAATATAATAACATCCAAAAAGTCTGGAAAAAAGTTCTTTGTGCCAGCTACTGTTTCTGAAACGACTTTAACGGATTTACTTAGAAATAAAATGAGTTTTGATGGTGCTATAATTACTGATGCCATGAATATGAAAGCTATATCAGACAACTTTGAAGAGTGGGAAGCTACTAAATTAGCAATTAAAGCAGGTGCAGATATAGTTTTAATGCCGACGATATTACGTAGTAAATCAGATGTTATTAAGTTGGATTCTATTTTTGAAAATTTAAAAAATGCTATTATTAGCAATGAAATTTCTGAAATTCAAATAAATGAATCTATTAGTCGTCTATTAAAATTAAAAGAAAATTATTGCAATTAACCTTTATAAAAAGTTATATGTGGAATCTTCACTAAAATTAGCTAAAGTGTTTATATTAAGAAAAAATAGATCCATATTGGTGGAGTTATATTAGATTTGCATCAATAATGCTATATGTGAAATTTTGAAGTGAGTAGAGTCAATTTGCAATTTGCGTACAAATATTTCTAAAAAGGAAGATTATCAGCCCGCGATTTTTTACTGGGCAAGCGATGACATAATTTTAAAGCATGCAAATCCGGTTGCTTTAGAGATTTCAGAAATTTGGGATGATCTTTTAAAAAAGCGAGCTAGAGCCATTTCTGTAGAGTCTGCACGAGAAAATTTTCTCACCAAGCACTGCAACATAATTTATCAGGGTGCTGGAACCGAAAGTTTTATAGACATCAAAGATTTACAGCGTTGTCGAGTCAATAAAATCGATTGGACTGGACGTGAAGTCTACGTTGGTGTGGATTTGTCAATGAGCAACGACAACACAGCGGTAGCGATTTGTGCAGAGGAAAATGGAAGAATTTTAGCTGATGTAGTTTGCTTTATTCCTGAAGGACGAATAGATGAGAAAAATAAGTTTGAAAAGCTTGATTACCGCCGATGTTGTCAAAGGGGAATAAGCCGCTTTTTTCGTGAAAAAAGTCGGCACAAAAAAGCCTATGGGGCGGATTTCGATTCCGCCCCCTTTACACCCCCACCTAAACGACTCAAAGGGCTTTGCCCTTTGGAAACCCTTTGTTTGGTGAAAAATTTTACCGATGGGAGGCGAAAATTGGGGGTTTAAATACGATACACAGCTACTTATAGAAGGTGAGAATTTAGATGAAAACGTGATAAGCAAGTACTTTAAAGAACACTTTAGCGGAGATTGCCTTCTAGTAGTCGGAGATGAGGACGTGATAAAAATACATTTTCACACTAATGAGCCGTGGCAAATTTTACAGTATTGTGCCTCACTAGGTGAGATCTATGATATCACGATAGAAGACATGTATAGACAATCGCAAGGGTTAAAAGGTTGAGTCTACGTTATTGATTTTTAAAGATTTGTAATTGATGGAGTGGTTTTAAACTAGGGTACGAATTAATTTATAGATATAATAAATGGTAAAAAGGGTAAAGCTAGGTTTACTGCTTGGCTAATTATTTTCCTTAAGAGAACGGATTTAAGTTAAGATGTAAACTAATTTATACTAAAGAAAATGAAAAAATATAGATGGTCAAAGATGGCAAAACTTAGTTTACTGTTTGGCTAATGATTTTCCTTAGGAGAACGGCTTTAAGTTAAGATGTAAACTAGTTTATAGTAAAGAAAATGAAAAAATATAGATGATCAGATATGGAAAAACTTAGTTTACTGTTTGGTTAATGATTTTCTTTAAGAGAACGGGTTTAAGTTAAGATGTAAACTAATTTATAGTCAAGAAAATAAAAAATATGTAAATGGTCAAAAAGGGCAAAACGTAGTTTCTTTTGCCAAGCTTTTCTTTCCTTAAAGAAAAGCGGAAAGGGGTAGTTTTTATGTCAAAGACAATAGGGATCGATTTAGGAACAACGAATTCATGTGTAGCGGTTATAGAAGGTGGAGAACCTGTAGTTATAGCCAATGCTGAAGGAGCGAGAACGACTCCGTCAATAGTAGCTTTCTCTAAAAACGGAGAAAGATTAGTTGGTCAAGTAGCTAAGCGTCAAGCTATAACTAATCCAGAACGCACTGTAACTTCGATAAAACGCGAAATGGGTTCGAATTATAAAGTATCTATCGATGGCAAGAATTTTTCACCGGAAGAAATTTCAGCAATGATTTTACAGAAACTGAAAGCAGATGCAGAAAGTTATTTGGGCGATAAAGTAACTCAAGCTGTCATCACTGTACCGGCTTACTTCACAGACGCTCAAAGGCAAGCTACGAAAGATGCTGGTAAAATAGCAGGCCTAGAAGTAAAACGTATTATAAACGAACCCACAGCTGCGGCTTTATCATATGGGATAGATAAAGAAAATGATCAAAAAATCATGGTGTATGATTTAGGTGGTGGAACATTTGACGTATCTATTATAGAAATGGGCGAAGGTGTTCAGGAAGTTTTAGCCACGGCGGGAAACAACCGCTTAGGAGGAGACGACTTTGACCAGAGAGTTATAGACTGGATGGTATCTTCGTTTAAATCTGAAACAGGTATAGACTTGAAAAACGATAAGATGGCTATGCAAAGATTGAAAGAATCTGCGGAAAAAGCTAAGATTGAACTTTCGGGCGTAACTACAACGGCTATAAACCTTCCTTTCATTACAGCAGATGCTACAGGGCCTAAACATTTAGATTTAACGCTTACGAGGGCAAAGTTTAATGAACTTACGAAGGACTTAGTTGAAAATACTATGGGACCAGTACGCCAGGCTTTGAAAGACTCTGGTTTAGCAATAGGAGAAATCGACAAAGTATTGATGGTTGGCGGATCATCTAGAATTCCGGCGGTTCAAGAAGCTGTTAAAAACTTGATAGGCAAGGATCCATTTAAAGGAATAAACCCAGATGAATGTGTGGCTATTGGTGCGGCGCTTCAAGCAGGAGTTTTAGGTGGGGAAGTTCAAGGGCTGTTGTTACTTGACGTTACGCCGTTGTCACTTGGTGTTGAGACTATGGGCGGAGTTATGACTAAAATAATAGACAGAAATACCACTATACCGACCAAGAAAAGCCAGATATTTTCAACAGCTGCAGATAATCAAACACAAGTTGAAATTAATGTTTTGCAAGGTGAACGTGAATTTGCAAGAGATAATAAGCAATTAGGACTATTTACACTTGCGGGCATAGCTCCTGCCATGAGAGGCATACCACAAATAGAAGTTACCTTTGACATAGACGCAAATGGCATTGTAAATGTTCATGCTAAAGACTTGGGAACAGGAAAAGAACAAAAAATCACGATAACGTCTAGCACGAATATGTCAAAAGAAGATATAGAAAAAGCTGTAAAGAACGCTGAGCAATTTGCGGCAGAAGACAAAAAGCGTAGAGAAGAAGTAGATGCAAAAAATGAGGCTGAAAATCTTTGCTATGCTATAGAGAAGCTTTTGAACGAAAACGGAGATAAGATAGATCAAGCTGACAAAGATTCACTCAATGAGAAAGTTAAAAAGTTAAAAGAAACAATCACGTCAGGAAACATTGATAGCATTAAGTCAGAGACAGAAAGCTTACAAAAAGCAATGTACGAAGTTTCGGCTAAACTTTACCAGAATGCTCAAGCAGCTCAACAGGCTGCACCGAACGCTGCAACAGGTGCAGAAAGCCAAACTAATGATAGTGCAAATGGAAATGTTTATGATGCAGACTTTAAGGATGTTGACAATAAGTAAATTTTGTTAATGTTGACTTGAAGGCTGTTATGAGCCCGCGCGGCATAGTGCGGGCTTTAAAAATGTAAATAATAGATTGCTTAAAGGAGATTTGACGATTTTGGCAAACAAAAGAGATTACTATGAAGTGATGGGTGTAGATAAAACAGCAAGCGAAGATGAGATAAAAAAAGCGTTCCGAAAACTTGCCAAAAAATATCATCCTGATTTAAATCCTGGAGATAAAGAAGCTGAAGCCAAATTTAAAGAAGTCAATGAGGCTTATGAAGTCCTTTCGAATAAAGATTCAAGAGCAAAATATGACCAGTTTGGGCACGCTGGTGTAGATCCGAACTATGGAGCGGGCGGTGCTGGTTGGGGTGGAAGTCCGTTTTCAGGGGATATAGACTTAGGAGACATATTTAGTAGCTTTTTTGGAGGGGGCTTTGGTGGTTTCTCAGGGCAACGCTACAGAAAAAATCCAAATGCCCCTGTGGCTGGCAGCGATATCAGTGCATCTGTAAGTTTGTCGTTTGAGGAGGCTGCTAAAGGCTGTAAGAAGGAAATTTCGTATCGTGTTATTGAAAACTGCAAAGAGTGTGCAGGGACTGGGGCAGAGAAAGGCAGCAGTGCAAAGACTTGCCCGACGTGTCACGGCACAGGTCAAACTATGGTTACGCAGAGGACTGCTTTTGGGGTTGTACAAACTTCCAGAACTTGTGACAGATGTCATGGGCAAGGCAAAATAATAGAAAAACCATGCAGGAGCTGCTCGGGCACAGGGCATGTTAGCAGAAGTAAGAAAATAGAGATTAATGTGCCGGCCGGGATAGATCAAGGTCAAATTTTGAATGTTTCAGGGCATGGAAATGCTGGGAGAAATGGCGGGCCTAGTGGAGATTTGCATGTACTTATAAATATAAAACCTCATGAAGTTTTTAAAAGACAGGGCTTTGACGTGTACTGTGAGTTGCCTATTACTTTTGCTCAAGCGGCGTTGGGCTGTGAAGTGACAGTTCCTACGATAGACGGCAAAGTAAGTTACAGCATACACGAAGGGACTCAACCTGGAGATGTTTTTAAATTAAGAGGAAAAGGCATACAAAAATTGCATTCTAGGGGTAGGGGAGACCAATTTGTAAAAGTGGTCATTGAAGTGCCTAGAAATCTTTCTGGAAAACAAAAAACAGCTTTAAAGGAATTTGAATCTTTGGCGAGTGAAGAGAACTATCAGAAAAGAAAAAGTTTTTTTGAAAAAATCAAATCCATGTTTGGAGAATAAAAAATATGTGGACAGAAATAAAATTAAAAGTACCTGTTAAGGACATTGAATTAGCTGAAAGTATAGCCAATATGGTGGTGCCGCATGGAATCTATATTGAGGATTATTCAAACCTTGAAAATGAAGCTAAGGAAATTGCACATACTGATTTGATAGATGAGGACTTGTTGAGCAAAAACCGTGACATTGCTATTATTCATGTTTATATAAAACCGGAGGAAAATCCAAATGAATCCATAGCTTTCCTTAGAGAACGTTTGGCTGCGGCAAAAATAGAAAATGATATTTCTATGAGCTCTTGTGATGTAGATAGTTTTATTAATAATTGGAAAAAATATTTTAAACCAATAAATGTGGGGGAAAGTTTAGTGATTTGCCCCACGTGGGAAAAAATAGATGACAAAATTAAAGGTAAAAAAGTTGTTAAAATTGACCCAGGTCTGGCCTTTGGGACGGGTGCACATGAAACGACTAAATTATGCCTGGAAATGATGGAAAAAGTTATTAATGAAAATGGCAAGGTCTTAGATATAGGTTGTGGAAGTGGTATATTAGGAGTTGCATCTCTCTTGCTAGGAGCTAAGTCCGTCTTGGGCGTAGACATAGATAAACTTGCTGTGAAAACAGCCATAGAAAATGCCAAAATAAATTCTGTACAAGACAAATTTACTGTTGTAGCGGGGAACTTAGTAGATAAAGTTCAAGGAAAATTTGATATAATATTTGCCAATATAGTAGCGGATGTTTTGATTGATCTGAATGAGAAGATAGAAAAGTATATGTATGAAGATACTATTTACATAATGAGCGGGATAATAGACGCTCGTGAAAAGGATGTGTTAGATGCTTTGCCGGAATGTATGAATATTTTACACAAGCGAGAAGAAAATGGTTGGGTTGCACTGATGGCAACACTAAAGAAATAATATTTTGTAGATAATATATTCCATTTTAATTGTAAATGTGGTACAATGTAAAAAAATATTCATTAGGTTTGAACTTTTATGGTTTATATTTTTAGAAAGGCAGGAACACGTTTATGATTAGAAGAAATATGAAGATTTGTTTAGTAACGTTAAGCTTTTTTTTCGGAGGGGTTACTAATACTCTGGTTGCTCTTGAAAGTGGCAAATTACCTACAAATGAAGAAATAAGTACAGTTACAATAAGTTCTTTAGTAGAGTTAGAAACACTTGCAAAAGAGGTCAATTCCGGGAATGATTTCAAAGGGCAGCGTATAAGGCTTGCAGGTGACATAAATTTGACTTCAGATGAAAGTGTTGATGGAAAGGCTACCGACTGGGAATCGATAGGCTATTGCGTATCTAACAATAAATTCATTAAGAACTTTTTCTCAAAGTCTAGAAGCTTTAATGGAACCTTTGACGGCAACGGATACACCATAAACTGCAATGTGAATAATTTTGCAAAAACTCATAAAAACTTTAAAAGTAGTGCTATTTTCGGCTGCATTGGTAAACAAGGTGTAGTAAAAAATTTAAACATAGCTGGAAAAATAGCTACAAAAGGTGATAGCAAAATAGCATTGTCTGGTCTTTGCGACACAAACTATGGGCTGATAGAAAACTGTAATGTTAGAGCCAGTGTAGAGGGTAATACAGGATCAATAGGGATTTGCTTAAACAACTACGGAAAAATAAGAAGCTGCAATGTCAGAGGGAAGTTTATATCGCAGGACCTAGTGTGCGCCGGCATAGCGGGATATAATTATTCTATTATTGAAAATTGCGATGTAAAAGCGGCACTTACTAATTGTGCATCAAAAAGTTCAAATACGAGTGATGGCTTCATTAATCCCGAAACAGGTGGAATTAGTTCATTTAACTACGGCAAAATATCGGAATGTAGCGTAGATTCTTATATTAACAATAAAAATATCGATATAAATGTGAAATATGAATTATATATTGAAAATCAGAAAAACTGTGAATCAAAAAGCAACGATGGCTCAGCAGGAGGGATTGCTTCTACAAATAATGGCTTAATTGAAAATTGCACAGTTAAAGGAGCGATAAATGCTTATAAAGTCGGTGGAATAGCTTCCAAAAACTATGAGACGATAAAAAACTGTAAGGTAGAAGGTTGTATATCGGGAGTAATAGTTGGCGGCATAGCGGCTCAAAACGTTTCAGGAGACAACAAGCTTTTTAGCAAGTTTGCTTTGAGTAGTAATGGGGGACTCGTAGAAAACTGTGATGTCAAAGGTGAAATAAAAACGTTATTTTTAGCAGGAACGATTATTTGTAAAGATTACTGGAACGATGCTCGAGGGCAAGTAAGAAACTGTAATGCAGAATGTACAACTATAGAATACAAAAATGCAAAATAAGATCAAATTAAATTAAAAAGAGGTACTTTGTAGGTGCCTCTTTTTGATATTTTAGGTTAGACTTATATAGCTGGGCATGTAGAGTTGTCCTTAATAGGTGAAGTATTGTTTGATAAATTTAAACTAATTTCATTTTCGCTGAAGTTAGAATGTGATTTACTTGAAATATAGTAATAGAGATTACTACATGAATGGGATATATAACTTCTTGTAGAATTGAAAGCAGAGCCGGTAAAATTTCCGATTTTATCGAGCCCAACATGAGCTAAAGACAGAACATTTTTTCCAGACTTAGAAATGCTACTGTATAAACTTCCTGCAAAGTTCTTTGTAGTGCTTAAAGCAGAACTGGTATAAATTTCAGCTACATCGAGTCCAGTCTGAGCCAGGGACAGAACATTTTTTCCAGACTTAGAAATGCTACTGTATAAATCTCCTGCAAAATTTTTTGTAGTACTTAAAGCAGAACTGGTATAATTTCCAGCTTTATCAAGCCCACTTTGTGCTAAAGGTAAAACATTATTATTTATAGCGTCTTGAACAGCAGGAATAAATTTATAAGCTGCATATCCACTGCCGACCGTTAAAGCGATGACTCCGGCACCGATGGCTATTTTCTTCCAGTTAAATTTAGATGATTTTTCCTCTAGAGGTTTGCTTGCAGGCTTTGTTAGTATTGCTGGCAGTTCAAATGCTGAAGAAGGAACTTCTTTTCCTGCTTGGGCGCGCTCAATGTTGTGATCTATGTTTTTTATTTTCATTTCTAATGCTCTTTTTTCTGATCCAGAAATATCATTGTTTAAGCGTGCTTCGCAAGATTTTCTAAGTTCCATTAATTTTTCAAGCACTGTTGAACAAGAACTTGCTTGTGCTGGTGAAGTTGTTGATGAAAGAGGGGTTTCTTTCTCTTCTCGAGCGCTCTCAATGTTGCGATCTTTTTTTTCTGATTCAGAAAGTTCTCTAGGTTTCTTTGATTCCTCAATCACTGTTAAATTAGGATTTGCAGCTTGACTAGTGGCACTGGTTATAATGGCTTCTGGAGAATTTTCGGCAACGCAAGACAAGCTAGCAGCTGATCCACCAATTATTGAACATGTTAAAATACCTGCGATTAATTTTTTGTTTTTCATTTTACATAACTCCCTTTTGTTTTTTTATTTAATGACAAAATTAGTTTATCATTTCAGAGCTTTGGAGTGGTGAATAAGCTGTTAAAGGTTTATGAACTTTTTGTTAATTTATAAGGAGCTTATGCAGGAGTGTTTATTTAATATTAACTTTTTTCTAGAATGCAAGTAATTAAGTTACAAAAATAGCCACGTATTAGATACGTGACTAGAAGATCAAGGAAAACTGCGGAGGGTTTATTAATATAAAATACAAAAGAGATTAGGCAACTTAAAGGTTGTAAGTGTGACGAGTGATGCTATAAAAATTTGTAGGAAGTGATAATGAGAGCCAAGGCTAAGTATATAATAAATAAAAATTTAAGTTTTTTTAATATGAGAAAAATCTATTCCTTCTTTATATGGATGAACAGCTATTCCAGAAAACTTTGGGCTTATGGCGAAGTATTGCATTTGGCTAAACATAGGGTAAACTACAGCGGCACTGTTTAAGGTTTTTTCGGCTTCTGTTAGCAGTTTTATACACTCGTTTTTGTCCGATGTAGTTTTTGCAAGTCTTAACAGCTTATCGTAAGCTTGACTTTTGTAGCAAGATATGTTGGACTTACAGTCTGACGTAAACTTTTCTAAGAAGCTTAAAGCTGAGTCATTATCACTATATATAGGAGTAAGCGCGATTTGAAAATCTGCATTATTAACATGATTGGTTAATTCGTTAAACGAAACAGGATTCATGTTGAAATGAAAGTCCAATTTTTCATTTAATTTTTCAAGGATATTGCTAACCATTTTTTTGATTTCCGGACTGTCTAGACAGGTTATTGTTACTTTGGGCAAGGTTTTTATTTTAAGTTCACTCAATCCCTTGTCAAGATAACTTTTCGAATTAACTTCTTCTTTTAGGCAGTTATTGCTTTGCACAACATCTCTGAAAAGAATGTCGTTTACTTGCATTTTGTTTGATATAATATCGTTTTCGATTTGACAGTTTGATGGTAAGCTATTTAGAGCGAACTCTCTGTTTATTGAAGTTAAGATACCTTTTCTGACATTTACATTTGAAAAAACTTCGTTTTCACAGTTAAAAGTTAAAGCCCACAAAACGTTATTGAATGGGAGTAAATTGAGGTTTTTATCTTTTGCTTTATCTGTTTCGTCTATGGGAAGGGGCGCAGCTGTTAAAGAACCATTTTTTATTTCAGATGCAACGTTTTGTATACTTTTATTTATTGTGAAATTTATGCCTTCTGCACATGTGGCATTACTTCCTGAATAGATATCGTTTTTTACAAGTGTTAACGTCTTAAAATGTTCCCAGCCGTACTTATTTTTTATTTTAAATGGGCCATTGCAGATGACGCTAGTGTGAGATAAACCGTATTGTCCGGCACAAGACTCAAAGAAATCTTTGTTACAAGGCATAGTAGGCGGTGTAGCTAAGAGTTTTGGGAAATTTTCATATGGTGATTCAAGATCAAATTTTATGGTGTATTTGTCAATGACACTTACACCGAGGGGAAGTTTTGACTTTTCGTTTAAGTGAATGCTTTTAGCGTTTTTTATACAATATAGTGTATGAACCAAGGGAGAATTTGTTTTCGGATCTAAGACTCTTTTAATTGCAAACTCGAAATCGTTTGCAGTTAATGGAGTTTTATTTTTATCTGCCCAGGTTAAACCTTGCTGTAAATTAAAAGTGAAGGAAGTGAAATCTTCGTCATTTGTCCAGGAAGAAGCAACTCCGGACAAAACTTCATTATTTTCGCCTATTCTAGTTAGTCCCTCAAAAATATTTAATATGACAGTATTAGAAGAAAAGTCATTAGCAACTTGAGGGTCTAGAGTTTTGGGTTCGGCATCTAAGTTATACTTTATTGCTTGAATGGAAGGCTTGCTGCTGTGACACGCTGAAAAAGAAGAGCACATAATAGAGATTAAAAGCATAGCAACTATTTTTTTCATTAAAAAGCTCCTTAGAGTTTTATTTTATTTCTATTTTAGCATATTTTATTTTTTTGTATAGAACATTTTAAAAATAATTTGTAGTAAAATGTAAGTTTATTTGTGTAGGAAACTACACTAATTTATACGCTATAATTCTGATTTGTTTAAAAATTATAAAAAATATCTTTAAAACAAAATTTTATATTGACTTTTATAAAACCGCATTATATAATTGATTTGTAGCAATATATAAAAAATATGCACATAATATTCAAAAACAGTAGATTATTACTTAAAAGGAGGTTGGATAAATTACTTTAGTATATCATTACGAGGATTTTAATAGCCATCACGAAAAATCCTCAAGTAAAAAGTTACAATGGTGGAGAAATGGAGTGCGAAATGAAAAGAATAATTATTGTTTTGTTGTCTGTTCTGTTATGTACGCTGCTACTTATAGGATGTGGTCAATCTAATACTTGGAACCCACTTAAGAGCAATAAAGAATTAAACATAGCACTTTTGGGTTCAAATGCGGACTTAGAGGAAAGGCAAGATTTTTTAGCGGGTGTAGATTTAGCTATTGCTGAATTGGCACAAGAAGGAATAACTATAAAATACAAACTTTTTGACGATGGTGGAAGTTATGACAATGGTATTACAAATGCACAGCAAGTGGCTACTGACGAAAAATTTCAAATGGCATTTACTTTCCAATCGTTTGAGATTGTTGATACGATAGCAACGCTGTTTAATGACGCGAAAAAACCTTTATTTATAATAGACGGATGTTATGATAAGACAATGAATGCAGGATATGAATACGTGTTTAATATGACAATATCGGCAGAGGATGCAGGAAATGCGTTGGGACAATATGTCATAAAGAAAGGTTATAAATGGATAGCTGTAGCTCATTCAAACTCAGAGTATTCTTTAAATTTCCAAGAAGGATTTAACGATGCAGTTAGTGGTAATGGCGTTAGCACGATTATAGATTTAGTTTCTGGACCAAACAAGCAAAGTGAATTTGATGAAGTTTGGAATAGATGGAAAGTTTTAGGAGTACAAGCTGTAGTTTTGAGTTTTGACGATATGGACTGGGCTGTAGAACTGGTTAAGCTTATAAAAGAACGCGACCCGAACATGAAAATATTGGCCGATGCGTATTTTAATGATTTATCTTATATGAATGATTATGGCAAATATTTAGAAGGTATGATAATGCCTAGCTCTTACCCTGTAGATTCTAATGAAAAATTACAGAGATTTTATGATGAAAATGAATCTAAAATTACTTATTTAGACATAACGAGTATAAGTGCACAAGGTTTTGATCTTATTAAAATGATTGCAAGCAATTTAAAAGAAGTTACCACAGCAAAAGAGTTTGTTGAATCTATGATGAACGAAAAAGGCTATAATGGGGTAACTCAGATCAAGTTCAAACAAAGTGGCAAATTGGACAAAACGCCTAAATATTGGGTAATAAAGAACGGTAAGGTATGGCGTGAAGAAAATGAGAATGCAAAATAATGGTTTTTAATAAAAACTAAAGGAGGAAGATTTATGGAAGAAAAAAAACTTTTCAGAGATGAAGCTTTGGAAACAGTTTCAAATCCGGAGCAGTTAGACCAGCATGTAAGGATAACAAGACCTTATATTTGGATTATCATTTCTGCAATTGTTGTAATGGCCATTTTGGTTGGAATATGGGCTTTTACTGGAAACATTTCATCTGGAACGGACGCTAAGGGAGTTGTGTTTCCGGCTGACAGTGTTATAATTTCTAATTCGGTTTCTAACGGCGTTGTAACGGACGTCTTGGTAAAAGAAAATAGCATTGTAGAAAAGGGCGACATTTTAGCCGTTATACCAAATACAGAATTATTACAGCAAATTGCTACATTACAAGCAACTGGAGCAGCAAACAGCGCAAGTTTAGACGCTTTGAAATACCAGTATATTACTAGTTCTTTTGTAGTAGCGGACAAACCTGGTACCATCAATGGGATAACTTCTTTGAGGGCTAATGTACAAGAAGGAGATCAGGTAGCTATAAATGTATCAGATCAGAGTGCGTCAAATACTAAAGAAATTTTAGCTTATGTGCCGTATTCTGCTGCTATGAACTTTAAAGTAGGAATGGCCGCTCAAGTCACTCCGCTGAATGTAAAAAGAGAAGAATACGGGTATATGATAGGCACAGTTAGTAGGATAGGAACTAGTACGATAACAGAGGAAAGTATAGTTAGTGCTATGGGGACGAAAAAATATATTACGGCACTAGACTTAACAGGGGACTGCGTAGAAGTTAGGATCAGGATAAATGTTGATACGAACACGAAGAGTGGGTTTGAGTGGTCAAATAGTAAAGGTGCTAATTTGGCGGTAGATGTCGGAACTGTATGTAATGTAAAATTCGTTACAGAAGCTAAGCACCCGATAGACTTATTAATTTAATTTTATTTAAATCGAATTAAAAAGAAAAGTTTATAAATAAAGGAGAAAGGATGGAAAAAATGAGTAATAAGGTTTGTAAAGTGCCAATAATTCTCCAAATGGAAGCTCTAGAATGCGGTGCAGCTTCACTTGCAATGATATTTGCGTATTACAAAAAGTATATACCGCTTGAGAGATTACGTTACGAGTGCAGTGTATCTAGGGACGGTTGTAACGCTAAAAACATGTTGCTTGCAGCGAGACATAACGGCATGGTTGCAAAGGGCTTTTCATATAACAGTGTTGAAAAGTTGCAAGAAAACGTATCATATCCTGCCATAATACACTGGAATTTTAACCATTTTGTGGTATTATGTGGCTTCAAAAATGACAAAGCTATCATAGCTGACCCGGCTGCAGGTATGACTAAAGTTCCTATGGAAGAATTTAAAAAGTCGTTTACAGGAATAGCTTTAACGTTTACTCCGGGTGAAGATTTTGTTGCAGATGGAGAAAAACAAACTGTAATGAAGTTTTTACTGAAGAGATTGAACGGTGCGATTATTCCGCTTTGCTTTGTATTATTAGCAGGTCTTTTGCTGTCGATTACCGGTTCCATACAATCTGTATTTTCAAAGGTTTTCTCGGATAAAATCTTATATGGAGCGGATAGAAGTATAATGATGCCACTTTTGGGGGCAATGACACTCACACTGATCATAACGTTCACTTTAACGGGCTTGAGGTCAATTTATTTGCTGAAGATAAAAGGGAAAATGAGTGTAAATTCCGGCATGTTGTTTATGTGGCATGTGTTAAGGATGCCGGTTGAATTTTTTTCGCAAAGATATACGGGGGATATCAGTTCCAGGCAAGACAGTAATGATACAGTTGCAAGGACAATTTGCGATAGAGTAGCCCCGATTGTTTTGAATTTAATAATGATAGGGGTTTATTTTGCCGTACTCATCTATTACGACTGGGCTATGGCGTTGATAGGCTTAGCAGCAGCGCTCATAAATATACTTATCATAAAACTTGTATCGAGGCAAAATGAAAACGATAATAAAGCATTATCTAGAGATGGTGGACAGCTCCAAGGTAGCACGGTTGCTGGTATTAGTATGATAGAAACTATAAAATCCAGCGGCTGTGAAGCAGGTTTCTTCCAGAAATGGATAGGCTATCAAACTAAATATTCAAACGGTGTCCAAAAAATAAGAGAAAGAAATGCATATGTTTCTATCTTGCCTTCTTTGATAAAAGGGTTTGCGGACATAGTAATACTGCTCTTAGGTGTTTACAACATTTTAATGGGTCGATTTACAGCAGGTACGCTATTGGCATTCCAAAGTTTCTTAAGCCAGTTTTTATCTCCTGTTTCAGACTTAGTTGGAATAGGCCAAGAAATTCAGGCATTAAGCGGAGATACGGCGAAAATAGAAGACGTATTGAGGTACCAGCCGGATGTTAAAATAGACCTAAATGAAACGAATGATCCTGCTTTTAATAAAAAAGATTTTAAAAAATTAAATGGAAAAGTTGAAATAAAAGATGTGACGTTTTCATACAGCCCGCTTTCAGCTCCTGTTTTGAAGGATTTAAACATCAAAGCGGAAAAAGGTCAAATGATAGCTCTGGTTGGGGGAAGCGGCAGTGGTAAATCTACTATTTCAAAACTAATAGCGGGACTTTATCCTGTGGAACATGGCGAGATTTTATTTGACGGAAAGAAAATCTCTGAAATAGATAGACTGGTTTATAGAGGTTCGCTTTCTATGGTGGATCAAGAAGTTACTTTGTTCCAGGATACCATCCGTAATAATATCACCATGTGGGACACTTCCATAGATGAAGAGACGCTGATAAAAGCTTGCAAAGACGCGTGCATACATGATGATATATTGTTGAGGGAAAACGGTTACAATCATGTTTTAGTTGAAAACGGAAAGGACTTTTCGGGAGGACAGAGGCAGAGATTTGAAATCGCTAGAGCATTTGTTGCAAATCCAAGCATTATGATTCTGGACGAAGCGACGTCTGCGCTGGACCCGACCACAGAAAAAGCTGTGATGGACGCAGTAAGAAGAAGAGGAATAACTTGCTTTATAGTTGCACATAGACTGTCTACCATCAGGGATGCAGATGAGATAGTTATGTTGGAGCATGGAGAGATAGTAGAAAGAGGTACACACAAAGAGTTAATAGAACTCGATGGGAAATATGCTCGTTTAGTTAAGAGCGAGTAGAAAGGAGGCTAAATAAATGGATTTTTCAGAAAAGGTTAAAAGTAAGAAATTACTTGAAAAAGACATGTTCAAAGAGGCGTGCAATGAGATAACGAAATCGGCTGTTGGGAACAGTTTTGAAGAAGAATTTAAGAACAATTTAAATGAAAATAAAGATGTCCAACTTGCAGCAGCATTAGACAGAGTTACCGATTACTATAACATGGACAGAATTGTCTTGAGCAAATATGATATGCAAGATGATTCAAACTTAGACACAGCTCTTGGCATAACGGGACTTACACGCCGTGAGGTAGCATTAAAGAGAAGCTGGTGGGTTCACGGTGAAGGTCCGATAATAGCGCAAACTAAAGAAGGCAAAATAGTTACGCTTATTCCCAGGAAATTTGGTGGGTACTCATATACAGATCCGGTTACGGAAAAGGTAATAAGAATAAATAAAAGTACCGCTCAAAACATTTCAGCTTTTGGTAAATGTTTTTACAAGCCATTTCCGAATGATAGGTCGATGAATGTTAGAGATTTAATCAAATATGTCTTAAGGTCATTTTCAATTTTTGATATATCGTTTTTAGCGGGAATAGCGATAGTTGTAAGCTTAATGGGACTCGTAATGCCAAAGATTACACAAATTATTTATAACCAGATTATACCTTCCGGGACGATAAAAGATATTTTCCCTATGGGAGCGCTTCTTTTAGGAGTTACATTTGGTTCGACTGTATTTAGCTTGTTCCAGTCATTATGGATAGCAAGAATAGGCGACAAAATACAATTTAGCACACAAGGAGCATTGTGGATAAGGCTTTTGAATTTGCCTATTGGTTTTTTCAAAAATTACGGTTCAGGAGACCTTGCGGTAAGGACGTTTAGGCTGAACCCAATATGTAGTTCCATAAGTGGAAATTTAATGCCTACGATGTTAACGGTTGTTTTTTCTTTTGTATATTTGTGGCAAATAACGTCTTTGTCGGCAAGTTTCTTTTTGCCTACAACGTTGATCATTTTTTGCATGTTGGCATCAAACCTTTTAAATGGATATTTTTACACAAGGCTCAACAAAGAAGCTAGTAAAGTATCTCCAGCGTTGAATAGTACGGTTTACCAACTGTTTAGTGGAATTTCAAAAATTAAAGTAGCGGGTGCTGAAGTTAGGGCATTTTCGATATGGGCAAAGCTTTACTCTAAACTGGCAAAGATACAGTTTTCGCCCAACATGTTTATAAAGCTTTCAGGTGCTATAAATGGGGCTATTAGCTTAGGTGGCACAATGCTTATTTATTGGATTGTATATTCTAGTAACATACCACCGGCCGACTATATGGCATTTAATGCGGCATTCGGAGCGTTCTCTGCATCTATATTGCAAATATCCGGAATAGTAACGGAAATAGCTTACTTAAAGCCATCTATCGAGCTGCTAGAGCCTATTTTAAAGGAAGTTCCGGAATCAAATGCTAATAGAATTAAAGTTGATTCTATTTCTGGAAAAATTGATATAAATCATTTGAAGTTTAGATATGATAAGGACAGCCCGCTCATTATTGATGATTTGAATTTATCTATTAAAAAAGGTGAATACTTAGGAATAGTAGGGTCAACAGGTTGTGGAAAATCAACATTATTTAGGCTATTGTTGGGGTTTGAGAAACCTCAATCGGGCGGAGTTTATTTTGATAATCAAAGTTTAAGTAAGTTAGACCTTCATAGTGTAAGGCGTAAGATCGGTATAGTTCTTCAAAACGGCAAGTTATTTGCAGACAGCATTTTTGCAAATATAACTATCACTAACCCAAATGCTACGATGGATGACGCATGGGTTGCGGCGGAAAAAGCTGGTTGTGCAGAAGATATAAAGAGCATGCCTATGGGTATGCATACCATGGTTTCTGAAGATGGTGGAGGTATTTCAGGTGGTCAAAAGCAGAGAATAATGATAGCAAGGGCACTTATATCGAACCCGGAACTTTTGATGTTTGATGAGGCTACATCGGCGCTAGATAATATCACTCAATCTATAGTTGTAGACACATTGGAAAAGATGGATATAACGAGGATAGTCATAGCTCATAGGCTGTCGACGATAAAAAAATGCGATAGGATAGTTTATTTGCATAGAGGGAAAATAGTAGAAGAAGGAACCTACGATGAGCTGATGGCGTTAAATGGGCGCTTTGCAGAGATGGCAAAACGTCAGCTGGTTTAGGGGGTGAGTGAGTTGAGGAAAGAGTTAAGATGTTTTTTTGAAAAACTTTTCACAGAACCTGAATTTCGTCAGATATTTGCAAGCACTAAATCGGCAAGAGAAGGCTATGAATTAGCTAAACCTTATTTAAGCGAGACGACTTTTGAGGAATTTAAAGATGGAATAAGCTATGTACATGGGAAACTTTACGATAAGCATTATAAAGAGATGTCAGAGTTTGACCTAGAAAACATTTCTGGGGGAGTAAAGGACGAGTTTGTCAGCATTGTTGGTTTCTTAAACAACTTAAATGATTACATGTGATGGGAGGAGATGCTTATATGGAGAAATTTTTAGATTGCTTAACGGAAAATGAAGATTTGAGATCTTTCTTTTTAATGCAAAACTCTATTGATGGAGCATATGAGGTAGCCAAGCCTTTTCTTGATGAAAATATGACTAAAGATAAATTTTCAAAAGAGATGACAGGGCTTGCAAGAAATATTATTGAAAGTGGAGAACTTTCTGATGATAAGCTAAGCAATGTAGCGGGTGGCGTAATGATAGCTCCATGGAAAGTAATAGGAGCTTGTGAAGACCCAAAAAAGTTCCAAGTAAATTAAAGTTTAAACTTGTAAGCTGAGGTTTTGATTTTTATGGAGGTGCGGGAGGGACAGCTTACATTTTTATAAAATGATAAAAGGAGGCTGTAGTACAAGTTAAGCATAATTTTAAAATTGCAAAGAAAATTTAAATTTGAAAGGGTGTTTGAAATGAAA
>OLPF01001480.1_pt1 | contig 19061 bp, 16 predicted proteins | sample 1673121 | NCBI WGS metagenome assembly OLPF01 (sample SAMEA3136756, study PRJEB25190) | human gut metagenome
GGCACCGGCAACTACAACGACTCCACCGCGAAAATTTATACCGATCTCGGCCTGTTCACCTGCAACGAGCAGTTCGGCGCAGACGCGTCCTCCCTTTTCAATGTCATCACCGGCTATTCCCGTCCGCCGGAGTACAAGCACTTCATCGTTGCGCCGCACGGCATGCGCAGCTTCTTTGAGTACATGATCCGTCAGGAGACCGAAAACGCCAAAAAGGGTTTGCCCAGCGGCATCACGGTCAAAGTCAACTCCCTCGTTGACCCGAAGATCATCGAGCTTCTCTATGAAGCCTCCAAGGCCGGTGTGCGCGTGCAGCTTATCGTGCGCGGCATCTGCTGCCTCATTCCGGGCATCGAAGGCGTCAGCGAGAACATCACTGTCATGAGCATTGTCGGTCAGCTTCTGGAGCACAGCCGTATCTTCCGCTTTGAAAATGCCGGCAACCCGCGCATTTACATGGGCAGCGCGGACTGGATGCCCCGCAATCTCGACCGCCGCGTGGAGCTTGTTTTCCCCATCGAGGACGAAACACAGAAGGCCCGCGCCTTCGGCATTCTTGATACCATGCTGAGCGACACCACAAACGCCCGTTTCATGCAGAGTGATACAAGCTACGAGCACGTTGACCTGCGCGGCAAGAAGAAAATCAGCTCGCAGCTTACATTCTACCATGAAGCACAGGCGCGTCTGAAAGAGCTGCAGTCCATCGAAAAGGACAGCGTTTTGATCCCGATCCACTCCGCGGAAGAATAAAGCTTGCATAGTTGTAAATAAAAGATTATAATAGAATAAATTGAGCGGACTTCGGTGCGTTTTGCTGTCCGCACACCACAACGAAAGGTTGAGGAACGATGAAAAGAATCGGTATTTTAACAAGCGGCGGCGACTGTCAGGGCCTCAACGCCTCCATTCGCGGCGTTGCAAAGTCGCTTTACGAAGAATTCGGCAACGACGTAGAGATTTACGGCATCAAAGACGGCTATAAAGGTCTTATTTTCGGCGAATACAAGCTGATGAAACCGGAAGATTTCTCCGGCATCTTAACGCTCGGCGGTACCATTTTGGGTACCTCCCGCCAGCCGTTCAAGCTCATGCGCGTTATCGATGAAAACAGCGTCGATAAAGTCAAGAACATGAAGGATAACTACAAGAAGATGAAGCTTGACTGCCTCGTCATCCTCGGTGGCAACGGCACACAGAAAACCGCAAACCTTCTGCGCGAGGAAGGCCTCAATGTCGTCTCCCTGCCGAAGACCATCGACAACGACGTCTGGGGCACCGATATGACATTTGGCTTCCACAGCTCCGTAGAGATTGCGACGAATGTCCTCGACTGCATTCACACCACCGCCACCTCCCACGGCCGCATTTTCTGCGTGGAGATCATGGGTCACAAAGTCGGCTGGCTGCCGCTTTATGCCGGCATCGCGGGCGGCGCAGATGTGATTTTGCTGCCGGAGATCCCGTATGATATTGACAAAATCGCAAAAACATTGGATAATAGAATCGCAAACGGCAAGAAGTTCTCCATTCTCGCCGTAGCCGAGGGTGCGCTATCCAAGGAAGAGGCCGCCATGAAGAAGAAGGACTTCAAAAAGGCGCGTGCCGAAATGAAGTACCCGTCCATCGTGTACCGCCTTGCAGACGAGCTTGCCTCCCGTGTGGATAACGAGATCCGTGTCTGCGTACCGGGTCACTTCCAGCGCGGCGGCAGCCCGTGCGCCTACGACCGCGTGCTCTCCACACGCTTCGGCGCGGCAGCCGCAATGCTCATCCGCGAGAAGAACTACGGCAACATGGTCGGCCTTGTCAACGGCAAGATCGTCCCGGTACCGCTCAGCGAGGTCGCAGGCAAGCTGAAAACCGTCCCGGTCGATTGCGAAGAAATCCTCGCAGCCCGTGAGATCGGCATTTCCTTCGGCGACTAAATTCGCACAAAACGTCAAAAGAGACGTTTTAATAAAAAGGATTGTATTGAAAGGATTGACCCACATGAAATTTTCCGTCAGTATGTACAGCTACATGCAGAAGATCCGCTCCGGCGAGGCTACTCCGTTTGAGCTGATCGCGAAGACCAAGGAACTCGGCTTTGATGCCATTGAGTTTGTCGATTTCACCGATTTCGGCACCGGCACCCAGGAAGAGCGTCTCGCTCACGCCGAAGAGCTCCGCAAGGAATGCGAGCGCGTCGGCCTTGAGATTTCCGCACTCGTCATGAGCTGCGACTTCATCACCGGCAGCGACGGCGACCTCGATAAAGAGATTGCTCGCGTAAAGGATTACGTCGACATCGCACACGTCCTCGGTGTCACCCGTATGCGCCACGACGCAGCCATCGGCTATGCACGCAACTCCGGTGACTTCTGCCCGTTTGATACAATGCTCCCGCGCCTCACAAAGGCCTGCAAGGAAATCACGGAGTACGCTGCACAGTTCGGCATCCGCACCATGGTCGAAAACCACGGCTTCTATGTGCAGGATTCCGAGCGTGTCGAGAAGCTCTACGCAGCGGTCGACAACAAAAACTTCGGCCTCCTCACCGATATGGGCAACTTCCTCTGCGCAGATGAGGACCCGGCTTCCGCATTTGCAAGAGTTGCGCCGTATGCGTACTATGTCCATGCAAAGGACTTTATTGTAAAGCCGTTCACGGATGCCGATCCGGGCGAAGGCAGCTTCCGTTCCCGCGGCGGCAAGTACCTGCGCGGCACCATTGTCGGCCACGGCAATGTACCGATCAAGCAGTGCATGTATCAGCTGAAGCGTGCAGGCTATGACGACTGCATCTCCATCGAGTTTGAGGGCATGGAGCCGGTCTTTGATGCACTGCGCATCGGCCTTGCAAACCTCAAGAAGTATTGGGCTGAGGTCTGATCCCCCCTATATCCAAAAACCTAATTTAAAGGTTGGGCTTCGTGTCTTTTCGGCACGGAGCCTTTTCTTATGCCCCTAACGGGAGATGTCATATCACATGTTATATCACCTTGAAATTAACTTCTCTTCTTTTTCGAATCATATCATTTTAGCACGGACAAGAGAAAACAGAGCTTTTTTGTTCCCCCGCTTGCAATACAACTCAGAAAGGTGTACAATGAAAATGAATTTTGCACATCTGTGTCCTGCATAGCTGCACAAGAACTTAAGGAGTGATTGAAAATGTCCGTTAAAGAAAAATTTCTGGATTACGTAAGCTATGACACCCAGTCCGATTCTTCCAGCACCACTATGCCCTCCACCATGAAGCAAAAGCTGCTCGCACAGCACCTTGCCGATGAAATGGTCTCCATGGGCATTGAAGATGCACACATGGACGAGTGGGGTTATGTTTACGGCACCATTCCCGCAAACTGCGAAAAGAAGAACGTCGTCGGCTTCATCGCGCACATGGATACCGCAGAAGAAGTCTCCGGCGCAAACGTCAAAGCCCGCGTCATTGAAAATTACGACGGTGAAGACATTGTCCTCAACAAAGAACTCGGCATCGTCACCGATGTTGAAAATTTCCCGATTCTCAAAAAATTCAAAGGTAAAACGCTTATCGTTACCGACGGTACCACCTTGCTCGGCGCAGACGACAAGGCAGGCGTAGCCGAGATCATGCAGGCTGCGGAAGACATCATCAAAAACAACCTCCCCCACGGCGAAATCCATATCGCATTTACCCCGGACGAGGAAATCGGCGCAGGCCCGAATAAGTTCGACGTCAAGGGCTTCGGCTGCGATTTCGCCTACACGCTCGACGGCGGCGAGCTTGGCGGCCTCGATTATGAAAACTTCAACGGCACCTCCGCCGATGTGGAGATTACCGGCAGAAGCGTGCATCCGGGCAGCGCAAAGAACAAGATGATCAACGCAAGCCGCGTCGCCATGGAGTTCGCTTCCCTGCTGCCGAGCCGCGAAGTGCCGGAAAACACCGAGGGCTACGAAGGCTTTGCGCATCTCAACAACATGGAGGGCGACGTAGAGCACGCTCACCTGCACTACATCATCCGCGACCACGACCGCGACCTTCTGGAAGCGAGAAAGGATAAATTTAACCTCGCGGCCGAGTTCATCAACCGCAAGTACGGCTTAGAGCTCGTCAAGGTCACACTGAAGGACGCATACTCCAACATGAAAGAAATGATCCTGCCGCATCAGGAAATCCTCGACGTTGCCCGCGCCGCCATGCGCAAAAATGACGTAGAGCCGGTCACCACCCCCATTCGCGGCGGCACAGACGGCGCACGCCTGTCCTTTATGGGTCTGCCCTGCCCGAATCTCTGCACCGGCGGCGAGCTTGCACATGGCAGAAACGAATTTGCCGTTCTGGAAGAGATGGAGACCATCGTCGAGATTGTCAAGTCCATCGCAGAGCTCGTTGAATAATGGAAAAGGAACCTAAAACTATGCTGCGATTTGGAACAATCGGCACCGGCTGGATCGCGAACAGCTATGTAGACGGCGCTTTGGACAGCGGCCTGTGGCAGCTCACCGCCGTTTACTCCCGCACAAAAGAGAAAGGTCTGGCTTTTGCTGCGCCTTACGGCGTTAAAACCGTCTTTACCGACCTCGAAGAAATGGCCGCAACGGACAAAATCGACGCGGTGTATATCGCAAGCCCGAACAAACTGCATATCGAGCAGGCACGTGTTTTTCTGGAGCACGGCAAGCACGTCATTTGCGAAAAGCCGCTTTCCGCCCACGCAAAAGATGTAGCAGAGTTGCAGGCGCTTGCAAAAGAGCGCGGGCTCATCTACCTTGAAGCCATCATGTTCATGCACCTGCCGCAGAGAAAGCTTTTGGAAGAAGCTTTAAAAAAGATCGGCGATATCTCCGTGGCGAAGATTGATTTCTGCCAGCGCTCTTCAAAGTACGATGCGTACCTCGCGGGCAGCCTGCCGAATATCTTTAACCCCGCGCTCGAGACCGGCGCTTTGATGGATCTTGGCGTTTATTGCGTCTATCCCGCGCTGTATCTGTTCGGTAAGCCGCAGAACACGCTCGCCGTGTCGCATTTATTGGCGTCCGGCGCAGACGGCAGCGACATTGTCGCCATGCAGTACCCGGATAAGCTCGTGAACCTCGTGTTCTCCAAGGTCGGTCAGGCCGGCGCGAACACGGATTTTCAGGGCACAAACGGCACTGTATCCGTGGAGTCCATCTCAAAACTCGCCAACATCTCCATCCGTTATAACAACGGCACCGTAGAGGAGATTTGCGGCGAAGAAGAAAAATTCAAGCTGATGGGCTACGAAGCGAAGGATTTTTACCGCTATATTACAGAGCCCGAAGCTTCCCGCGCGGAATACGAGCAGTGCTCCGCCCTCGCTTACGACGTTTCCGCCTATATGGAAGAAATCCGCAAGCTCGCGAACATTCGCTTCCCCTCCGACAACTAAACCATAAAACAAAACGGCACCGCATGATGAGGTCTTTTCCCGTGCGGTGTCGTTTTCGTATGGAGTGAATTCAGTTCTTAGCGTCTCTATTGTTCTTTTTACGCGGGCTTTCCGGGTCTTCATCTGTGTGCCGAATATCCTGCATTACGTCCCATGGCGTCAGCATACCGAGCAGCGGCTCATCTCGGCTCCCCGTCTTCGTGATGAAAATGACCGAAAGGCGTTTGTTGCGACCGCGTATCTTCTCAAACATACGCCGTGCCTCAATGCAGGTCGTTTTCTCGTCGACAAACGCAAAGTTTTCCACATGCTTTTCTACGGCCAGCATTTTTCCAAGCTGTGAAAGCGTCGTTTCCTTCGTGATGCGCAAAGTCGGATCGCGCAAAATGCACGAAAAGATTGTGGACACGCTGAATACACCGAGAAATTTCTCTTTTTCTATAACCGGAATGTGCGAAAAGCCGCTCTTGTCCATGCTTTCCATCAAATTTAAAACGCGAGAAGAAAGCCTTGCACAGCGAATGCTGCTGCCTTTTGTCGCAAAGTCGAGTGCAAGCGGCGGACGGCAAACGTAGTCGAGCGCCTCCCGCAGTGCTTCCACCACCGGCTCACTCGGCTCCACAATCGGCTCGCCGCCGAGGTTCGCATTGTGCGTCATCAAATTGCGGATTTCCCGGCAGAGATTCAGCGTCTCGCGCACAGGCGCGCTTTCATAATGGTTGATGTATTCAAAAACCACGCTGGAATACCGCCGCTGCTTTGCGGTGCTGAACTTTACCTCAAGCTCATCCTCCAGCTGTTTATATAAATCGATAAATTCATCGCTGCGCATGGATCATACTCCTTTGTTTAAGGATACCACAAAAAACGCCTCCGCGCAAGGCTTTGCAGATAACAAAAAACCCGATACAAATTGTACCGGGTTTCTGGAGCTGATGGTCAGAATCGAACTGACAACCTGTTCATTACGAGTGAACTGCTCTGCCATTGAGCCACATCAGCATATTGGGTTTTGCAACGTTGATTATTATACCGAATTTTCTCCGTAAAGTCAACCCCTATCGCGAATTTTCTTTTAAAAAATATTTCGCGCGGACAAAATCCGCCTACACCGGGCGGTTTACGGTTGTAACCACGCACAATGTGTGGTACAATGATACATACAGAAATTCAAGATGGGAAAGGGCGGCTTTTCATGGGTTATAAGCTGGAGCTCGGCGCATGGAGCGCGGTTTTCGCCGTGCCGAACGCGCTTGTAGATCGATATATCAAGGAGGCGGACGGAGATCAGCTCAAGGTCATGCTGTGGCTTCTGCGCCATAACGGGCGGCCGTATGCGGCGGAGGATCTTGCAGCCGCGCTCGGCATCACCCCGCAGCGTGTCGATACCGCGCTCGGCTTTTGGATGAAAAGCGGCCTCATTTGCAGCGTTGATACCCCGCTTGATACCGCCCTTACGCCGAATCACGTGGAGAGCCCCACGCCCGTCGCACCGCAGCCAAAGGCCGCTCCAACACAGCCGCAGCGCCCCACCGCGCCGAAGCGTATGCTGCGCCCGGACGGACTTTATATCTCGGAACGCGTAGAATCCTCCCCGGAGATTCGCCGCCTTGTAGAGGAAGCGCAGAACCTGCTCGGCAAAACGCTTTCCCCCGCGCTTTCCGGCACGCTCATTCAGGCGCACGAAGATTACGGCCTGCCGTGCGAAGTCATTTTAATGCTTATCGCCTACGCGAATAAGATTGGCCGCGCAAACACGAGCTACATCGAATCCACCGTGCGCAACTGGGCAGATTCCAACATTTTAAGCATCGCCGCCGCGGAGGAAAAACTGCGCGAGCTTGACGAGACCGCCATCGCGTGGAAGCGCTGTGAAAATGCGTTCGGCATCACCTCCCGCCGCGCACCCAGCAAAAACGAGAGCCAGTTTGCTCACAGATGGGTGTTCGAGTGGCGCATGCCCGATGAGCTTCTAAACGAAGCCTATAACCGCTGTGTGGATAACACCGGCAAGGTCAACATGAAATACATCAACGCCATTTTGGAATCGTGGCACAACGCGGGCATCCATACCTTGAAAGAAGCCGTGGATGAAAGAATTGCCGCCGAAGCCCGCCGCGAGGGTGCGCATAAGCCTTCTTATGACCTTGACGAATACGAAAAATACGATATTTTTGCTACGGAGAAATAAACCATGGGATATGCAAGGCAGGTCTACACGCAAGCTGAAAATGAATTAAACAGACGTCGCACCACCGCGCAGGATAACGCACAGCGCCGCTTAGAGAACTTCTACGCCGTCTGTCCCGAAGCGGAGGACGTGCGCAGACGCATCGCTTCCACAGCAAGTCGGGCGGCTATGGCCGTTTTGCGCAGCGGCAACGCGCGAGAGACCATGGAAGCTTTAAAAAATGAAAATCTTTCGCTGCAAAAGCAGTTTGCCGATCTCCTCGCCGCGCACGGTCTCACCCGCGCTGACATCGAGCCGCAGTACACCTGCAAGCGCTGCGAAGATACCGGCTATGTAGACGGCCGCATTTGCTCCTGTTACCGCAGTTTATTAAAGCAGATCGCCTACGAAAACCTAAACCGTATCTCCCCGCTGACGCTCTCGTCCTTTGAGGATTTCTCCCTGCTCTATTATTCCGATGTTTCCGTAAACGGCGAGCGTTCCGACCGCGAGCAAATGCGCAACATTTACGACTTCTGCCGGCGCTACGCAGACAACTTCAAAAAGGACAGCGGCAACCTGTTTTTCACGGGCGCTACGGGTCTCGGCAAAACGCACCTTTCCCTCGCCATCGCCGCAGAAGCCATCAATAAGGGGTTCGGCGTAGTGTATGGCACGGCGCAGACTTTTGCCCTTTCTCTCGAGCGCGAGCGCTTCACCCGCACCGAAGAATCCGGCGGCGATACGCTCGATCTTTTAAACGACTGCGACCTGCTCATCATCGACGACCTCGGCATGGAAATCTCGTCGTCTTACATCACGGCAACAATCTACAATGTGATTGATACGCGCATCACGCTGAAAAAGCCGACCATCATCAGCACAAACCTCTCCATGCAGGAGCTCGAAAAGCGTTACAACGAGCGCTTCACTTCGCGCATAATCGGATTCTACGACCGCTTGATCTTCCGCGGTAAAGACATCCGCATGAAGAAAAAGCTCAATCCGCAAAACAAACAAAATTAGCACGCAAGCAAAAAGCCGAACGGCATCGGAGCTTTCCCCGCCGTTCGGCTTTTATAATTTATTTTAATACTTCGCGGATTCAATCTCTTCAATCACGCCGCGCACGGCTTTCTCCACCGCGCCATCTTCAAACGGCACCGGAATGCCGACATAATGCAGCAGATCAAAATAGCCCAGCGTGCCACCCGCTTTGCACAGCTTCAAATAACGTGCCCAAGCGCTCTCGCGGTCTTTCTTCATCTCGTCATAGAAGAAGAATGTGCAGATCTGCGCCAGCGCGTAATCGATATAATAGAACGGGTAGAGGAAAATGTGCTGCTTCTGCATCCAAAAACCACCGTTTTCCAAGAATGCGTTGCCGTCATAATCGCGCCACGGCATATATTTTTTCTCAATGCTGCGCCACACACCGCGGCGTTCCTTCGCCGTCATCTTCGGGTTCTTGTATACCTCGTGCTGGAACTCATCCACGCACGCCATGTACGGGATAACGGCCAGTGCGTCACACAAATGTGCATAACGGTATTCGTCCGCGCGGTCGCCGAAGAATTTATCCATCCACGGGTAGGTGAAAAACTCCATCGACATCGAGTGGATCTCGCACACCTCGCTCGTAGAGCCCTGCAAAACGCCGATCGGAATCAAGCGCTCACCGAGATATGCCTGGAACGCGTGGCCGGCCTCATGCGTCAAAACGTCCACGTCTGCAGAAGTACCGTTAAAGTTCGAGAAAATGAACGGTGCTTTGTATTCCGGCAAAGATGTGCAGTAGCCGCCAAGGTGCTTGCCCGGGCGCGTCTCAAGGTCAAACAGCTCGTACTTCGTCATGAAGTCGAAGAATTCCTTTGTTTCGGGCGAGAGCGCGCCGTACATTTCGGTCGCCTGCCCCACCATATAATCTTTGCCGCCGATGGGATCTGCGTTGCCGCCTGCAAATGTCAAACTCTCGTCGTAGTATTTGACGGAATCCAAACCGAGGCGCTTTGCCTGCGCCTTGCGCATGCGGTCCACCGCCGGCGTGATGACCGTGCGGATCTGCTCGCGGAATTTCTCCACGTGCTTGGGCGTGTAGTCCAGTCTGCCCATATTGCGGTACGCAAGCTCGGTGTAATTGTCATAGCCGAGCTTCTTCGCCATCTCTACGCGCACTTCGATGAGCTTATCGTACAACTCATCGAGCTTGTCGGAAACGCCCTCGTAAAGGTTCGCCCACTTTTCAAACGCTTCTTTGCGCTCCTCGCGGTCGGTGCTCTCCATATGTTTTAAAAGACCGTAGAAATTGCAGGTCTCGCCGTGAAAATCCACCTTGCAGGAAGCCGCAGCCTTGGAATACTCCACGGAGAGCTCCGATTCCTTCACAAGCTCCGGGATAATGCGCTCGTCCTGCGTCTTGAGGTCGTTTTCCAAAACCGCGATGAAATGCGCGCCGTATTCCTTTTCAAAGTCCGCACGGAACGGGCCGTTCACAATGTCTTCCTTCATCGCCTTCTCCGCCGGGATCAGGTTCGGCAGATTTTCGTTCAGGTACGCCATTTCCGCTTCGTAGAATTCATCTGTCGTGTTCATCGTGTTGCGAATGCTGCAAAGCGACGCAATCGTAGACAAGTGCGTGTCGAGCTTTTCAGCGTCTAAAAACACCTTTTTCGCTTCCTCAAAGGTCTTTGCTGCCTTAAATGCCTCGCTGTACCGCTTATATTCCTCCACTGCCGCCGCAATGTCCGGTCGGGTGTACGGAAGTTCACTGAATTTCTGCACAACAATACGCTTCCTTTCCAAAATCTATTTGCGCTTATCATACCACTGCTTTGCACATTTTGCAAGCTGTTTTTGTTTATCCTGCACAGCAAAATGTGATCTATGCAAAAAGAGACCGCGCACAAAGCCCGATCTCTATACTTTGAGATAAATTTTAAGTTATTTCAGCTCGCCAACAACCTCACGAATGGACTTCGCCAGAATATTGAGGCCCTTTTCCAGCGTATCCATCGGCACCTTCAGCTCCGGCATGATCTTCACAACGGAATCGCGGCGGCCTACACGCTCCACGATGAGGCCGTTTTCAAACGCCTTGTGAATGACTGCCTTCGCAACATCGCCCTCAAACGCGCCGAAATCCACGCCCCACAGCAAACCGATGCCGCGTGTCGTGATACGGCTGTCAATCGTCTCAATGTTCTCCTTGAGGAACTTCTCCACAAACGGCGCACGTTCACGAACCGCGTCTTCCACGTGCTCGTTCAGCATGAACTCCAGGCCCGCTTTCGCTGCGACCAAAGACAGCTGATAGCCGCGGAATGTGCCGTTGTGCTCGCCCGGCTTCCACTGGTCAAGCTCCGGGCGCAACAGCGTCAGCGCAAACGGCATGCCATAGCCGCCGATGGACTTCGAGAGCGTCACAATGTCCGGCGTGATGCCTGCGCGCTCAAACGAGAAGAACCAGCCGGTACGGGAAGCACCCACCTGCACGTCATCGACAATCATCAAAATGTCGTACTTGTCGCACAGTGCGCGCACACGGCGCAGCCACTCATCGGGCAGCACATAAATGCCGCCGTCCGCCTGCGTCGTTTCCAAAATGATCGCCGCCGGCTTCTCCACGCCAGAGTGGTCGTCCGTGATCAAGCGTTCCATATATGCCACGGTGTCAAGCTCCGGGAACATATACGGTGCCGGAATATGCGTCACGTTGTAAAGCGGCACGCCTGCGCCCTTGCGGGAGTCCGCATTCGTCGTCAGCGCTAAAGAACCCAGCGTCATGCCGTGGAACGCACCCATCAGTGCAAAGACATTGTTGCGCTTCTTTACCTTGCGAGCCAGCTTCAAGGCCGCTTCCACCGCGTTTGTGCCGGTCGGGCCTACAAACTGAATTTTATAGTCAAAGCCGCGTGGGCGAATGACTTCATTTTCAAAATATTCGATGAATTCGCGCTTCGGTTTCGTGTACATGTCAAGCGCGTGCATCACGCCGTCGTTTTGCAAATATTCAACGACCTTCTCTTTGATGTACGGGTTGTTATGCCCGTAGTTCAGTGCGCCGGAGCCGCAAAAGAAGTCGATATACGCCTTGCCGTTCTCATCCGTCTGGATAGAGCCCTTCGCCTTGACAAAGACCGTCGGGAAGTTACGGCAGTAAGAGCGAACTTCGGATTCATACGTTTCAAATGCTTTCGTGTTGTTTGTACTCATGTAGTACCATCCTTTCTACCATGCCATCTGCATGATTCAGCGATCACACGCGTTATGCGTGGGGCTGCGTTTTTCCCGCTCATGAGTTTTGAAGCGAGAATCAGCGGTCGTTCGGCCAATGTGTAATAGAAATTTTGGCCGGATCCATACGGCACGCACAAATCGTTTTGTGCGATACTGTGATTAAGTTTACCACACTTGTCCGAAAAAAGAAAGGTCTTCTTTCGCAAAAACACATATATCTCTGCAAAAATTCTGCAAAAAAGAGCAGCGCCCGCAAAAGACGCTGCCCAAATTTACAAAATCTAAATTTATTCGATGTTCTCGCCGAGCGTACCCTGGCTGAGCGCCTTCAGATACGCCGTGATGAAATCATCAAGGTCGCCGTCCATCACCGCGCTGATGTTGCCCTTTTCGCAGCCCGTACGGTGATCCTTTACGAGCGTGTACGGCATGAAGACATAGGAGCGAATCTGGCTGCCCCACGTGATCTCCTTCTGCTCGCCCTTAATGTCGGAGATTTTTTCAAGGTGTTCACGTTCCTTGATCTCAACGAGCTTGGAGATAAGCATTTTCATAGCCACGTCGCGGTTCTGGTACTGGCTGCGTTCCACCTGGCAGGAAACGACAATGCCCGTCGGAATGTGAATCAAACGCACGGCCGAAGAGGTCTTGTTGACCTTCTGTCCGCCCGCACCGCTCGCACGGTACACTTCCATCTTAATATCGTCCGGGTTGATTTCCACGCTGAGGTCCTCGTCAATCTCCGGCATAACCTCCAGAGAGGAGAATGAAGTGTGGCGGCGGCCTGCGGAATCGAACGGCGAGACGCGCACCAAACGGTGAACGCCCGCTTCACTCTTCAAAAAGCCATAAGCATTTTCGCCCTCGACAAGAATGGAAGCGCTCTTCAGGCCCGCTTCGTCGCCCTCAAGGTAATCGAGTGTAGAAACCTTAAAGCCGTGACGCTCACCCCAACGGTTGTACATACGGAACAGCATCTCAGCCCAGTCCTGTGCCTCCGTGCCGCCGGAACCCGCATGGAACGTCAAAATCGCGTTCTTACTGTCATATTCGCCGGTGAGAAGCGTTGTCAGACGCATCGTCTCAATCTCTTTGCCGATGGCCTCTACTTCCTCCTGTGCCTCCGGCAAAAGAGAAAGGTCTTCTTCCTCATTGCCCATTTCAATGAGCGTCAGCGTATCTTCGCAGCGGGAAACAAGGTTCAGGTACGTCTCGTCCTTCTGCTTTAACGCAGCAGTCTTCTGCAAAATCTTCTGTGCAGATTCCATGTTGTCGTAAAAGCCCGGCTCCGCCGCCTTGTTTTCCAGCATCTCCACTTCTTCACGCAGTCTTTCAAGGCCCAGCGCGTCCTTCAATTCATCCAGCGCCGCCTGCTTTTCATTCAGTTCATGTTTTAATACTTCATATTGCAGCATACGTTTTCGTTACCTTTCAAAAATATCCGTCCAAACCCGCCTTCAAACATTTCACGGCGGCGTTCGGCTTAAATGTGCGCAAATCTCTGTTTATTATAATAGATAACCCGCCGTTTGTAAATAGAAAAAATGCGGGAAAACGCACGGTTTCGCTGAAATCTTAATATTTGCCTTTCTTGAAGTTTTACTTCGTTTTCTCACTGAATTATTAACAGTCTGAAAATTTGCGCGCTTTGCATTGCGATTGCGGGCATTTTGTAGTATTATATGAATAAGAAAATAATTCTGGCAGTATTCTGACCGTCTTTCGAATATTGCCAACCGAATTTTGGAGGTTCTGTTTTGGACTACAAAGGCATCAAGTGTCCCGTGTGCGACAAGCCGTTTACGGAAAATGACGATATCGTCGTTTGCCCGGTCTGCGGTGCACCGTACCACAGAGGCTGCTATAAAGAAAAAGGTGCGTGCATTTTCACAGATCTGCACGAAAGCGGCAAGACTTGGGCGCCGCCTGTTCCGCCGGACGCGCCGAACACGGCCAGTGAGCTTAAAGACAAGGAATGCCCGAACTGCGGCACCTTAAACGCCCACAGCGCGCTGTTCTGCAACATCTGCGGCGCTTCCCTCACCGGCGCGCCGGATGAACACCGCAACACGGGCTACAACACGCAGCAAAATCCGAATAACGCGAACAATCCGAACGGCTATAACAATTACAATAACCCGTACGGCAGTTATCCCCCGCCGCAAAACAACGCAAACTATCAGAGCCGCGGCTTTGGCGGCGTGCCGTTCGCGTTCGACCCCATGGGCGGCGCAAATCCCGCGGAATTTGTTGCGGATAACGTTACCTACGGCGACGTCAGCAAGGTCGTGCAGCAGAATACGGCGTATTACCTTTCCGTGTTCCGCAATATTAAATCTTTCGGACGCAGCAAGTTCAATTTCAGTGCGTTCCTGTTCTCCGGCGGCTGGCTCCTGTATCGCAAGCAGTACAAGGCGGGCATCATCACAACGACAATCATGTTCCTTTTATATATCGCAAACCTGATGCTCTCGTGTTTCGTCGTCAACCCCATCACGACGCACGTCATCGATAACGCCGGCGTGTCTTCATCGGATCTCAGCTACGTGCAGCTTGCAAACCTGCTTTCGCAGTACTTGATGGATAATCCCTCACAGTATCTTTTGTTCTGCCTGCCGCTTTTGTGCAGCGCCCTGATGCTCGGCATTATGATCTTCGTCGGCGTGCGCGCAAACCGTATGTATTTAAATCACTGCGTCCGCACCGTGCAGGAGATTAAAAGCGTCAGCAATACGGAAACCGACCTTTCCGCAGAATACACCGCACGCGGCGGCGTGAACGTTGTCGTAACGTTTTGCCTGCTCGCCTGCTACATGATCCTGCGTTGGATCCTGCTCTTTTTGACTTGATTCCAGCTTAAAAGCGACATTACCGCTTACGGCTTCACGCGGTAATGTCGTTTAAAATAAAACACATTTGGAAAATAGGAAGTATATTTGGAGGTATTGATTTATGAAAGCTGTCAGAAAAGCCGTCATCCCCGCAGCAGGTCTCGGCACACGCGTGCTCCCGGCATCGAAAGCGATGCCCAAGGAAATGCTGCCCATTGTGGATAAGCCCGCTATCCAGTTTATTGTGGAGGAAGCGGTCCGCGCCGGCATTACGGATATTCTCATCATCACAAACCGCGGCAAATCCATCATGGAAGATCATTTCGACCGCGCCCCGGAGCTTGAGGAGCGTCTGCTCGCAAGCGGCAAAAAAGAAGTGTACGATGAAGTTGTGAACCTTGCGCACCTTGCAAACATCACCTACATCCGCCAAAAAGAGACGCGAGGTCTCGGCCACGCCATCTCCTGTGCCAAAGCATTTGTCGGCGATGAGCCATTTGCCGTTCTCTACGGCGATGACGTCATCCTCGGCGAAGATCCCGCCTGTGGCCAGCTCATCCGCGCTTATAACGAGACCGGCAAGGGTGTCGTCGGCGTGAAAGAGGTCAGCGAAGAAGCCATTCAGCGCTACTCCTCCCTCAAGGTAGAGCCTCTGCACGATAACTGGTTCACCTGCACCGATATGATTGAAAAGCCGAGTAAGGATAAGATTATGTCGCTTTACTCCATCCTCGGCCGCTGCGTATTGCCGCCGCAGATTTTTGACATTCTCGCCCACACCGCACCCGGCGCCGGCGGCGAAATTCAGCTCACCGATGCCATGTGTGAGCTTGCCCGCACCGAAAGCATGATCGCCGTCGATTTCACAGGCAAGCGCTACGATATGGGCAATAAGCTCGGCGTCATGCAGGCACAGGTAGAGGTCGCCTTAAAGCACCCCGAGATTGGCGAAAGCTTCCGCGCCTACCTTAAAGAGCTTGCCAAAACGCTTTGAGCGTAAAGTCAATTCACATTACACATATGTAAAGTTCATTTGCTTTGTAAAATCAGTCAACTTTACAAAGCGTCTACATCAAACTTGATTTTCCAAAAATCCGCCGAGTTCCAAGATTTTTCTTGACTTTGCGGATTTTTATGTTATAATATTCTTGTTAGTTTGTGCTTATGCGTTTTGTGTAACACAAATGACAATCCTTGCTCCGTTTAAAAGTACGGGGCCAAAGTCCAAAAGGAGGTGCAAACCATGACAGAGGTAGTAAAGAACAAGTACGAGACCGTTATCGTTCTCTCCGCAAAGCTCGGTGAGGAAGGTAATGCAGAGCTGGTCGAAAAGTTCAAGGCATTGATTGCAAAGCACGGCACTGTCGAGAGCGTTGACGAGTGGGGTAAGAGAAGACTCGCGTATCCGATCAACAAGGAAACCGAAGGCTACTACACCCTCGTAAACTTCGAGAGCACGCCGGACTTCACCGCTGAGCTGGACAGACGCTATAAGATTACTGACGGCGTTCTCCGTTCCATCATCGTGAAGAAGGATCCCCGTTTTGCAACCGCTGCTGCAAAGCCGCGTAAAGCCGCTGAGCCGAAGCCGATCGACGTTGAGGCTGTTGCAGCCGAGGCTGTCGAAGCAAACGAGTCCGCTGCTGAGTAAGTTTTTTGAAACGAAAGAGAGTTGTTACCTATGTTGAATGTTGCAGTTGTTATGGGCAGACTGGTTGCCGATCCTGAGCTTCGCCACACCCCGAGCGATGTTGCCGTTACTAGCTTCACGCTGGCAGTAGACCGCTCCTATGTTAAGTCCGGCACAGAACGTCAGGCTGATTTCATTGATGTTGTCGCTTGGCGCAGCACCGCGGATTTTGTATGCAAATACTTCCGCAAGGGCCAGATGATGGCGGTTCACGGTTCCATTCAGACACGCACATATACAGATAAGGACGGCAATAAGCGCAAGGCGACCGAGATTGTTGCGAACGATGTCAATTTTGCGGATTCCAAACGCAGTGACAGCGGCGCAAATTACGGTGCCTCCTCCGCCCCGTCTTACGGCAATAATTACGGAAGTAACAACGCAGCCGGAAATGAAATGCAGCGCCCGGCTTACAGCGAACCCGCTCCCACCTATTCAAGTGGTAACAGCGGAGATTTCGAGGAGATCATCGGGGACGACGACCTGCCGTTCTGATGATCCAACAACGACTAAAATAAGGAGGCTTTCGCAATGGCAGACAGACCGGAGAGAGATAATCGCCGCGGTGGTCGCAAGGGCCGCAGAAAAGTATGCAGCTTCTGCGTTGACAAAGCGGATTACATCGATTACAAGGATGTTGCCAAGCTTCGCCGTTTTATTTCTGAAAGAGGCAAGATCCTCCCCAGAAGAGTTACGGGAACTTGTGCACATCATCAGCGTGGCCTGACAGTCGCTATCAAGCGTGCTCGTCACCTCGCTCTCCTGCCCTTCAGCAGCGACTGATCGTGCAGATCTAATATCAGCGTACAAGGGAGATTTTCGTCGGAAGGTCTCCCTTTTGCTATCCCCCATTGATTTGCAAAACCCGCACTCTGTGCCTTTAACGGTACAGAATGCGGGTTTCTTTTAATTTACTTGAATCGTCATCAGAACAGACGAATGATCTTGCCGCCGCAGCCGCAATGGTACCGCTCCGGATGCTGCACCACTGCCGTGAGTTTCATGCGCGGAAACTGCCTTTTGCATTTTGTACATTGTAGCATATATTTCACCGGTTTCTCCTCGTACTTCACAAGTGCTTCCTTCGTCGTTGCCGTAATGCAGTAGCTATACGCGTTGTTCATCTTACCTGCGTATGTCTTCCAAAGGAGCTTGTGATTCATGCAGCGCGGGCACGTGTGCAAAAGCTCATGCGCCAAAACGCTGCGCACACAATTCTCGTCCTTGTCCTCCAAATACGCTGAGACCTCGATTCGATATTCATATTTTTCGCCATGTAATCGCATACAGCGACCGTAGCGCTTTTTTGCGCGCGTGTTGATCTGCACCTCCGGCTCGATGTTGCCCGAGACCGGGATACCCAGCGCACGCACTTCTTCGTAGATTTCTTTCATCAATGCGTTATAATCATACTTCATAAAGTTTCCTCGCTTTTCTTTATTTTACTACTATCTACTACGAAAGAAAAGTGGTATAATTAAAAAGGAAAATCGTTTTCCTATCAATTTTTCGGAGGAATTTTCATGAAGTATTATTCGATCGGCTACGCCGTCAACGACGGTTTGCCGGAAGTTACTCGCGAAGACGTGCAGAAACTCACCCACATGAACCTTGCGTTCGGCCTCATCAGCGAAAACGGCCTTTTGGATCTGCACCAGATGACACATCTCGATCTCATTCCGCAGTTCCGCGATTGGAACCCCGCTCTGCGCGTGGTGCTTTCCGTCGGTGGCTGGGGCGCGGGCGGCTTCTCCCTCATGTCTCGTACCGAAGAAGGCCGCCGCGCATTTGCGGAGTCTTGCCGCAAAGCCGTGGAGGAGTATCACCTCGATGGCATCGATATCGACTGGGAATACCCATGCAGCGACCAAGCCGAGATTGACTGCGACTCGAGCGATAAACAGAACTACACAAAGCTCCTGCAAGCTCTGCGCGACGCCCTTGGCATGAACCGCATCGTCTCCACCGCTGTCGGCGCAGGTGATTATTTCCCGGAAAACACCGAAATGGACAAGGTCGCCGAGATCGTCGATTACGTGCAACTCATGACCTACGACATGCGCAACGGCTTCACGCATCAGGCCGGCCACCACGCCTCCCTCAGTGCCAGCCGCGGCGATACGAGCAATACGAATACGCGCTACATCGTCGAGCTGTTCCACAACGCCGGTGTGCCGTACAATAAGCTCGTCGTCGGCGCAGCATTCTACTGCCGCCATTACACGGGCGCCGCAAACGTCAACAACGGCCTCCTGCAGGAAGCCAGCGCCGGTATGTACGGCCCGAACTACGACGGTCTCACCGAGGAGTTCCGCCGCGAGCATAACTACACGGAATATTGGGACGAGGACGCTGAAGCCGCATATCTCTGGAACGGCGAAACGTTCATCAGCTTCGAGTCCCCCGAGGCCATCCGCCGCAAGTGCGAGTACGTCAAGAAAAAGGGCATGCTCGGCGTCATGTACTGGGAGCACAGCGCCGACCACACCCGTGAGCTGCTCACTGTCATCGCAAAAACACTGAATATCTAAATTCTAACGGAAAAGGAGCCTGCGCGCATGAAAACCGCGTTCAGGCTCTCTTTTTAACGATAAAAACAAGAATTATCCCTGTTTTTTGTAAAATAAAAGACCCATCGGAAATTCCGATAGGTCTTTTGGCGTGGTGCGCGAGACGGGACTTGAACCCGTACGTCATAAACACACGCCCCTCAAACGTGCCTGTCTGCCAATTCCAGCACTCGCGCTCAACAA
>OLPF01001481.1_pt1 | contig 19024 bp, 16 predicted proteins | sample 1673121 | NCBI WGS metagenome assembly OLPF01 (sample SAMEA3136756, study PRJEB25190) | human gut metagenome
CTTTGTGGCCATTCCCACGATTTCTCCCGTTTTGACGTTCATCACCACAGCACAGCCACGATTGGTTGCGCTGTTGGCCGTAACCGCCTCGTCAAGATATTTCTCGCAGATATGCTGAACATACTCGTCTATGGTGAGCTTAATCGAACCGCCCGGCGTGGCCTCAACCATGGTCTCATAGTTAAAAGGCATATCTCCGCCCTGAGCATTTTTGGACGCAACAAGCTTGCCGGGAACTCCCTCAAGCTCGGAATCGTATTGATACTCTATTCCCGAAAGCCCCTGATTGTCGTCGCCCACAAAACCGAGGACGGTGGAGGCCATGCTGCCGTTGGGATAATATCTTTTGATTGAGGACTCAAGACCGACTATCGAACCGACCTTGTTTTCGGTGACAAATTCCCTGACCTTGTCGGCCTCGGGCTGTTCGATTTTGGACTTCACCTTTTCATAAGCCGTGTTCTTTTGGGTCTGTTCATAGACCGAATCGGCGTCAAGCTCCAAAATCTCGGCAAGCCCGTCGGCAACGAGACGGGCTTTTTCTGTATCGTTATCAAAATTTTTCGGAACAATATAGACCGTCCAAACGGTGGCGCTTGTGGCAAGCACCTTGCCGTTGCAGTCGTAAATATCCCCTCTTTCAGCCTTGAGTGTCACGGTTTTAAGCTGCTGATCGGCGGCCTCGGTGGAATATTTTTTTCCGTGAATGACCATTATGTTAAAAAGGCTGACCCCGCAAACACCCACCAAGATTATCGAAAGGGCAACTGCAACGGCTATCATGCGGTTGCACATCTGCTTTGTGGGACTTTTTCTTGCCATGCTCGGTCACTCCTTTTTTCATATAATAAAGCTATGGGCGAACCGAACGTTCGCCCTTTCATTTTACACCAAAGTGTTCTACAAGTCAATTTATGTTCGAAAGTTACTTTTTATAACCTGTCAAAACAGATCGGCTATTTTTTGAAATATATTTTTGTTTTCCTCCGGAACCTCGACCGAATCCTCGTCGGTGACACTTATGTATCCCGTCTGACCCGCCGAGGCCTTTTGCATACCGTTTTCCTCGGCGACCTTTTCGATGTTATTAAAGGAAACAATGGAATTCAGCTCAACATTAAGACGGCTTTCCTCTTGCTTAAGAGAGGTTATGCTCTCGTTGGTTTTATGAAGCTCGAAAGACAGCTCGGAATTTTTTATCTGACCGTGTATCTGAACAATTATGAGCGCCATAATAACGGCGACAACGGCAGCGGCCTTGAGCCGGTTTTTCAGCTTGAGCGCAGCCTCTTCTCTCGCCCTTCTTTTCCGACCGGGAATTCTTACGACCTTCGCCTGCGGTTTTTTCGGCGCAAATCTTTCAAAATCATAAGCGGTGCTGTCGTAAAACCTGCTCAACCCTGTTTCCTTCTTTCTTTTAATTTATACGTCTGAGCGCTCTCAGTTTTGCACTTCTCGAGCGGGGATTTTGTTCAAGCTCGCCGTCGTCGGCGGTTTTGGGAGAACGGAAAACAAGTTCTCCGAAAGGCACCTTTCCGCACACGCAAACGGGAAAATCCGGCGGGCAGGTGCAGCCCTTGCAAAGCTCGGCAAATTTTCTTTTAACCATTCTGTCCTCCAGCGAATGGAAGGTGATGACCGCAAGAATACCGCCTTTTTTTAGCGATGCGGCGGCACCGTCAAGTCCCTTTGACAGATTGTCAAGCTCGCCGTTGACGGCGATACGCAGAGCCTGAAAGCTCTGTCTCGCGGGGTGTCCCTTGCGTTTTGCCTTTGCGGGAACGGCCGAAGAAATAATTTCGGAAAGCCGACCCGGGGTCAGAATCGGGGATTTTTCCCTTTCTCTCACAATGGCCGAGGCGATGTTTCTGGCGAATTTCTCTTCGCCGTATTCAAATAATATCTTTGATATTTCGTCCGCCGAAAGATTGTTTACGAGATCTGCGGCGGTTGTTCCCGATTTGCTCATTCTCATGTCGAGAGGGGCGTCGTTGTGAAAAGAAAAACCTCTCTCGGGGGAGTCGAGCTGAAAGGACGAAACTCCGATGTCGAGAAGAATTCCGTCGACAAAATCAACGCCTTCTTTGTCGAGAATTTCCCGAATGTCGGAAAAATTCCCCTCGACAACCTTCGCACAGGCGTAAGGCGCAAGCCGCTTTGACGCAGCGGCAAGAGCGTCGGGGTCGCGGTCGATTGAAATGAGCCGTCCCCCGTCAAGGCGTTTTGCTATCTGTTCGCTGTGACCTCCGCCGCCGGCGGTTCCATCAACATAAATTCCGTCTTTTTTTATTTCAAGGGCTTCTATCGTCTGCTCAAGCAGCACGGGTATATGAGAAAATTCCATATTTTTGCCCCTTAAATGTAGTTGATTTGTTCAAGCAGCTCGCGAATATCGTCGTCGGAAATGCTTTGCTGAGCCTCGTCCCACTTGGAGGGCTCCCAAATTTCGGCATGGTTTGACGCGCCGATAACCACGGCCTGCTTGCCGATACCGGCTCTTTTGCGTAGCTCGGCGGGGATGATTACCCTCCCCTGAACATCCGGCTCGACCTCAAAAGAATAGGCGTTGAAAAAGCGCGAAAGCTTTTCGGCGGCGGTAAAGGAAAGGGTGCTTCTTATGGCGGTGTTAAACTTTTCCCATTCGGGTTGAGAAAAAATATAGAGACAGCTGTCGAGACCGACCGTGACGAAAAACACATCACCGAGCTCGCTGCGGAATTTCGCGGGAATGGCCATGCGGCCCTTTGTATCCACCGAATGACGGTAAATTCCGTTGAACAAATCTCTCTCCCCTTTCCTCAAAGCTTAACAAAATGAAAAATCAGAACGAATGATAGGTAACAAAAGAGCGGATTTTTGAAGATTATTCACCTCAAATCCACACTTTTAATCACAAATCACCTCTTTGACACCATTATATACTTTATAAAGTAAAAAAGCAAGTATTTTTTATAAAAAAAGGCCGTGCAAATTGAAATTTTTGAAAATTTCGATTTGTCGACTCAAATTTAATTTTTTTACGAAAAACAAAAAGCTAAAAAGCCGCGAAAAAAGGAAAACTGCGCCCCGATTTCTCGGGACGCAGTTTATTGTTATAATTTGATTAACAAATTATTATGCTTCTTTTACGAAGGGGAGAGAAACCTTGTTACCCGAAGCCTGGAGAATTGCAAGAGCATCGGCAACGGTGATTCCGGCCTCGCCGTCAACATCGGCATTCTTGAGAACAGAGTCAGCAAGAGTGATCTTTCCGACAGAGTGCTGAAGAACCATGAGAGCGTCGGTAACGGTAACTTCGCCGTCGCCGTCGACATCACCGTAAACGGTGGGATCCTCGGGCTGCCAAGCGCGGAGCTCTTCGAGCTTAGTCTTGGCTGCGTCGGAAATGAGGCTCTTCTGAGCATCGGAGAGAGCGTCGAACTGAACGCCTACCAAGGTAACATCGGCAACCTTTTCGGCAGTCATGTCGGCAAGCTCGGGAAGTGCGTTGATAGCATCTTCAACAGACTTTGCGACAACCTGATCGTTTTCGAGCTCGGCAATCTTGCTTTCGACAGCCTCAAGCTTGGAGGTGTCGAGTTTGGCAAGCTGAGCCTCGGTCAGAGCATTCACAGACTCTCTGATAGCGGCAACAGCAGCCTTAACATCGGCGATGTTCTCATAGTTGATTGCATCGGGATCGGTGAGTTCCTCAATTGCCTTTCTAATAGGATCGAGGACGATTATATCATCGAGATCCTCAACAGCCTTAGCAAGTTTTGCCTGCATATCGGCAGGGATGACTTTCTTCTTGGCGTCGGTCAGAGCGTCGAAAGCAGCCTTAGCGGCCTCAACGGCGTCTTTGTTTTCAAGAGCGATGGTCTCGGGGAGAGCAGCGATCTTGTCATAAGCGTCCTTAACATCGGCATTGGCCGGGTCAAGCATTGCGAAATCAAAGACAGCCTTATCGAGAGCGGCGGAAGCAGCCATGTTCTCGTCGGTGGCAACGTTGATCCACTTGTTGAGTTCTTCGCGGGCAGCCTTGGCCTTTTCGATAGCGGCACCGGAATCGGCGGTAACTTCACCGATAGCGGCAACGGCTTCCTGGAAGTCCTTCTCGGCAAAAGCACGGGCAGTAGCATAGCCTTCGCTTACGATAGCAATGTTCTTAAGAGTGAAGGTACCTTCGTATCTCTGGAGAATATGGAGGAGGTTAACAGCAGAGAGATCGTAGGTGGGAGTACCGGCCTGAATAAAGGACTTGCCGATGTCGGACATGAGAACGGAAGCTCTCTGCCACTTGTTTCCAACGAGGTTGATCTCGCTGGGGAACTGCCACTCGAGGTTGTTGAACTCATTACCGTGGGTAATGTTCCAAACGTTATCCTTGTCGGGATTTACGAGAACCTCGAACTGATAGTAATCATTGTAGTTGAAGGTGTGGGTGTATTCTTCTTCACCGAAGAAACGGCCTACACGGACATAAACGGCATTGTAGCCTTCCTTGTTGGGATAGGAAGCGCTGCCGACGGTGATGTTCATCCAAAGAGCGCCGTCCTTGGTTGCGTGGTCATTGCCGCAGAAGTCAAAGACATCTTCGGTATCCTGTACGCAGGTGCAGAGAGTCTCGTACTTAACAACGATGATCTTGTCAAGTCTTGCCTTAATGGCATAGAGTCTCTGAATGTCGGCGTTGTACTTATCTCTGATGATAGCAACCTGAGCGGAGGTGAGAGTGGGAATGCGGTCAAAGACTGCCATGATAGCATCCTTATCCTCGGCTCTAACGTCGTCAACATCGGGAAGAGCTCTGATGGAATCGACAAAGTCGGCGGCAATAGCCTCATCGCCGAAATCATCCTGAATCTTCTTCATAAGAGCGGCAAGCTTGTCGGCGTTGGAAACGCGGGCTTTCTGCTCCTCGGTGAGGGCCTCATAGGTTCTGTTTACAGCGTAAACCTTGGAAATGTCGGTGGTCTGGAGATCGTCAACAGAGGGAAGGGCGTCGATAGCTTCAACAACCTCGTATGCAGGATCAACAACACCATATACATAGCTCCAATAGGGGCCTGCCTCGTCTTCGAGAAGGTTAACGTCGCCGGCGTCAACAGCCTTGGCAGCGTTGTCATAGTAATCGAGGAGAGTGTCTCCGTCATAGATTTCCATGCCGTAGAAGGTAACTGCGGCATTGTGGAGCTCGCCGGCTTTACCGCCGTAGATGAATACGGGCTTGTAATCGGCATTGAGGGTTGCAGTGAACTGTGCAGTAAGAGTCTTGTAAGTATATCCATACTTAGCGTCGGTCTCCTCGGGGAGAGCGTTATAGTCACTGAGCATGAATTTTGTATTCTGATCATCGCCGTCGGTGAACATCTGAAGTTTCGCGATGTAGCGAGAATCGGTTTCGCCGGGGACAGCCTTGATCTTGGCTTTCAGGGTGTAGGTCTTGCCTTCGTCAGCGGCAAAGACATAACCGTCGCCATAGTAGCTGGTATACATCCAATCGGTCTTGATACCGATTTTCTCTGCCTTGGACATGAGCTCGTCGATAGCAGCCTTAGCAGCGTTGAGCTTGGCAACGTTGGAAACGTCGGCCTGAGCAGCGGGGCTGAGGGCATCGAAAGCAGCCTTGGCGGCGTTAACGGCGTCGGCGTCTTCGAGAGTTACATTCTCGGGGAGAGCGTCGATAGCGTCGATAACGGCCTTGACAGCGGCATCTTCTTTGGTCTCCACGTTGGCAACAACGTTATCAAGCCACTGCTCATGGCTTCCGTCGTAGCTCGTGCAACCCCAGAAATAGAAGCCGGTAACGTTGGTGATGTCAAAGTTTTCGCCCACAGCGGTGGGAGTGGTGGTGACGGTTACGAAGGACTGGTCATCCTTGCCGTAGCCGGCACGGATAGCGTCAACATCGAAAGCCATAACCTTAGAGGTGTCAACGGCATTGAGCTCGTAATATCTGTCTCCTCTTTCAGCGTTTATAGCATAGTCTCCACTGAAGAGATAGAAAGCAACATCTGCGGGGCCGGAAAGAGCCTCGGCGGTGTTGGCAGCGAAATCGAAGGAGACAGACTTAAGACCGGTCAGGTCAAGACCTGCGATAGGTCCGCCCTGGCAGAAGCCGCCGCCCTGGAAGGTGTGGATTGCTCCGGTACCTTCGGTCTTCTTGTCAGTAGTGAGTTCAAGACCGTCACCGGGATAGGGTGCCCAACCGTCTGCGCTGTCACAGTTGTTCAGCATAACAGTCTTGGTGGTGACAGGCTCGGCATAGTAAACTTCGTCAACGGTGAGAACCTGACGAACAGCGTCCATACCGTCGAGTATTGTGTTAGCCTTCAAATCGGGACAAAATGCTCTGCCAAGTGCATCTTCAACAATACCGTCCTGAACAGCAGCATCAGCGAACTCGCGAACGATACCGGCAAGCTCGCCTCTACCGGCAGCTGCATACTCCTCGGCAGGAGTGGTACCGCCGATAAGGGGGAACTTGGTCGCGAAATAGAGATGTCCGTTCTCATCATAACCCCAAGTGTTTAAGCCCCAGTTTCCGTCAACTCTCTCGTGAGGGTTCTCGGAAGTGGCCGGGATAATTCCCCACTGAGCCTCGTAGCCGTAGCTGCCGAGATCAACGGGGCCGCCGTTAAGAGCGGTTAAATCTTCTTCTGTTGCATTGAAAATGAAGCGGGTGGTGCAGTACTCTGCGCCCTCTTCGGGCTTCATTGCAACAACAGCGATCATTGTGAAGTCAGTATCTGCGGCGGCGGTAAACATTCCTGCTGAAAGAACGCTTAATACCATAAGCACAGACAAAAGAACCGACAATGATCTTTTGAATGTTTTTTTCATTGAAAATTCCTCCATATAAATTTTAAGGCTTTTGCCTTATTGGTTACATTTTAACATCTTGTTCATAAAAAATCAAGGGTTTTTGTCCTTTTTCTTTAAAAAATTTTTATAACTCGAAGTCTTTTTTTTGTGAATTTTTTCGCTTTTGAGAAATTTTGCGGTTTTTTCCTCAAGGGGTCGAATACAAATCTTCGACAAAATCCGTCAGACTCGACCTCCCCCTTATACCGACAGACAAGGGGTTTAGCCCCCTCGGCCGATTTGAGCTTTTCGCAGCATTCGCATTTTTTGGGATAATCATCGGAAAGGTATTCGCTGTTTTTCATAATTTCTCCTTTTTAACTTCACGTTCGACCCACACAACGAGCACAAGGGCGCAAAGCACCAAAAAGACGGCGGGAACGGGGCTGCACCGCAATGCGGCGGAAGCAGTCTCCTTGGCACTTGAAAGGGTCGGAACGGATATTTTAAACATTTTCATGAGCCCGGCGCAAAGGCCGCAGCAGAGAGCGGCGGAAAGCACGCGGCAAAGAACAAAAAGCCAAAGCCTCGGAAAAAGCTCTTTTGCAAGGGCGGCAATCTGCAAAAACACCGAGATGCCGCCGAAAGAGCATATCGCGGCGACGGCGTAAACCGAACCGTTTGCCGACAGATATTTTACGGCGGAGGTCGTTTCGAAAAGGCAGGTCAGCACCGATGTAAAAATCGGCGAACCGACGGTGGCCGACAACGCCCCGACAAGGGCGGAACAAAAAACCGCAACGGCGCAAATTATTATGACCGATTTGGAGGCCGAGGCAACTGCGGCAACAAAGGCGGCGGAAAAAGGACAGTCGTTTTTTGAAAAAACGGGGACGGTCGGCCGCGCTCTTTTTATGCGGCAGATTACAACACCGAAAACAAACGATGATACAAGGCAGGAAAGAAAAACGACAAGCCCGACGGCGGAGGAGCCGTATATCCCCTGCCCCACCGCGATTATGCAAAATGCGGGGGTGGGACAAAAGCAAAAGAGCAACAGCTTTTGTGCGGCCGCTTTGCTTATTTTTCCCGACTCAAAAAGAGGACCAAGGCAGGAGGCGGCAAAGGGATAGCCGCCCAAAAGCGACATTATATATATGTAGGAAAAATCCGAAAGACCGGGAAAGAAAAAGCCGAAGGGCACCCTTGTGATTTTTGAAACAAGCTCTCCCCCGCCGCTTGCGCAGATCAGAGAGCAAAGGCACATAAAGGGGAAAATCGACGGAACAAGCAAATCGGCGCAGAGAACCATGCCGTTTTTTGCGCCCTCGACAGCCGCGTTTCCGAAAAAAACAAGTCCCGCCGCCGACGAAAAAAGCACCGTCGAAAGCAGGATTTGCCGAGCATTTAAAACCTTGTTGTTCATGGCATCACCTTACATTATATATATAAGGAAATGCGGAAAGATATTATAAAATTATAAGTTCTTTTTCGGATTCGGTGAAATCCATGAAATCGTCGGAGGTAACGCAGCCGAAATCCTCAATTCTCACACCGTATTTTTCGGGAATGTAGATGCCGGGTTCGACGGTGACGACGTTGCCCTTTTCGAGGGTATCGGGAGAAAGGGGCGAAAGATTGGGGAATTCGTGAATGTCGAGACCGACTCCGTGGCCGGTGGAATGGGTGAAATATTCGCCGAATCCCGCGCCTTTTATAATATCGCGGCAAACCTTGTCGGCGTCGGAGCATTTAACTCCTACCGCAAGGGCGGCGATCCCCGCCTTTTGGCTTTTGAGGACGGTGTTATAGACCTCTTTCATGCCGTCGTCGGCAAAGCCCACGGCAACAGTTCTTGTCATGTCGCTGTGGTAGCCGTCGACCACGGCTCCGAAGTCCATGGTGACGAAATCGCCCTTTTCAATTTCCTTTTGGGTGGGCACGCCGTGGGGCATGGAGGTTCTCTTTCCCGACACGGCAATGGTATCAAAGGACTCCTTCTCGGCACCCTGTCTTTTCATGAAAAACTCAAGCTCGAGAGCCACGTCGCGTTCGGTCACACCGGGCTTTATAAAATTGCAGATGTGGGTGAAGGCAAGGTCGGTCAGGCGCTGAGCCTCGATAATGCGGCGGATTTCTCCGCCGTCCTTACGCATACGGAGCTTTTTTATGCCCTCGTCAAGGGCGGGGTCGCAAAGAAAATCGACATTATCGCAGAGTCTTTTAAGGGCGTTTAAGTGAGAAACGGAGGTTTTTCCCTCGAGACAGACGGTTTTGACCGAAAGCTTTTTTAAAATATCCTTTAAAAATTCCGAATAGTTTCCAACGCCTACAACGTTTATGCCCTCGATTTTCTGCCGCGCGGCCTCGATATAGCGGCCGTCAACTCCGAAAACGGCATATTCTTCGGTCACCACAAGCATTCCGTCGCTTGAGGGAAAATCGGTGAAATAGCGGCGGGAAACGGGGTCTTCAATCAAAACGCAGTCGGCGTTTTTCGGAATCAGCCTTGAAAGAGCTTCACATCTTGACATTATTTCTGCTCCAAATACATTTTTTTCATAACTGCGGCGTCCTCGGCCTGGGTTCCTGCCGATTCACATACCGTCACGGGAGTCAAACCCTTTTTGTATATAAGCTCGGCCAAAAAATCGAATTTCGGACCGTATTGTTCATCCTCAAAGGTCAGATGGCATTTTTCGCCGCCGTCGGTATACTGAATTTTGGAAAAATGAGAATGATAGCATTTAAGGCGGTCGACACCAAGCTTGTCCTCGATTTTATCAAGCACGGCCTCAAAATCCTCATAGGACGAAAGGCCGCCGTGGGTTCGAGCATTGAGGTGGCCGAAATCTATGCAGGGAATGAACCGCTCGTCCACCCCGCACATGAAAAGCACCTCGTCAAGATTGCCGAGCTGATTTATTTTTCCCATGGTTTCGGGGCAAATGTGAACATTCGAAAGACCGTTTTCGTCGAGAGCCGCCTGAGCCTTTTTGAGAGTTTCACAGGCAAGAGCCGTTGCGCCTTCTCTCGAAAGGCCGCCGAGCCCGCCGGGATGAACCACGATTCGGTCGCCGCCCATGGCGTTTACCGCCTCGGCGCTCCTTAAAATATAATTCACCGAATTGTCCCGTTTGACCTCCTCCTTGGAGGAGAGGGAGATATAGTAGGGAGCGTGAAGAGACACGCCCTTGTTTGCGGCTTTCATGACCTCGCCGAATTTTCTGCAGGTCTCGGCGCCGATATTGACGCCTCGGCCGCATTGATATTCAAACCAGTCAAGTCCCATTTTTTCAAGGTATTTCGGGGTGTCAAGACTGTTTCTGTATCCCATTTCGGCAAAGCTTATGGAATTTCCGGCAGTGCCGAAAAGCGCTCTGTCAAAGCTCATAAAATATCATCTCCCTTGTGTTTTTCATATCGCGCCAAAAAAGGCTTTTCAAAAAACCTTTTTATTTTAAATCCGAGCTTATCCTCGGCATGAGCCGGCGTGACAAGCAGGGTCTTTATTCCCCAAAGATTTCCGCACAGCATATCGGTGAAAAGCTGATCGCCGCAAAGCATGACCTGATTTTTCCGAAGTCCCATACGGGCGGCCGCACGCTTTGCCCCGCCGCACAGCGGCTTTTTCGCGTCGCATTCGAAATCGAGAGAAAGCTTTTTTGCAAAGGGCTCCACCCGGCTTTTAGGCGAATTTGAAAGAACAATCAGCTTTATGCCCTTTTGGCGCATTTCTTTTACAAACTCGGTCACACCGTCAAAGGGGACCTTATCAAAATGGCGGGACAGCGTGTTGTCCACATCAAGAAGCAGACCTTTGACCCCCGCTTTTTCAAGCATTTCGGGGGTCAGATCGGTCAGCCTATTAAGCATCATATAGGGCTTAAAAAGTGCCATTATTTTTTGTTTATCTTGCGGGTTTTTATTTCTTCGTCGGCCTTGGCGATAAAGGCGTCAAGCTCCATGGAGCCGAGATCGCCCTCGTCGCGGGAGCGAACCGAAACGGTGCCGCTTTCGACCTCTTTTTCGCCGACTATGAGCATATAGTTAACCTTTTCAAGCTGGGCCGAGCGAATCTTATAACCGATTTTCTCGCTTCTCGCGTCGCAGGTCGTGCGAACGCCGGCAGCCTTAAGAGCGGCGGTGATTTCATCGGCACGGTCAAGGAATTTTTCGCTGATGGGCAGCACTCTGACCTGCTCGGGAGAGAGCCACATGGGCAGCGCACCCGCATATTTTTCAAGGATAAGGGCAAGAGTGCGCTCGTAGCAGCCTATGGAGGTTCTGTGGATTATATAGGGATTTTTCTTGGTTCCGTCGCGGTCGACATATTCCATTCCGAATTTTTCCGAAAGCATCTGGTCGATCTGAATGGTAATGAGGGTGTCCTCCTTGCCGTAGACATTCTTTATCTGAATGTCGAGCTTGGGACCGTAGAACGCAGCCTCGCCGATACCGATTTTATAAGGAATTTCAAGGTGGTTGAGGATTTTCTCCATGGTACCCTGAGCCTCATCCCATTGTTCGGGGGTTCCGATGTATTTTTCTCTGTCTTTCGGGTCCCACTGAGAGAAGCGGTAGGAAACGTCCTCATAAAGGCCGACGCTCTTGAGCATATAAATGGCAAGCTCGAGGCAGCTCTTGAACTCTTGTTCAAGCTGTTCGGGGGTGCACATGAGGTGGCCTTCGCTTATGGTGAACTGACGCACGCGGATAAGTCCGTGCATTTCGCCGCTGTCCTCGTTGCGGAAAAGGGTCGAAGTCTCGTCATAACGCAGCGGCAGGTCGCGGTAGGAACGGGCGCGGTTGAGATAGGCCTGATACTGGAAGGGGCAGGTCATGGGACGGAGGGCAAAAACCTCGTCGTCCTTTTCCTCGTCGCCGAGCACGAACATTCCTTCTTTATAATGGTCCCAATGGCCCGAAAGCTTATAGAGGTCGCTTTTTGCCATATAGGGGGTCTTGGTCAGCAGCCAGCCCCTTCTTTCCTCTTCGTCCTCCACAAAGCGCTGAAGAGTTTGAATAACCTTGGCGCCCTTGGGGAGGAGAATGGGAAGTCCCTGTCCGATAATGTCGACGGTGGTGAAATATTCAAGCTGACGGCCGATGAGATTGTGGTCGCGCTTTTTGGCCTCCTCAAGCATTTCAAGACGAGCGGTCAGCAGCGACGCCTTGGGGAATGCGGTGCCGTATACGCGGCAAAGCACCTTGTTTTTGGAATCTCCGCGCCAATAAGCACCGGTGCACTGAGTCAGCTTAAAGGCCTTGACCGTACCGGTGGACATAAGGTGAGGGCCGGCGCAAAGGTCGGTGAAATCCCCCTGCTTATAGAAGGAAATTTTCTCGCCTTTGCCGCTGTGCTCTTTTATGAGCTCCACCTTATATGGCTCGTTTTCCATAAGCTTTTCGGCGTCCGCCGGGTCAAGCTCAAAACGCTCGAGAGCAATGTCTTCCTTGACGATTTTTTTCATCTCGGCCTCGATTTTTTCGAGAATTTCGGGGGTAAAATGCTCGTCGACGTCAAAATCATAATAAAATCCGTCCTCAATGGCGGGTCCGATGCAAAGCTTGACATCGGGGAAAAGGCGCTTCACGGCCTGAGCCATGATGTGGGAAGCGGTGTGATTAAAGGCACGCTTGCCCTCCTCGTCGTCAAAGGTTAAAAACTCGAGAACGCAGTCGTTTTCCACGGGGGTGCGAAGATCGCACACCTTTCCGTCGATTTTGCATACGCAGGCGGCCTTGTAAAGGCCCATACCGATCGACTTTGCAATTTCGAAGGCGGGGGTTCCCTTTTCAAAGGAACGCTCCTCACCGCGCAAATTACATTTGATTTCCGACATATCTATCACTCCAAAAATAATTTTAAAAAAACAAAACACTCCACCCAAAAACAGGGTGAAGTGTTACTCCACGGTTCCACCTGAATTACGGCAAAAGCCGTCACTCGCGCGTTTTATAACGGAAACGACCCGTCCGCCTTGAATACGGCGGCTCTGATAAGGGCGGTCTTCACGCAATTTCTCGGTTTGCCGCTTTCAGCCGGTGACGGCAATTCTCTTTACCGAGGGGAAAAGCGCTACTCTTCCTCGTCGTAGATTTGTTTTTCTTTATATTAACACCCGAAAAAGTCAATGTCAAGTGTCATATCCGTTTTTTTTAGGCAAAAATCAGCCGTTTTTGAGAAACCTCTTCCATGGCTTTATTGCCGCAAGCGAAAATATTGCCCCGAGAGCCGCAACGGCCGCCCATATTTTAACCGTCGTTCCCCAACCGGAATTTTCCGTTATAACGGCGACTCCGTATATCGAAAGAGCGCTCCCCACATATGTGCAGGCGTTAAGCACTCCCGAAACAAGGGACACATGGCCGGTTTTGAGAAAATACGGAGGGAGCATACAAATCAGCATAACGTTTGCGCCGTGCATACAGCCGGTGGCAACGGTCAGGCAGACAAGGGAAACCAAAAGACCCGCCGAACCCGCAAGGCACATTATGCCGAGAAAGCAAAGGCAAAGCAGGAAAAACACCGCGGCGCAAAGCACCTCGTTCGGGAAAAATCGTCGATTGAAAACCTCGGCAAGCTTGCAGAAAATTATGCTGAAAATCGGCATTCCCACCCCTGTGAGAATGGACGCGGCGTTTTCAAGAGAAAAATTGTCAGAAATGTATGTGGGAAGCCAGGTGGTGACCCCGTCGCGGAGAATGCCCTGGCATATTATGGCCAGCATTATTATGCCGAGCATTACAAGAGTGGCTCTGCCGAGCGTTCTTTTTTGCCGAAGGAAAGCCGTGTTTTTTTCGAAATTTTCCGGCACAACGGGTTCAAGCTCCTTTTCAAGAGCCGTCATCCTTCTGTTCCAAAAGAAGGCCGTCAAAGCGGCGACGGCGGCCACAAAATAAAAAAGCGAACGCCAACCCCAAAGGGTCACGCAAACGGGTGCGCAAAGATAAATCGCTATGGTGCCGAGAGAACTGCCCCAGGAAACCTTTACCGTGGCGTTTTTATACCTTGACGGCGTAAGGTATTCCGAGAAAATTCGGACTATGGGCGGCCACATAAGAGCCTGTGCGAAACCGTTTACACACCACACGGCGGTGATGCCCGCGGGAGATTTGCAAAGAGGAACGGCAAAATTCATAAGCGCCGAGGCGGCAAGACCCCATGTAATCAGCTTTTTGGGGTTGATTTTATCTCCCAAAAGGCCGCTTATTATCTGACCCGCTCCGTAGGTTATAAAAAGGCCGGTAACCGCCGCTCCGGCAGCGGCCTTGGTGAACCCCTCGCTGTCTATTATTTCCACCATAACGGCGCTGTAATTCAGCCTTGTCAGATAGCTGACAAAATAAACCGCCGAGCACAGAAAAACGAGGACCGAAAGATTTTTGCTTTTAGCTGTATTTTCCAAACCCTATTTTAACCTCTGTCCACCGTTATCTTATGCTTTTTATAAAGCTCGAAAATATCGTCGTCAAGCTCCGGGTCGGTAACAAAGGTCATACCCGTCTCGATGTCGCTTATTTTCAGCATAGCGTTTTTTTCGAATTTATTGCTGTCGGCGAGGACAAAAATCCTGTCGGCCGACCTGAAAATGGCCTTTTGCACAAGAGCAAGGTCATAATTGTAATCGGTAATTCCGTTTTCGATGGAAACTGCCGAGGGAAAAATAAATCCCTTTCCCGCATGGAGCCTTTCAAGGGCGCTTAAAGTCAAATCACCGTAGAATGTATTTTCGTCCCTGTTGAACACTCCGCCGAGCATTATCATATTTATTCCGGCGATTCCCGAAAGGTTCACAAAAACGTCGTTGCTTGCCGTGATGACGGTGAGATTGTCGAAACGGCCTGCGATTATTTTGGAAAATTCATATGCCGTGCTTCCCGAGTCGAGCATTATAATGTCGCCCTCGTTTATGTAATTGCAGGCAATTCTCGACAGCGCCTGCTTTTGGCTTCTGCTGTCGTCCATTCTCGATTCAAGCTTTTTCATGGGAACGGATTTTTTTATGGAAATGGCGCCTCCGTGTGTTCTGCGGAGAAGCCCGTCGCTTTCAAGCTTCATAAGATCCTTTCGCAGGGTCTCGCCGGTTACTCCGAAAAGTCTTATAAGCTCGGAGGATTCGACCGAGCCGTCCTTTTCCACCATCTGATGTATCTTTGTTCTTCTTTCGACCGCCAACATGTGCATTTCTACTTGTCGAAATTTAGGTTATCTTTTGTTTATTCTAACCCAACTTTTCGCAAATGTCAACAACCTTAAGAACACTTTTTTCCACCTTAAAGAATATTTCCCATTTTCCGTAGGACATACCGTATACCCTCTCCGGATCTGACTGATAGGACGGTCGCGGGTCCTCGGAAAGAATTTTTTTGATAATTTCAAGGCTGTCAAAAGGCAACCTTTTTTCAATTTTTTCGGGCACCTCCACCGAAAGCCGATAATCCGCCGCCTCCTTTGCAAAGCCGCCCCTTGCCGACGGCTTGCTTTCAATGTGCGGAAGATATGGCTTTATGTCGAAAATCGGAGTTCCGTCACAGAGATCGGCTCCCGAAATTTCAAGCACGGTGCCGTATTTTTTGTCTTGAATAATATGTTCAAGCTTTACAAGCGAAAGCCCTATGGGATTGGGCCTAAAGGGCGAACGAGTGGCAAAAACGCCCATTCGCTTATTTCCCCCGAGCCTCGGCGGACGGACGGTCAGCGAAGGCTCTTTTCTTGTTTCTGCCCTGTCAAACTCCCACAAAAGCCAGATATGAGAATACCCCTCAAGCCCTCTGAAAGCGTCGGGAGAGCGGAACTTCGGCTCGAAAATTATCCGAGCCGAAGTTTCCACAAGCCCGCTTTGGCGGGGAATTCCGAATTTTTCTGAAAAATCACACTTTATGTGACCGATCGGTTGAATGTTCATACTTTTCCTTCGGTATTTCCTTTCCGGTAAGCAGACCGTAGGCTTCGGCCTCTGCCTCGTTCTGCGGCGGGGGGGGAACCGAACCGGGACACTCCCCCGCCGAAACCACGTTTGAAATGTCGGGATAATATTTCTTCTTGAGCTTTTTCTTCAAAGATACCACTCCTTTTGAAATATTATTTCCCCCGCAGCAGGAGGTTATTCGACCGAAATAACCTTATAGCCCTCTTTTTCGACGGCGGACTTAAGAGCCTCGTTCGAAACCTCTTTCGTAAGCTTCACATCTGCAACGCCCGTCTCGTGGCTGACCTGCGCCGATTCAACGCCGCCGACGGCCTCGAGAGCAGCTTTTACCCTGCCAGAACAGTGTCCGCACATCATGCCTTCGATTTTCATTTTCTTTTCCATAATTGATTGCTCCTTTTTAATTTCGGTGTTTTCTTTAATTTCGTCGGCTGTTACGGCCGATTTTTTCATTTTGAAAAAATTAAGTCTCAACGCGTTTGTGACCACGCAAAAGCTTGAAAGGCTCATGGCGGCGGCTCCGAACATTGGGTTAAGCTCCCATCCGAGCAGACTTATAAACACTCCCGCCGCAAGAGGAATTCCGATAATATTGTATATAAAGGCCCAAAAAAGATTTTCCTTTATATTTCTCAGGGTGTGTCTCGAAAGGCTGACGGCGCCCGCCGCCTGCATGAGGCTGCTGCCTGTAATGACCACGTCGGCCGAGTCGATTGCAATGTCGGTTCCGGCACCCACCGCCATGCCCACATCTGCGGCCGCAAGGGCGGGAGCGTCATTTATGCCGTCGCCCACCATAATGACCATTCCGTCCTTCTTGTGCTTTTCAACGGCGTCCTTTTTGCCGTCGGGAAGCACTCCGGCAATAACCTCGTCGACTCCCACCTGCTTTGTGATGGCGTCGGCGGTTTTTTGATTGTCGCCTGTGAGCATAACGGTTTTAAGTCCCATTTTCTTAAACTCGGCAATTGCCTCGACGCTGTCGTCCCTAATGACGTCGGCAACGGCTATTACTCCGATCACCTTGCCGTCTTGCGAGAAAATCATGGGCGTTTTGCCCGTTTCTGCAAGCTCGCTTGCTTTTTGAGATATTTCTTCGGGAATTTCGGCGGTTTCGGCGATATATGCGGCATTTCCGCCCCTTAAAGCCCTGCCGTCAAGCTTTGCGCAAAGCCCTTTTCCCGATTCGGCAACAAAATCGTCCGCATTTTGCAAGCCGATATTTTGCGAGTCGGCATATGACACAACGGCACGCCCGAGGGGATGCTCGCTTTTTTGTTCAAGGGAGGCTGCGGCAGACACAAGCTCCTTTTCGTCGATTTCAAAGGGAATAACATCGGTAACCGCAGGGCGGCCTCTCGTTATGGTTCCGGTTTTGTCAAGCATAACGGTCTTGGCGCGGCCGGTCTGCTCAAGGGAAACGGCGGTTTTGAAAAGCACTCCGTTTTTGGCTCCCACGCCGTTTCCGACCATAATTGCAACAGGCGTTGCAAGCCCGAGGGCGCAGGGACAGCTGATAACAAGAACCGAAATGGCTCTTCCCACCGCAAAACCGAAATCACGGCCGATAATAAGCCAAACGGCAAGGGTCAAAAGAGCAATACCTATAACCGTCGGAACAAATATTCCCGACACCTTGTCGGCCAGACGTGCCACAGGTGCCTTGGTCGCCGACGCGTCGCTGACCATTTTGACTATTTGAGAAATGGTTGTGTCCTCTCCCACCTTTTCGGCTTTGCATTTCAAAAAGCCCGAGCGGCTGACCGTCGCGGCAGACACCTTGTCCCCTTCCTTCTTTTCGACTGGAAGGCTCTCCCCGGTGAGGGCCGATTCGTCCATGGCTGCGTTTCCTTCAACCACAATTCCGTCAACCGGCACGTTACTTCCCGGGCGAACAATGAATATATCCCCAACCTTTACGTCGGCCACCGCAACCGTCATAACGCTGCCGTCGCGCTCGACCTCGGCGGTTTTCGGGGTCAAATCCCCCTGCCGCACTTCTGCAATTGACACGGTAACTTCCTGTCCGTCCCGCACCACCGTTGCGGTCTTCGGTGCCAGCCGCATAAGGCTCTTTAAGGCATCGGTTGTCCTGCCTTTTGCGTGGGATTCGAGCATTTTTCCGAGGGTTATGAGTGCCAAAATCATGGCCGCCGACTCAAAATAAAGTCCGTGATATATTTCCATTTGAGCTGCGGGATCGGTCACAACAGTCATTTTAAAGAGAAGATATGTGCTGTATAAAAAAGCCGAAGCCGAGCCCATGGAAACAAGCGTATCCATATTGGGAGAGCGATTGATGACGCCTTTAACGCCGTTTATAAAAAATTTCTGATTTATAACGCACACAACTGCCGAAAGAATGAGTTGCAAAAGTCCGAGAGCTATATGGTTGTGCTTAAAAAATTTCGGGACGGGAAATCCCCACATGGCATGACCCATGGAGAAATACATAAGAACAATAAGCACGGCAAGAGAGCTTACAAGCCTTGTGACAAGCTTTTTTGTGGCGTTGTCCTTGATTTCCTCTTTTTTTTGCTGTTTTTGACCGGCCACCGACGCTCCGTATCCCGCTTTTTCCACCGCCGCGATAATCGCGGAGGAGTCGGCCGTGCCCTCAACATTCATAGAATTGGTGAGCAGATTGACGGCACAGGAGGAAACTCCCGGCACCTTCGAAACCGCCTTTTCCACCCTTGAGCTGCAGGCGGCGCAGCTCATTCCCGTTACATCGTATTTTTCCAACAAAAACACCTCATTTCATAATACGGCGGAGGGTGTCGATAAGCTCGTCCACCGTTTCTTCCCTGCCGCTTTTTATATCGTCGGTAACACAGGTTTTTATGTGTTCGGAAAGCATTTGCCGATTAAATGCGTCGAGAGCCGACGAGGCGGCCTCCACCTGCATCATGATGTCGACGCAATAGGCGTCGTTTTCCACCATTCCTTTTATACCCCGAATCTGCCCTTCTATTCGGCTGAGCCTGTTGAGAAGCTTTTTGTGCTCGTCCTCGGTTCGCCGTTTGCTTTTGTGGCAATGACAGCACTTTTCCTGCATTTTTATCACCTCTGTTCGGATTATATACCCCCGAGGGGTATTTGTCAATAGCTCAAAACTAATATTTTCTTGCTTTTTTTACCCGCTCGCATTAAAATAAAGTCAGAAGCTTTTAAAGGATTTGATTGAATATTGAAATATAATGAAACCTTATGTCGAATCGAATATGCGCTGTCGGTATTGTTTTTTGTGACGCTGGCGGGCTTTTTTCCGCTTTTCTACGGCGCGGGTTACAGCGTTATTC
>OLPF01001485.1_pt1 | contig 18983 bp, 17 predicted proteins | sample 1673121 | NCBI WGS metagenome assembly OLPF01 (sample SAMEA3136756, study PRJEB25190) | human gut metagenome
ACGATATCTTCAAGCTTTACATCCGGAATATCTGTAATATCTACCATCATCTGATCCATACATACTCTTCCTACGATCGGAGCCTTCTTTCCATGAATCAATACCCAGCCTTTATTCGAAAGACTTCTTGCATATCCATCTGCATATCCAACCGATATTGTTGCCAGACGACATGGATGATCGACCACATAGGTTGCTCCATAACTTACGCCACGTTCCATCTCCGGCTCCATAATATTCACTACATGTGAATACCAGCTCATTGCCGGTATTAACTCTAAATTAGAAAAATCCACCTCATCAGAAGGGTACATTCCGTAAAGAATAATTCCTGCTCTTGCCATATCATAACGATGGTCATCATATTCCATGATAGCGGCACTGTTACAAATATGTTTTACTGGAATCTCGATTCCTGCTTGATCAAGCAGTTCTACAAAATAATCATATCTCTTCATCTGACTTTCTGTATATGTCTTATCTGTCATATCCGCACAGGATAAATGCGTAAATAATCCTTCGATTTTTATATTAGGCAGATTCGCAATCTGCTCCACAATAGCAAGCCCTTTCTCATCTGGAGATAAACCGATTCTTGTCATTCCTGTATCTAATGCAATGTGAATTCTAGCTGTCTTTCCAGACTTCACAGCCGCTTCGGACATTGCTTTCGCCGTATCATAACAGTAAATCGTCTGGTCTACTCCATACTCTAAATTCTTATAATAAAGAGAAGGGGAATTATAACCAAGAAGTAAAATCGGCTGCTTTAATCCCGCCTTTCTCAGTTCTACTCCCTCATCAATCGTAGCAACACCAAAATAATCCGCGATATCACTAAGATAATGTGCCACTTCTACAGCGCCATGACCATAACCATCTGCTTTTATAACGGCCATTGTCATTGCCTTATCTCCAGTCTTTTTTTTGATATTTATATAATTCTCCCTGATTGCTTTTAAATCAATTTCACAATAGGTACGCAAGTATTCTTCCATTACATTACTCCTTTTGTAAGTGGTAGTCAGCAGTAATAGCTATGATAATTATAAAAAATCTTTCTTCAAGCTACCAACCTCTTCCTTAAGTGAGCTTCGCATATTCTTAAACATTTTTTGCATATGTTTATTCAGTTCCTCACTCTGTGTTTCACAACTATATTTCGAAAATTCTTCAAGTCTATCATATATAAATTTAGTAGATTCTCTAACTAGCTTATAACATTCTTTTTCTTCTCTTAAATTAATGAAATCCTCTCCTTCAACAGTTACAATGCTTTCAAATAACTTTATATATACAAACAGTGTCATAATCTTTGCCATATACATATTATCTGACTTATCACAAGAAAATCGTCCTTCATCAATAAATTCATTTATAATTGAAAAATTACAGTGTGCATAATTGCACAAAAAGGCATAGAAATCATAAAAATATCTTTTATCTCTTCCAAGTTTCATTTCAGAAGGATTTCTTTGTATATATTCAATAATTTCCCTAGTCCCTCTTTTTACTGCCTTTCCATCCTGATAAATGATTTTTCTTGCTGCAATTAATTGAGGAACAAAAATAAAATCATTTAATATATCAGCACTGTATTTTTCATCAATATATCTACTCGCTATATATCCCTCAAATGACGTTCTTAGAATAATAAATGCATCTTCAACATTTCCTATTTTTAACAATTCTTTTATTGACTTCAAACTCTTTATGCTCTTCGTAAAAACAAAATACTGGAAATCGTCAATAAATCCACTCCCAATTTCTCCGCTTATCCGAGCATTATAATCTCCATATCTAAAACAAGCATATTCTACAAACTTTCTTCCTCGTAATAGATATCGATTTATAAATTTATTACATATAAGTTCGTTATCCATTTATATACCTTCCATTCAGTAAAACTTTTTCTTCTTAATCCCTTATTTCAAATCCTCAAATAGCTCCTTCTGATACACCCCATCTTCTATCAGTTTTGCAAATGACTTCACTACATAGTCCTTATCTTCTTTATAAGTTACCCCGAACCACTTGTCATTCGTATCTAACACTTTTACGGAAACTCTGCCCGCCTGAAGAAGCTCGTCTATGTAGATTGGCAGTAAATATTCTGCTTTCAGAATATCTTTGTCTCTCATATTAGCAAAGAACTCTTTAAATCCATCTTCTAAAATCTGAATAAATTCCGGTGTGAGTCCCCACATATTCATGGATGCGTAGGATCCCGCATTAATTGAAGTGAGCTGTCCATCGTTGTCTACTGCTGCACCCTCTGGAGTCTTAACAATATTGGAAGTTTCATGTACTGCTGTGAGATAGCCTTCCTCATTTGTCTCGCAGATACCTCTGGTAACGGCACCATTCTCACTTAACGTATTCTTTAAAATGAAACCTGCCATACAGAACTGATTGGATTTTTCTGGTGTGTAGCCTACAAGGAAATCGTGAAGCTTAACAAATGCTTCCTTTCCATAGTAGTCATCTGCATTGATAACTGCAAATGGCTCATGCAGGACTTCTTTACATGCAAGAACAGCGTGTCCTGTTCCCCATGGTTTAGTACGTCCTGCTGGAAGCTCCACACCTTCTGGAAGTTCGCTTAATTCCTGGTATGCGTAAGCAATCTCCACATCAAGATTGTTGCAAATCTTTTCGATGCGGTCACCGATTGCTTCTTTAAATGCATCTTTAATATCTTTACGGATAATAAAAACTATTTTGTTGAAGCCCGCTTCTATTGCATCATGGATAGAATAATCCATGATAATCTCTCCATTTAAACCAACTGGAGCAAGTTGTTTGATTCCGCCGCCGAATCGAGAACCGATACCGGCTGCCATGATTACTAATGTTGTTTTCATATTATTTTTTCTCTTTCCTTTTCTTTATGTATTTTTTAATCCTCCAATGGGTACCCCTTCCATACATTAATGCGACTTACACTATTTACATCTTCTCTTTAATTTTACTTCATGCTGAGCTAATTGATCCATAATTTTTTGAATTTCATTATGCTGTATCCTAGAATAATCATATTTTTCTTTATAATTATCCCCTATATCAATATAAAATCTTTCATAAAGTTCTACTAAAGAAATATATAATTCTCTATCATTTATAAGTACAAAATCAGAGGATACTTCTTTCCATCTTTTATCTTCAAAAGTGAATTTATAATTTAAAACCTGCTCTTTTAATGTAACCCATTTATAATACGTCTCGCACAGCTCATATAGTTTCTTTTGCATCCCTTCAGGCTTATTAAAAACTTTATAATTTAAGTCAAATTCATCCTGATCAAAACGACCATCTTTCACAACATCCGAACTTATTTCAAATATCGCCAAGTCTTTATATAAAGAAATTACATCCTCTTTCGTTTTATCTTCCTTTTCATTAAAAGTTTTAATTCGATTATAGATATACTTTGCTACTACAAAATTATCTTCTTGTCTATCCATTTTATCAAACACATCGCCTATTATAAGCTGTTCTAGTTGCATTTGTAAGCAAGAAAATTCTTTATAGATATCTCTATCTTTAATTACTTTTAATTTTTCAATATACTGCTCTTTTTCTTCTATTAATTTTGATAATTTTTGTTTTCTCTTTTCATCTAAATACTCATTGGCACAATATTTACTCTCTTCTTTCTCTATTTCTTTCCCTAACGCTTCTAGTTTCTGCATCAAAATATATATTTGCGTTGGTTTTTCAAAAATATACGGAATCATATGCATATAATTGTCTTTAATTTCCTGCAATCCATCGAATGTATTAATCAAAAATTGTTTCATAAAAATCAAAGGGAACTCCAGTTCCTTTTCCATTTTATTCATTCCATCTACACAAGAAATAAATTCACATAATACATCATCATTTACTTTCAATTCTCTCTTTATTAGCTCAATTTGAATATATAGACGATTATTCTCTTTTTTACTAATTGCTCTTTCCGCTAAATAATATGATGTCCATGCTGCCGCAATCGGTACAACCACCCCTACTAACAAATTATTTAACGGAAGACTTTTTAGTAAATTCATTACTTTTTCTATAACTACAGTTATTATTCCCAAAATTTCTTCTACATTTTGTCTCAAAATCATTTTATATTATATTTTCTTAAATAAAATTACTCCTTTTAACTTTTACCCCTATAATTTTAATATATATTTTTCTCTATATTTCCACTAGAAAGGATAAGTGTTTTCCAAAAATCTTCTTACTTTTTATTCCATTCTAATCTTCCATTATTACTAATTTTTTTAGCTGGCACACCTGCTATAGCAATATTTTCTTCCTCAACACTTTTATTCACAATTGCATTAGCACCAATAGCTACATTGTTAGCTATATACACCCCCCAAGTACCACTGAGCCAACTCCAGCAACTACTCCATCTCCTAATTGAGGAGCTGCTGAACTTACACCTTGTGCTACAAATGCGGTATTAATATGCAATGCACAGTCCTTGCCAATCTTCACATTCCCATTAGTTAAAATTGATCCTAAATGCATAATTTTCAATCCCTTATCACATACATTTATGCCTATATGAATCCCATATTTATTTCTCAAATGATTTAATCGAAATAAACTAAATCCATATCGAATTTTTTTGCCAGAATTATAATAATATTCTGTATATCTTAGACATTTCTGTATTTGCCAAATAGTCGCTCTCTCGCCACCTAAAATATACTTTATAAATTCCTTTATTTCTGAAGAACAGCCATATCTTTCTCGCTCATATGCTATCCATTCTTTTAATTGTTTTTTATTAGAAATCATTATAATTCATCCCGTCCTTCCAATTTTATTTCTCCCCAATTAAAAATTTTGTTATTCTAAAATATCTAAGAAAATAACTAATTATAAATGCGCCCAGTATTGATACAAAAAAATTTATTCCTACATGAATATATGGATTTACTTTTCCATTAAAATACGTAAGTGTAATATAAATAATTTGTTGATGAAATAAATATATTGACATAGAATATTTTGAAAGCAAATTAAATAACGTGTTTTCTTTCCACCTCAAACTCTTTGCTATTTCTTTCAACACATAAACAGCCATCAAAGCCCCACTAATATGCAAAAATAATCCTGTAATAATCCCTAAATGAAATATATTTTTCTCTTCTTGAACGATATTATCCACTATAAAAACGATAATATTTATAAGTATCCATCCTTTCCAAGTTATATCACCCCTTAATATTCTCCTATCTTTTTTCATCCATAATTGAATTCCCATGTAAAAAAAGAGAATATATTGAAAAGCAGTCCATATACAAAACACATTCAGAAATATACTTCCCCCTATTACACCAACTCCATAAAATATTAATGCTACAATAAATCCTATACTATCCTGTCTTGAAAATAACTTCCACATAAACCATGCAACTATAAATACATCAAACAACATCCACAAAAACCAAAGCTGACTGGGATTTTCACACAATATATATTTTCTCATTATCTCCCTAATATTCCATCTAAAAAAATATTCAGATATTGGAACAACCCAAATAATAGCAACAAATATATATGGAACTAGCAATCTCTTTATTTTATTAAAGAAAAACAAACTAAATTTTTCGTATGCCCCCCCATCATCTTAAATGCAAATATATAACCTGAAATAAGAGTAAACGCGTAAATATGAAAAGAACCAATCCAACTTCCTAAAATTGATAATCCTTGAGAAGATATTATTGGTTTACCCACAAACCAATTCTCGTTCCAAAAACTCATACTATGTCCCAGAACAACTAACATCATTAATACTGTTTTGATAAAACTACACGATTCTAATCTATAACTTGTATTTTCCATTAATACTTTATCTCCTTAATTTTTCTAAGAGGTTTCTTATATCAAAACCTAATGTTTCAAAAGCCTCTGTAATTATTCCTTTAAATAAAATTCTAAGAGTAAAAAAATAAACTATTATACAAATTCCCACAGATATTAATTGCCATAAGATTGAATGGCTAATTTTTTCCAAACCAATTGATGCTATACACATAACCATTGATCCAATAAAAGCTGGTATTGTCTTTCCAATTAACTTTAACGGTGAAATCTTAAAAAAGATTTTTATAATTACCAATTGTACCAAAACAAATTCTAGTCTCACCAACGATCTAGATATATATAATATTTCAAATCCCTTCTGTGCACTTATAAATAATACAGGAACTAAAACAATTAAATGTAATATTTGTGCCACAAAAGAAAAAATCGGTTTTCCCTTCGCATTATATATTCCACTACAATAAGTTCCCCATACTAAGCAAACTGAACTTGTTAATGACCATAATCCTATAAAATTTGCAGCTTCCGTCCATTGACTTCCTAATAATATTAATGTTATCAGTTTTCTATACATAAACATTCCAATTCCAAGCGGTACAACTAAAATTGCAATTGCCTGTATATATTTAAAATACACCTCTCTAAATTCTTTATCTTTATTTTGTAATTTTGATAAAGCAGTAAACAATGGTGCTGAAGTAGCCGTCGTTATTAAACTAATAATCTGATTTGTAGTTGTCATTGATGTTTTATAAAGTCCCAAATAATATGTAGATAAATATGAACCCACAATAAAAGTTCCAATATATGATGTCAACCACACAGAAATGGATTCTAATAATATCCACCAACTAAACAAAAACATTCTTTTTAATTGTTCCAAATTATAATAAAAGGAAGGTTTCCATTCTGAACGAGCGGTTAATATAATAGCATTAACCAAGTTTCCTACAATTGTTCCTATTACTAACGCCCAAAAACTCCTAGTAACAAATGCTAATGGAACCGTAACAAATATCGGAACACATACACCAACTATACGCACATAAAAAAGTGTCTTAAAATCAAAATTTCTTTTGTATCGAGACATTTGTATGCTTGAAAAAGAAGTTAATGGCAATGAAACTGCTGCTATTACGATAACATTCCCTAAACCAGGATTTCCAACAAGCTCTGCAATATTTTCACTAAATATAGCTATAATTAGCCATCCAATTAAAGATATTATTAAATTTGTCCAAAATGCTACAGTTGTATTTTGATTTAATTCTTGTTCATCTTTAAATTGATGTTGTATTAAAAATTTTTGAAAACCTGCATCTGTAAACATATCAGCAAAACTAATAACCATATTAATTGTGGCAATAACACCAAATGCCTCTGGCGTTAATAATCTTGCCAAAATCATACTTGTAATTGGCGATACCAATTTTGCAACTATTTCTGTTATTGTAGACCATCTTGTAGCATTAGCTGTTAATCGTGATATTTCAGCCTTTTCCATTTGATAGCCCTCCTATATTAAAAATAGTTTTCGTTTTACGTTTTACCTTACTAATCAAATTTTTTGTATTAAAACGCCATAATTCTGCTTTTTCATATAGTTTTCCTTTATATGGATTTATTTTTTCAACATCTAGCAATTTTGTATCTTTCTTTTTTTCAAAAAACCCCAATGGTCCTATATAAAAAGCATTACAATTATTAATATCAAACGTTGGTTTACTTAATCCTCTCTTCTGAAAATGAATGTAAATAAATTCCTCTTTTTTTCTTATCTTATTTTCCCAATAATCTCTATATGTCTTACCGTCTTCCCAATAAAATGCTTGGTAATCGTAATTTTTATCATCCAATGCACATCTAAATCTCTTATAAATCGCAGATATATCCGCATAAATACGTCCGTCAAATTGAGGATATTGGTTTTTTATGAATATTTGATATATCCCATTACGTTCATCAAACGCATGCCCCTTTACATCTACAACAACATCTTCCCAAGAACCACATAAACTTCCTGATTCCTTAAATCTCACATTATTTTCATATGTATTACGATATAGTGAGAGATGTCCTAAATCCAAGAATTTATCATATTTTTTCAAGTTGTATTTTTCTAAAAAACTTCTTATATCCCCAAATACCATATCCATGTCACAATGTCCCCAATAATCATATCCTTTCAGATACTCTGCAAAAATAATTCCATATAATGGTTTCAAATCACAAAGTTTATATGGACGCTCTAAAGCCACCTGACAATTTAATTTCCGGTTAGTCAATTTCTGAACTTCACTAAATGAACTATTTATGATATGAACATTCTGATATGGAGATTCTATTTTTTGATCTGTAATTAGTAAAAAATCTATTGATGGATTAAATTTACAGGAATAAATCCATGGTTCATATGAACCTGGTAATTCACCAAAATAAGCACAAATAACAGCAACAGATATCATTATTTCTCACCCGTCAATCCTTTCAAAATCAATTCTCTATGAGCCTCACATTCTATAAAATTCTGAATCGAAAGTCTTTCCTTCTTTCCATATCGTCGTTTTACAATCCATCTATTTAAACGGTATCCTGAAATTTTGTTCATAACTCTATAGAAAAATTTCTTTGTAATTGAACCTGAAAATGTACTTAAATATGACATTATCATTGAATCTGCAAACTTTTGATATCTTTCTTCAACTTTTTCAGAATTTAATATTTCTTGTGAACGATGTTGAAACTCCGAAAGGATTTGTTGTTTTACAGACTCCTGTGCTATTCTTACTGTTTCTGACATTTTACAAAGAGGAATATAATTAATTTTAGTTACTATCTTTTCTGTCTTTTCAATATCTACCTCTATTAATAAGCTAGTTTGCCAGTATTCATTTTCACAATCATCAAAAAGAAAATTACCCTGTCCATATACAATAGTTCCCAAATACTTCTCCTCTATTTCATCTATCCATTCTTCTTGAGCCCCAATACAATGACTATGCTGGCATACTACTAAGTCTGCTCCTTTTTCAACTAATTTTCTACACACTTTTTGTAAATACGGTGATGGATATCTATAATGTTCCTTACCTCCATGATAAAGAACAATCACATAATCACAGATACTTTTTAGTCTATATACTTGATCCAAACTTTCTAATGCATCAAAAGGATTTGCTCCTGCTTTCTGTGCTGTCGCAATTGTAAACTCATGTTCTGCACAGCAATATATTCCAACTGTAATCCCATTAATTTTCACTATATACGGTTTCGTTGCTTCTTCCAAGTTTTTTCCTGCACCTGCATAAGCTATCCCTTCTTGATTCAAAAGATTTAATGTTGAATACAAGCCATCCTCTCCTTGATCAAGAATATGATTATTAGCTAACGTAAAAAAATGAGAATTAATTGCTTTTATCCCTGCAATTGTATCGGTAGGTGCAGATAAATTAGGGCCACATTTATTAATAGGATTTTTTTTATCTGTTAATGGCACTTCTAGATTAAATATTGTAAAATCTGCATTATTTAATTTTTCTGTTATTTTTTTACCTATAAGGTACTCTGTTTCACATCCTTTAAAATAATTATAATTACTTTCTGTAGGTACAAGATCCGCTCCTATTATTATTTTAGCAGGCATATCTATACACCTGCTCTTTCTTAATAATTTCTGCTATAGGAGAATCACTTCCTATACCCCCCCCAATCATTTTTCTAATCATCTCACTCACTCCTTTTTTAACTTTAATAACATAAACTTTATAAAAAATAAAATTAATACTAACTACTAACAAAAATGTCAACATTACAAGCTTAATAGCCAATACAATCCAAGAAACATAGCTTACTGTACTCAATACAAATATTCTATTTATTACAGATATTTTCCCTCCAATTTCCGGGTTGGCAATAATATGCAAAAAGAATACTGTAATAAAATCTACTGCAATTTGCTTTAAAAACTTTGTAAATGGCCATTTAATTAAATTTTTCGAATCATAAAATGCCATCCAAATAGTTTGATAAAACATCGCTATAGCCGTTCCAATAGCTACTCCTACTAATCCCCATGTCTTAACAGCAACTATTGATATTACAATATTAATTATCGCTGCTATAATATAATTTCTTTGAGTCTGCTTATAATGTCCCCCGGCTAAAATCATTATATTGTATGGTAGTCTTAAACAATGTCCCGCATTCGCTACAACAATTAATATTGCAAATAATGGCTGAATATAATTAACATCTGACACACCACTTGTATACACCTGAACAAAAGGAATAATTAAAATAGATGTAACACCAAATATAAATGTTGTTCCTGTATGAATGCTCCATTCTACCCATCCAAAAAAACTATATAAATTATCAAGTTCTTTTTTAGCCCATAACTCTCCTATCAATGACTGAATGCCATTTGTCATTGATAATAAAAGCTGTTTAACACCGGAAACTACAAGATTATATACAGAATAAACCGATACTGCTTTTAACCCAGAAAAAATAGTCAATACTATATTATCGGTGCCATCTAAAATAACTGCGGAAACATGCTGAGCCACTCCATTCCATTTTTGTTTAATTGGTTCTCCTTCATATTGAATTTTCCAATTTAACTTATAATGTCTTTTTACATATATAGCCAAAACTATAGGACGAACAATATATATCAAAGATGTTGTTAATTTTACTATATGTATAGATGCCCCTATCTTAATCAAAATAAAGCAGGCTACTGTATTTAAAATTAAAGTAATCGTTTGTGCATTATAAGATATGTATCCCTTTTGATCTGCTGTAAGAAGCAACCTATTAACTATTCCAAAATAATATTGAGCAAAAGAACTTATACTAATAACTGCAATCATTGTTGCTGTATAAACAAAGCCAAACTTTTGATTCGCTATAAAAGGATATATTCCCATCAATATTATTACATAAACCAATAATATCAAAGCCAATTTTGAAAAAAATTTCTGTCCAGATACAACAACTTTACTTATTTGATTTTCATCTTTATCTGCTAATGGTTTATATAACGATGATTGAATAACTGAGCCTACTCCTAATTCTAAAAAAGAAATAATTCCCAAAAATTGTGTTATTGAATTAACTAATCCGTTTACCTCAGAGCCAAATGCTTTTAAAATTAAACGAGGTAAAATAAATCCACAAATAATCGTCGTCACTTGAAAAATTAAAGATGAGCCTGTATTTAAAAATAATTTTTTACCCCTTGATGACACTTTTTTTACCTCTTTTACTGCTTTTGAAATTTAATAATTTCTTCATCTACAATTTTACCTCTTTTACCGCTTTTGAAATTTAATAATTTCTTCATCTACAATGCCCAATACTTCTCCATAACCTTCTTCAAAATATAATAAGCCTGGATTTTTAATATACCTAATATGTACTGGCACAATAGCTCTTCCATAGTCATTTTCCAAGCAACAAATGCCTGCTGATAAACTAATTCCATACAAATACTGGTCAATGTACAATAAAGCATAAAAGTCAACCAGATACGAATAAGCCTCTTTCTTAAATATTCTAAAGCACTTCCCGTTCTGTAAATACCACTAATATATCCACTCAATAAAAAGAATGTACAAACTGCTAAACTTCTCCATGACACTCTAACAGTCCAATTTGTAATATACTCTTTTGCGGTATATATACTTTCATTATATCTAGCTGTATAATGATATAATATAGTCAAAATTGCAGAAAATCCTCTTGATTATATTTAATCCATATATATGTCTGCTTTTTTCAATATTCATTTTATCTTGCAATCCTATCCAACATTTATTATCACTATGGACAAAAAGGAAATTTTTCTGGTTATATGCAATTGTACTTTCATGATATTCCTCTTCATATCCTGCACAATAATAATATTGACAAACTATTAAATCTGCTTCTATCAAAAGTCCTATTATTTAATTTCTTCCTCTTTTTCGGGTAATTCAATCCATCGTCCTAATGTATAGTCCCATTCTTTTGAAGAATATTTACTTAATCCACTTGCAGGATACAAAGTAATTTCTCCAAAATATAACTTCCCATCTATTTCATAAAAATCAGTACGCATAAAAGGATGTCCTTCAGACAACTTTCGAGATAAGTTTAACATACTATCTAATTGTTGTGGGCACGCCAATTTATCATCTGATGTTCTATATGCCGGACGAGTTAAGTCCATTTTTTTCCAATTTATATCATAAAAATCTTCACACAACCCTTTATCAGAAAATCTATCCGAACAAACTAAAATCATTTTAGGAACCCCATTAAAATTATGTACTTTATAGTCTATAAGACTTTTTCCACTCTTATCTGACATATATTTTTCTGCTATAATTCGTTTTGGTACATCCTTATATGGCCACTCTCGATGCATTAAATAATAATTCTGCTTGAGACTTTTATTTAATTTTTTAATTGCAGCCTTTTTATCTAAACACCGTTTATCTTTACAAACTACTAAACCACCTGAATCATGCGTTACTTTTAATACAAATTGATTAGGCAAACTCTCCCATTCAATATCTTCTGCTCTTTCCCAAACTCCTAATGTAGGAATTACATATTGGTTTCCTAAGACATTTGCGACATATAATTTTGCTTGATACTTATCGACCATTTTTATATACTCAGGATTTCTATCATATAACTTCAACCATTGTATTTTCTCATTAAATGTCTTCGGATTATTTAAATCCAATTTCTCTCCAATTTTATAATAAAATTCCTTTTTGATGTATTCTTCATCAGGCATATTATTATAAAATCCCAAATAAGAATTCACTCCAAATCTATATGCCTCATCTGCAAAATATTTTTTCCCACATTTGATTATTTTTCCCAGTTGCACAATCATCACCCTTATATTTTTTCTCTTTCAAAAAGCTCTAATAATATATACAAATATACATACTATACTAGAAAACTATTAATTCTTATCAACTAGTATCTCACCAGTCCTTCTATATAAATGTATATCAAAACTTAACGTTTACACATAGCAAGCCCTAAATTATGATTATACTTCAATACAAATTGTTATGGCAATTTATCCAAATCAATATCTTTTATTCTATCCCCTATCCCCAATCGCAGGATAAGATAGCCTTTTTTCATCTGTTATATATATTTCTTTTCTCCTATAAACATCAAATTTTTCTATTAATATATCCTTCTGTTGCCTTATCACTATGTTTTATAATACAAGGATTACCAAAAACTATAGAATGACTTGGAATATCACAATTTACATATGTGTTTGGTGCAATTAAGACATCATTCCCTATTGAAATTTTCCCTACAATTGTGGCATTAACTCCTATCCAAACTTCATTACCTATAGTTGGAGCTCCCTTTCTCACCCCTCTATTTTCTTGTCCGATTGTAACCCCTTTATGTATATTGCAATTTTTTCCTATTTTACTATGTGGATTAATATTAATACAAAACGGATGTCCGAAATATACCCCCACACCTATATCTGAATCTACTGACATTTCAATCAATAATTTATTTCTAAAATAAGCGAAACATACTTTATAAATAATTTTTAACATAGGATTATTTGTTTCTTGTTGTAATCTCATGAACTTCTGAAACAGTGGCATTTTTTCTTCACCATAACGAATTTTATCTTCTTGCAATAGCATCTATTTTCCCACCTTTTCTCTTTGCTCTTAATTTATTCATTTCTATAAAAAAGATCATAAAATAAAAATATGTACTCTTATCATATATTGATACCATCGCATAATCTCTAAATAAACAAATTAATATCAATATTATGCACATGGGACTTATTGTATCCTTTTCCCTTCTTAATTTATAAAATTGAAAAAATAAATATATATATGCACCATAATATAAAACAAAACCTATAATCCCTCCGCCTGCCAATATCTCAACAAAACCATTATGTAAGTATGCATCAAAATTTAATACCTGTCCCGCTACTATATGAGGGCATCCTATACCAATTCCCAAAATAGGATGCTCTTTGAAAATTTTAATTCCCAAATCAATTAGTTGTTGTCTCAGCAATGCAGAAGCTCCAATTTCCCCTTTTCCCGTAAACATCGCAACTAAATATTCCATTCTTTGATTAATTCCAGAAAACATTTCCATTTCAGAAAGTATTTTTATTACAATTATGAAACTAATTAAAATCACAAAAATCTTTAATATATTCCTTATTAATTTTCCGTTTGAAAAATTTCTTGTAATAAGGACCGCTAAAACGCCTATTATCATTATCAATAATGCTTTCCTACTTTGTGTAGCAATAACCATCATAAAATCCGGAATACATAGGATTGTTTCTATTCCTATTCTCTTCTCTCTCAAAATATCGTCTACTTGAATAACTATACCAAATGCTGCCAACATTCCTATTGTATTAATATTACTATATGAATTATCTAATCTAATTCCAGAAGTCATCATATTTATTACAAAATCAAATCCATAGTATATAATTGAATAAATAGATATTACATAACTAGACCATTTAACTACATGGATTAATTCAATTACATCATCAAATTTATTAAAATGATTATAGACGATGCTCATACAAATTAATATCTGAATAAAAGTAAACGTTTTCGTTAACGAATCACTTGCACTAATTCCCCATATAGAACTCAAAAAAGCATATATTATAATGCTACACAAGAAATAATGATATCCATTTATCGTATACCTATACTTCATGTTGCCTTCTAAGATATCTATACAGAGAATAAATAGACAAGTTAAAATTAATATATATTTTCCCCAAGTATATGACTCAAATATTGTGATTGATGAAAATAAAAATACTGTTGCTATCCAAACTATTCTGTCTGATATTTTATGGCTTATGTCCATCAGTTTCTCCTTAGTATCTAAAATATAATTTCAATTAGTTTCGAAATTGAGTATTCAATATTATACCCTTCTTTAATAAAGTCTTCGCGTGTATCTGTTCTATCTTTTAAAACGCTATTTATAGCTGTTTCTGCCCATATATCACTCTTTTCATTTAAAGAAAGATATTTTAATAACTCTGTAATCTGAGCTTCTTTTGTAATAGTATCAGACAATACACATGGCAATCCTGTTGCCTGTGCCTCAATTATTGTATTTGGCATTCCCTCAAAAAATGATGGAAATACAAATACATCCATTGCAGATAATAAATCTGGAACATCTGAACGTACTCCTGTTAAAACAACATTTTGCTTTAATCCTAATTTATCTATCTTAGAAACAATTTCCTCTCTTTTTTCCCCATCTCCAACTAAAAGTAAGATCGCATCTTTTCTTTTAGATAATATAGATGCAAATATATCCAATAAAAATTCATGATTTTTTTGGTAATTAAATCTTCCAATATGTCCGACAACTAACTGTTCAGGTTTAATGTGTAATTCTCCTCTAATGTTTTTTCTTTTTTCTGTTTTATATTGATATATATCTAAATCTACTGCATTATGTAAAAATACTACTTTATTTTTATTAACTATATTTGACCCAAAGGTATATTCTGCTGCAAGCTTTGAAGGTGCAATTTTTACATCTGTAATCGCATTAAAAAAGGGACGTAATATTTTATTTACTAAGGATTTTATTCTTCCCTCATTAGAATTTGCATTACATGATCTTACGCAAAGTTTACTTGCCCCACCTGTCTTCGCTGCCAGCAAATCGAAAAAACCAATTGGGGTATCGCAAAGTTTCAGTACATATTGATATTTGTTTTCTTTTACAATTTTCCTAATAGCATTAAATGTTCCAATCGGATGCTCTGTTCGCAAAGGTACACGATGTATTTTCCCACCTAAAGAAAGTACCTCTTTCTCATAAAAACCAGAATCAGTAGAAACAATAAAATCCAATTTATATTCTGATGGTAATCCTCTAAAAATCTTCATCATGAAGGTTTCAGCTCCACCTGTATCTAATGAACTTACAATGCATAATAGTCTTTTCATAATTTATAATTCCTATCTCTCCATGATTTTATCCACAATTTTCCTAATATACTCATCCGGCTGATATTTTTCCGCTGATATCAAGCAATTATTCTTAAATTCATTCATCTCATCTTTATTATCAATTAGCCAGCATATTGCTTCCTTCAGATTTTTTATCTCTAAATTTGGATATAGCAACCCATTTTTTTTATTCTCAATAATTTCACCATTGCAATTCCAATTTGTAGCAATAACAGGAAGTCCGGCCGAAAAAGCATCTACAATTGTACCCGGAAAACCTTCGCCTTTCCAGTATGTCGGAAACAGTAATGCATAATAATCCTTTATTGCATCTACACTCTTATCATATGGAACCATCCCTTTATACTGAATTGCATTGGTAACCTGCTTCAGAACCTTTTCAAAACGTTCAACATACCCATCATCGATGCGACCATATATGTCCAAACTGCAGATTACTCTGCCGGCATCTTCATTAATGCTCTGAATAGCATCTATCGCATCTTCTATTCCTTTTTCTTTCATAACTCTTGAAAAAATACAGAAACAATATGGTTCTGAAAATTCTATCTCTTCTTCTCTATCTGCTATCGATAATCTTTTAAAGTTGGGCATTACTTCACAATTTTTTATAGCCTGATTTTCAAGCTTATCTTTCATTCCCGCTGTTTCTACCCAATTAATTTGAAATGAATTAAGATACTTTTTAAACTTGGGATATTTTGAAACATATATGTCTAAATTTCCACCAATTACATCATGGTAAATATTTATGTGGAATTTCTGTGCAAAGAAACTTAATATAGGAAAATAGAATTTCATTCCATTACCGGAAAGAAGCACGATAATATCTTTTGTACTAAATAAACATTTAAATGTATCAATAAGCAATTTTATAGGATTCTTCTTTTTATAGTAGGTATCTACTTTTATAATTTTCCAGTCCGTTGCCTTTGACAGTTCTTCATGTAAAATTTTAGTCTTTATAGTCTGTCCATCCAGTATATTTTCTTTTCCACCAAAATGTCCTATAATACCTATTTTTCTACTTTTTCTTTCCATATTTTTCTTCCAATTCTGATATGTCTAACATTTTTCCCCATTCTAAATCATATTTATCTGGATTAAATGGCATCATTGCCGCACTTGGCGTAAATGTTAATTCTGCAAAATAATATGTATCATTAGCTAAAAAGAAATCAACTCTTACAAATGGAAAATCTTTAGATAAGTCTTTTGCCATGTCTAGCATCTCATTAAAAAATGATGGTAACTTAACTTCTGGAATATCTGTATAATCATCTCTAGTTAATGGCATTTTTGAACCATCTAAATAGAAAAAACCTATCTGAGCCTGTCTATCGTGAATCAAATCATTTGACACATAAATAAACTTAGGTTCTCCGTTAAAACAAAAAAATTTATAATCTGTAATATTTGCTCCCAAAAATTCTTCACAGATAATCTTACGTGGCTTTATTTTAGAATAATGAAGCTCTATATTAAATGCACCAAAGTCCTCTTTTAACCATGTGTTTAACTGCTTTTCTGTAGTTTTTTTATCCAAAGTCTTTTTATCTGATACAACAATATTATAAGCACATCCATGATTACACTTTAATACAAATCGGTCTGGAAGCTTGTCCCATTCAATATCTTCCGCTCTATCCCATGCTCCAATCAAAGGAGTTAATGTATCACCATATCCTTTTTTCTTAATATATTTTCTTACAGCATATTTATCTGTGCAAGTTACCACTCTTTTACTTCTTGGATAATAGAAAAGTTTACACCACTGTAATTTCTCATTAAATGTCTGTGGACTATCCAAATTTAACTTTTTACCAAGAACAATTTTAAAATATAATTTAGACATTACTGTATCTGGAATAAACTTATGAGCAATCACCTGCCCCGTTCTTCTTGCCTTATATAAAAAAGAATCTCTTTCCATTTTCTTTTTTCCTCTCTTATCTAACTGTTTTTACATATCTTTTCTTCTTATAAAATCCAAAAATTAGATTTCTTCCTGTATTAAAAACACTTTCTAATACTCCTAATTGCTCCGCATCTCTATATAATTTATAATGCCAACCAATCATTGTTTTGATACTATGAGTACTTACCGAACCAACTCTACCTTTTCTATAACGGCTAAGGCATTTATTAAGCAAGTAGCAATCTGCATGTTTACATATCTTTAACCACATCGCATAGTCATTATTCTTCTTTATATCTGCTATTTGAATTAAGCCAATCTGTTCTGCATCATACATTACAGTTAAACAACCCGGCCAACAGTAATTAAACATGCCTGTCTTTGTAATTTTCTTTGGACCAGTTATTCTTATCCCAGTTTTTCTTCCATCCATGTCAATTTCATCATAATTGGTATAAGAAAAATGATAATTATTAGAGCTCATAAAATTAATCTGCATTTCTAATTTTTCAGGCAGCCATAAATCATCGCTATCTAAGAAAGCTATCCATTTTCCTCTAGCTAATTTTAGTGCTCTGTTACGAGAGACAGCTGCTCCAGAATTCTTTTTATTTTTGTGATACTTGATTCTTTCATCATCAAACTGTTGAACAATCTCATCTGTATTATCTGTAGAGCAATCATCAACTATAATTAATTCCCAATTTTCATAGGTCTGATTCAAAACAGATTCTATTGATTCCGCTATATATTCTGCGGTATTGTATGACGGCATTATGATAGAAACTAACTCATTTTTGCTCTTTACAATATTCTTGCCAGCAAGTAATAACTTCGCTTCTTCCTGTTTCTCGTCATATTCCTCTTTACTTACCTCACCTTTACCCAACAGATAATCACCAAAGTCCTGCGCTGTTGCCATATCGCCTTCTGTGATTCCTTCCTGTTTGATAAAGGCTTTCATTACTGTCTGGAAGATAATTTTTACATCTCCCACAAAAGTAATTTTCTTTATGTATTTTAAGTCCCAGTTTAATTTGTCTTCCCAGTCAATATCATTTCTTCCATTAACCTGAGCAAGTCCGCTTAAACCTGGTTTTACGGTATGACGCTGTCTCTGTTCTTCCGTCATGAAAACCATGTCTCTTACAAGCTGTGGTCTTGGTCCGATAATACTCATATCACCTCCTGATGTAAAG
>OLPF01001490.1_pt1 | contig 18926 bp, 24 predicted proteins | sample 1673121 | NCBI WGS metagenome assembly OLPF01 (sample SAMEA3136756, study PRJEB25190) | human gut metagenome
CGAGAGATGAAACTTTCTTGTAATCGCCTCTTGACAACGGTCACTTCATAACAGGCTTGCCCACAACCGTGTACTCGCTGTTCGCCGCCGGCTTGATTACATACTCTCCATAGCCGCCGTCAAGGATCATATCCGTATCATCTTGTATGTTAAAATCGGAAATTTTTCCGTTCGCATCGGTGGTATCGAAATCGTAAGTCATTCCGTCCTTCTCGAAAACCAGCTCCACATTTGCCAACGGAGTACCGTTCTCGTCCACGGCCAATACATTTAACACATCCTGATAAGTAGCTGCATCTGCCTTCATCGGTGCCATGGTGAACACCATTCCGAGAATCATTACCGCCGTCAGAATTCCGGCGGAAAGCTTCGCCTGTAACTGTTTCATTTTCCCTTTTCTCCTTTTCTTTGTGCCTTTCATAAGCGTAAATATAAGCTAATGTTATCCTGTTCCGAGGGCCCCTTCCAATTGATTATCGCCGAAAAATAACCCCTGCGTTATTGCTATTTTCTATACAATTTCTTGGCGAAATTGTACAGCCCATTCTGCCACACGGAGGTTTCGTGGCCGCCCGCCGTGTCGTAGAAATCGTGGGAAATGTTCTGCGCCTTCATATATCGGTCCAGTTCATAGGAAACATTTCCGCAGACCTTGTCGGAACGTCCCACCATCACCATCAACACGTCAAAGGGCCGATTCTTGTTCTTCGGCAGATTTAAATCTCGCAGGGGTGCTTTGAGTCCGGTGCCATTCGCCGCTTCCACGGAAACGGAAGGGGAAAAGCTGCCCACCGAGCCGAACTGCTTCGGATATTTGTACGCCAACGCCAGCGCATTTCGTCCCCCCAGAGAATTGCCGACCACCGCCGTACTCTTCCGACCTTTTTTTACCGAAAAATGACGTTCGATATAGGGCTTCAGATATTTCACCACCTCTTCCGGCGTGGCGTCAAAAGGCTCCAGGCTTTCCGTAAAGGACAGCCCTTCCACGCTTTCCGCCGCATTTACGTTGCTGTTGGGACACACCACAATCATTTCCGGAACGTCCTCGAAGTAATACAGGTTCTGCAGGATGATATTCGCTTTTTTGTTCGCCCAGGTCCGGTGGCTTCCGCCCCAGCCATGGAGCAGGTACAGCACCGGATAGGTTTTCGCCTCATCGTAGTCCGCCGGGAGGAAGACCATTGCGTGTCGGCGGGTGTGGGTGATTCCGGAATCGTACTGAATCAGTTTCGGCTTCGGATACGAATAGCCGGGCTGTTTGCGGATAAAATAAGGATCCGGTGTTTCCTCCACGATTCCGTCCCGGTTCGCTTTTTCGTGAAGCGCCTCCACTTCCTCTGCCACCGCCTTCTTCGTCTCTTCTCGCTGAATCCTCTTCGTCACAATGCCGGATTTCAGGAGGACCGCAATCCCGGTTATCAAAAGAATCAGCAGGAGCGCGGCCCGGCGCCTGCGCTTTTTCGTTGTTCCTCTCATAGTTCTTCTCCCATACAATTTCAATCCGGAAGCATTTCATTTCCGGGAAACAAACTCCATATAAAAAACATATACCCAACACCCCGGAGGTAGCAAAAGTTTCGCTTATACTATATACTATTACATACGTGAAATTTTTCAATAGAGTTTCGTTCACACGAAAAAAAGTATAAGGAGAAAAAATATGACTCAGAACAACATGCCGCCGGCAGGCACAACCCCTGCCCAGCGACCAATCTTGGAAAGGATTAAGAAACTGTCCAACGCACAGCTGAAATACATCGCATTTATTTCCATGTTCATCGACCATTTCAACAAGAGCATGATCTACCCGAATCTGGACAGCGGAAAGCTGCTGTACCTCAGCAACTTCTTCGACATCCTGGGACGCATTGCCTTCCCGCTGTTTGCTTTTATGCTGGTGGAAGGATTCTATCGCACCCACAGCCGCTGGCACTACCTGGGGAACCTCCTGCTGTTTGGCGTCATTTCCGAGGTTCCGTTCGACCTTTTCACCACAAAGGAACTCATGAACTGGCGCTGGAACAACGTGATGTTCACCCTGGCCTTCATGCTGGTGACCATTTGGATTGTGGATGTCATCCGCGAGAAAATCGGCGACGAGAAGAAATGGCTGTGGTTCCTCATTTCCATTCCGGTGGTCGCCATCATGTGCCTCCTGGCCATGTTCTGCAGCCTGGACTACGATTACAACGGCATCCTGATGGCCTACTTCTTCTACCTGTTCCGGAACCATCCGTTCCCGCGAATTCTCTTCGGATACCTCTCCGTGGTAAAAGAACCTTGGGCACTGCTGGGTCTCGGTCTCACCCTGACCTACAACGGCGAGCGGGGAAAGCAGTCCAAATTGCTGAACTACCTGTTCTATCCGGTGCACCTGCTCATTCTGGGACTGCTCCGGTTCTACTTCAACATCTAGATTCTCACCGATTTCCGGTAAAAAAAGTCTCTCCCCTGCAAATGTGCGAGGGAGAGTTTTTTGATGTCACAGTTTCCGAGAAGTCTTTAGTCGACGGCTTCCACGCCTTCGTCAAATTTCTTGAACACGATGCTTCCGATAAATCCGGCAATTCCGCCACCGACTGCCGCGATGGCCAGCGCCATTACCACCTTGCCCGGTGCATTAAAGGCAAATGGGGCCAGCATTCCCGGAATCGGGGAGGCGGTGCCCGGTGCGTTGTTCACAATGCCCAGCATCGCGGCGCCCACTCCGGCAATTCCGCCGCCGAAGAAGTTGGAACCGTAGATCGGAATCGGATGGGTGGTGACGATATCCGCCTGAGTCAGCGGCTCCAGCATGACCGCAATCACGTTTCCGTTATTTCCGAAGTGAAGTCTTTTGAAAATCGTTCCGTTGGTGAAGGATCCGCCGAAGCAAGCCACGGCGGCAATTCCCATCGGAAGTCCGGTCAGTCCCAGCATAGCGGTAAGAGCCATGGAACTCAGTGGAGAGGTACAGATCATCTTGATAATTCCACCCAGAAGGAATCCCATGATGATCGGTGATGTGAGGGTCGCCTCCGTAATCGTTTTTCCGATGATCGAAAGCACCATCGTCACACCCGGATTCACGAATGCCGCAATGGCTCTTGCCACCGAAGCAACAGCCAGAGCGCCCACAATGACGTCCAGCCCTTCCGGAAGTTTTTTCTCGATAGCCGGTCCGATTAGGCCCACCACATAGCCGGCAATAAAGCCCGGGAGAATTCCGTATCCGCCCACGGCAACTCCGGCACACATGGACAGTACCGGACTGGCACCCATGCCCATGGGTACCAGGGCCGCTGCCGCTACGCCGCCCATTCCTCCGGCAATGGAGCCCACATCTTTAAAAAATGAAATACCGAAAAGATCGCCGGCAATATAACTCATAATCGCTTCCACCAAGAAGGTTGCCACTGCCGCGTTTGCCATGCCGGACATCGCGGCCTGCCCCTTGGGCATTTTCAAACTAAACAGGGAAAAAGCCGCTAATGTAATCAAAAGCAGTGCAATTCCAGAAATAATCGTAACCATTCATTTCCTCCAAAACCTTACCAACACTCTACTTCATGGAAATATTTTCAAGTTCCTCTGCCAAAGCCTGCGCTCTTTCCGTCAGTTCTGACGGTGCCTTGCTTGCCGAAAGCTTGTTATACAGAGCCCTTGCGGTTTCCGCCGCATCTGACATGCTTTCATCTGCCTTGCCGGCGCTCGCATTCACCTTATAGGCTTTTCCGTCCACAACCTCCACACCGCTTCGAGGCATCCGCGTGATTCGAATTCCGTATCTCAAGATAACCCGATAAATGGCCAATATAATTGCCGTTCTCACAAACGCAATCAGCAGCAGTGCGAATATCGTGGAGGCATTCCCCATCTCGCTGCCGATTCGAATGTACAGCTCCGCCAGGTTGGCCGCAAAATCCGGAACAAACAGGACGATGAACAAGGTCCAGCTCCGCCCTTCCGAATATACGTAGTTGTACAGAAGGTAAATCACCACGCCGAACACAATGTAGAATACAAACTCCGGCATTCCCGTTTTCCAGATTTCCGCAGAGGTGAGCACCTTGCCCGCACCGGCGATGGAACGGGTCACCATCACGCCGGTGGCCGACAGAAATATCACCGGCATTGCGGCAAACTCATCTAAGAGCAGCATCAGCAATGCAAACACGATAACACCCGCTGACGCAACAAAGTTCCGGGTGAACAGATGCACATTAATCTGTGCCGTCAGCACTACCAGAACCGAATAGAACAACGTATAGATAAATTGATTTTTCTTGTTGGATGGATCTCCATTCATGATACTCCATTCCCTCCTTCGAAAATTGTTGGCACAAACAATAAACTTTCATCGCTTTTTATATTTTAGCACAATTACATTGAAAAGTATACACGACTATCCATCGAATTTCGTTATAGCTCATATTCGGAATCCGTTTTGCTTCTACACGAACCCGAGTTCGAGGAGGTACAAATGGGCATCTAACTATATTATCTATATCTTCTGTGTACAATCTCATATGTCTGGAAACACGAGGGCGGTTCACGCTTTTTGACAGAAAACTTGAATTTAGCGTGAACGCAATTCGCCGATTTGGCGGAACTCTAATTTTGAAACAATGGAATGCCACGGACGGTTCACGCCAAAGATGGTGATTTCCTCCGAAAAGCGTGAACTTTTTCAGGAGGAAGGGTTTCACGAGAATAAACACATGGTGAAACCGTGTATAGCAAAAAAAACATTCACGCTATTCAACGAAAATTTTATGAATAGCGTGAACTCGCTTTGAAATTCTAGGCATATTTAATTATGTGCATTCTCAAAACTCTAATTATTGAGTGAATACTCGGTATGGCATGTGATTACTGCTCAAACCAGGCAACGGCACGAATCGGTGAACCGTCGCAGTTCTCCACCTTTAGCGGAAAGCAGCTGAACCAAAACAAATCCGTTCCGCACAGATTCAGGTTCTTGAGGTTCTCAATATTTACAATATCCTTCTCTTCAAAAAGTCGATGATGGCGAATCAATTTTTCATCCGAGATGGGATCCAACCCGATTACGTCAAATCCTATTCCCTTGTAATTTCCGGACAGGATGTATGCCATTACTTCTTCATCTATACACGGGTATTCCCCAAAGTATCCTGCAGTCCCCCATCGACAGTCCCAGCCCAGATTGAACAGCAGAAAATCCGCCTGCTCGGCTTTCTCTCCGGCTCGGCGAATGCAATCCATGGTAATGGCCTGACCTTCTTTCACATCTCTGCAGTCGATGACCAGCGCCTTCCCGATGAACTGCTCCACCGGAAATTCATCCAGCGTGGTTCTCCCCGAAAAAATATGTGCCGGAGGATCCATATGCGTCCCCGTGTGGGTGTACATCTGCAGCAGTGTTTCTTTGAACCCGTCGCTCTCGTACGAGCTGGTTGGATTTAACTTCGGCGGCTCCGTCCCGGGGTATACCGGCATGTTTTCACGAATCGTATGCGTTAAGTCGATTACTTTCATTATCTGTCCCTCCGCGTATCTCTTTTTCGGACATTGTCCTTTCAGCACTACTTCATTTTAAGGAAACTATATCATACTTTTCGCTTTTTCACCAAGTCCATGCCGGTTGCCGGCGGAGATGCGTCCGGCATTTGGTGCAAAGGAAACGAAACCATAAGCCTTTGCGGACTTTCTTGCACCAAGTCCACGCCGGGCGCCGGCGGAAATGCGTCCGAAATTTGGTGCAACAGAAAAGAAGCCCTTGCATTACGCAAGGACTCCTCATTGAACTGCTTACAAGCACATCTTGAAAATATTTATAACGTCATTTTTATCCAGCGGCACAAAAGCATTCCCCAGATTCCCCAGCCGAACTGCCTTCGCTGCCATCACTTCGAAATTGCTGTCATCGATTTCGATTTCCGACAGGCGGCTCTTCAGACCTAAGGTCCGGAACAGGAATTCTTCCACAAGGGCAATGCTCTTCTTGGCAACTTCCATTGGCTCGAGGGATGCATCCAGACCGAATACACTGCAACCGAATTGGTAGTATTTGGATACAGTGGTTTCATTCAGGCAGTACTCCATCCACTTCGGTGTCAGAATCGCCAGTCCCAAGCCATGGGTGATATCGTAAATGGCTGACAGCTCGTGTTCCATCGGGTGACAGCTCCAAGACTGACGTTTTCCGCCCTCCACAAAACCATTAATCGCCCAGGACGAAACCCACATCAGATTCGCTCTTGCCTCGTAATTATCCGGCTGCGCCATGGCAACAGGAGCGTACTTGATAATCGTCTTCATCAGGCCTTCCATCACGGTGTCCAGCATGTAGAGGTCCTTGTTCATGTTAAAATAAACCTCGATTACGTGGCTGAGCATGTCCGCCGCACCGCAAGCCGTCTGGTAAGGACTGACGGTATAGGTAACCGTTGGATCCAGGAATGAAACCTTCGGCTGCATCAAGGGAGATCCCTGACAGATTTTATCCTTTGTCTCCGAATTACTGATTACCCCAACGGAATCCATTTCGGACCCGGTAGCGGCAAGCGTCAGGACGTCGAGAATCGGGAGGCACCGGGTAATCTCTGCTTTTTCTTCCAGAATATCCCATGCATCCCCATCATAGAAAGTCGCTGCCCCGATGAACTTTGTGCAGTCGATGACGGATCCGCCGCCCACCGCCAGAAGCACCTCGATGCCTTCTTTTTTGCAAAGCTCCGCACCGGCCCTCACCGAAGAAACTTTCGGATTCGGTTCAATGCCGGACAACTCAAACAGCTCCAATCTCGCTTTTTTTATTTCCGCCACTACCTTGTCGTAGAGTCCGGATTTTTTAATCGAACCGCCTCCATAGGTGAGCAGTACCTTTTTCCCGTACCTGCTCAGTTCTTCCCCCAGATGACCCAGCTGATTCTCGCCAAAGTACACCTTTGTCGGAATATCGTAGATAAAACTGTTCATACTGTTTTCCTCCTGTTCTCTTTTCATAAAAGTAATATATCGCTGTAAAGGTATAAATTCAAGTATCAGACAGTATATGGAATCTTTTTAATATGCACTCAATAGTTGACATAAAGTTGATTGCAGGATATTGACGAATGTAGTAATCTGTTGATACAGACGACGAAGGAGGTTTACGATGAACACGAATCTCGGGAACAGAATTAAGAATCTTAGAAATGAGCGTCACCTCAGCCAAGAATACGTTGCTGAGCAAATCGGTGTGAGCAGACAATCTGTATCGAAGTGGGAAAGCGGCGTATCAAGACCCAGTACCGGTAATCTAATATGTTTGGCAGAACTTTTCGATGTTTCTTTGGATGCGTTTACGCAAGAAGCACCAGATAATAGCGGCAACGTGAAGAAACGCAAAGATATTTCTAAAACACTAAAAATCATCGTCTGCACAATATTTGGAATTTGTATCTTGCATTTTATTATTTGGGCAAGCCTCTACGGAATGTGCTCACTTAAAGGCGATGTTTTTGCCGAAAATATATCTGCGTTCCTAACCGTTTTTTCCGTAATCGGTACTGCATGCTATGCGTTCCTGCCTACGGCAGGGGTATTGATGTCAGCCGGAATAGTAATAGTAGGAGCGATAGACAAATCAAAGGAAACCGCCCTAACCGGAATTATTCTGATATGTGCAATGCTGTTGCTCCGTCTCCTGCCGCTTATGTATATCCACATGCAAATAGTGTATTAAAAAACCGGTTCCAGTGAGGCTACTTCCTTATCTGTTTTATTCGTGAAGTAGTTGATATCACCGGTTTTTACGTCAAGACGCGTAATCATTTTATTCTGTCCGAAAAACGCATAATTGCCCGATACCACAATACTGTTGACAGATGATAGCCAGAAATTCCATTCTTGATTTATTGTGCAATTTCCGCTCCTGTCAATTTGCAACAGGATTGTGATTTCCTCGCGTCTTGTTACTTTAGAACCGCTCGCGATAATAGCATATCCTTCAGAGTTCCGGAAACGACCGATATATCCAATTCCGTCATAGTTCTTATACATCGTCAAAGCTTCCAGATTCTTATCGATTCTTATGATTTTAAATGTTCCACACCCTCTATGCATAAGACTAGAGATTGCGTATGAATATTCTCCACAGTCAAACATATCGGAGAAATTGCCATCGATATAAAAATCATCTCGACTAAGCCAACTCTCGAATTCGCCATGATTATGATTGTTAAAAGTACCCAACTGTGTTTCAAACTTTTCCGGTGCACCCTCAAAAATATAATTTTCGTTATGACGCCAGAGGATTTCATTTCCTTCGGTTTTTACCTCAAGCGGTTCATAATAGCACTCCACACCGGTAATCATGTTGCCCCCATAAAATGATTCCATTTCGCTAAGACCATGCTCTTCGATATACTGCTTGTTGTATCCAAGACAAGAGATATCGTTCTGTACCAATCGTAATTCCGAAAACGGTCTCCACTTTGATGTATATCTTGTTTTCTTTTTTGGCTCAAAAGCCTTTATAAACAATTCAAAAATTTCATCAATATCGCTCATGTCGTTCTGCTCCTTTCCGCATTTTTTATATATAGCTTTTTGCATGTTTCCGCATTTTTTAACATAGAGTAGTTGTCACATAATATCCAAAATTGAGCAATATATCGAAATGTTTAGCAGTTCACCACTCAGAACCTGCACTCGTCATTCGTTCCGGTCAATTCCGCCCACCTTGCGGACAGGAATCGCGCATAGAGAACCGGTTCCAACCCATAACTCCCGATTGAGCAGGTATTGTTCACTTCCACCAGAATGGTTTCACCATCTTTGGTTACGCCAAAATCCAGTGCATACGCCTTCGGTGCCCCCTCGAAATCCTTCACGCAGGATTCCACGACATCCGCGTCGCACGCAACATCCCACCGGCCGCCGTATCTTCGCACATCGATAATCTCTCCATACAGAACGAACACCCGGAATTCAGCGATAATTTCTTTTACCTCGCTGCAGTATACCGGATAGTCCTCATAATAACTTCCGCATCCAATCAAATCCGCCGGCTCTCGGATAATTCGGCCTTTGAATTTTTTGTTGTGAATCGGTTTCATAAAAACAGGCCACATCTCCGGGTTGGAGTTTACCGTATTTGCCGTACTCTTCCATAGGCGACGTTTGAGGTATTTGCGCAAAACCTCCGGATAATCCATATCCTCAATTTCTCTGTTAAAATCTCTTAAACGAGCAGCAACGGTACCGATGTATCCCACCACCACATCGTCCATTTTGCTTTCTGCCAATTCCTCAAAGGTTTCAAAAAAAACTGTTTCAAAACCCATTTCCCGGAATCCAATGTACGCATTAAAGTGGTCCTGATCTGTTGGGGTTCCGTTTTTTGCTTGTATGAATACTCTCATTTATTTCTTCGTCCTTCTTTGATACTCTCACATTCTTTTGCTTATCATATTGTTTCCTCTTTGCTTAAACTACGATGCAGCAGTCATCTTAGCTATTACGAATTGTTGAAATAACAGGCTTCCCTTTACTGCAAGAACAATTCCAACTAAAGCAACAGCTATCATTGACACTAATAATGCAAGTCTTTTAATAATTCCTCAGCTTCTACACCAAACAACTTAGCCAAAGCCAGCAAATTGGTTGTACTCGGATCATATTTCCCGCTTTCCCACTTTGATACAGCCTGACGACTTACTCCAATTGTTTCCGCAACAAACTCTTGAGTCATCTTACAAGCAACTCTGTGCTGTTTCAGTACTTCTCCAAGGTTCTTCGCATTAGCAGCCTTCTGTTTACGAACGGGTTCTGACTTCGTATATTTTCGCAAAGTCTTAATTATCAGATAAAACGGATAGACTATTACGAGGAGAATAACAATCAGAAACAGAATTGTATTTGAATACTGCATTAGACCAAATTCCATTTTAGCTCTCCTTTCCTTTTGGTATTCCCATAATAACGATAATTCTATGGTTGCACCATCAACTATCGCGCAACTTTCCGGTTGCGTAGCATTAATGAACACTAAAGTAAATCACGTTTTGTTGATTTCTATATTCCCTTAATTTTAATGTTTCAGGACACAAAAGTCAATCAAACTTGTGTGAATAAAATATGATGATTCAAGTTCATTCCGTTTCCGTTTGAACCCAAAATACGACAATAGCGGTTCTGCATTGCAACAGAACCGCTCGGCCATATCACTTATTTCTTCTTGAACAACGCCGCTTTCACAACGCCCTTCGGATCTTTCAATAACAGGATAACCAACCAGATGATGAGCCCAAGAGCTGCAACCGACAGACCCAGATAAAAATCGTTCAACATATCCACAGGAGCAGGGGTAAAGTACTCCGCACCAAGTTCTGCATACTCAAAAATGGCATCCACCAGCCACATCAGAGATGCCCCCCAATACATCCAGCAAAGAGTACCAACTTTCATTTCACTTTGGGGAGCGCCCTTATACCAGACGACCGTAGCAATTATTGCTGCAAAAACCGTTGTCAGTAATGTCATACTCTACATTCCCTCCTTTACGAGCTTGCAATCCCGTATCGCTCTTTTTTCCATAAAAGAAGAAACAGCAAGCATACCGCACCACACAGCTGTAACCAGTACCGCCATCATAACGCCTGCGCTACCCATTTCTGCCAGCATATCCGCGGTTTCACCATTTTCAACTGCCGTTAGGAACGGAAAAAACGGTACCACTTCGCCGTGCCACAGGTGTTCAAATGCCAGCAACGCAGAACCGCCCCAGAGCAGTTTGTTCAGCCAGCCAAGCTTCGTGGAAAACTTAATTCTCGTTGCCTCCTGAACAGAGCCGTCCGGAAGAGTGAGCTTTACCGATTCTTCTTTTTCCTTAGACTTGATTACCTTTGCAGCGACAGTAGTGATAATAGCTTCCGTAGCCGGAACAAGAAAACATGCCATAATTATACCTCCTAATTCTCACAGATGTTTCTACGCCAAACAAAAAAAAGAAGGCGTACCGCCCCTCTTCAGAGGAGCCGTATACCTTCTTGTGTATACATCATCGTCATCTGTTATTCGTTTTGAATGTTTTATCATCGGACGCTTCTGCATCACTACTCAACTTCCTGTATGAGTATATGATAATTTTACCACTGTATAACAAGAAGCACAAGAATCTGTGGTTAGAATATTGTTATATTTCCTTCAGAACTTCTTCTATTAAATTTCCGACAGACAGGTGTGAAACCCCGACAATGGTATTATCGCAATGATTCACAGGAATCAGCAGCCGTTTTGCTCTGCTTTGCCCAACAGCTACTGCCATCGTTGGCGTCACTTCGCCAAACATTGCATCGGCAATAACAATACCAATCGGTCCAATAATTACATCGGCGGTCCGGCATCCAACAACAACTGCATTTTCTCCGGTCGCCGCATGATCGGCGCCGGCTTTCAGCATCGCCGTTGTGGCCGTACTGTTTGTTCCAACTGCCGTAATTTCTATATGTGGCTGTTTGTGCTTAATCGCGGCGACTACTTGTTTTCCGATTCCGCCGCCCTGAGCATCTATTACTAATACTTTCATTCAATATCTCCTCCAGATTATCGATGGCTAGTCATATCCTTCTACCGTCCCTTGTTCCATTTCATTTCCATCATCTCTTGATGGTCGAACGTGGCATAACATTTCTTTCACGCAAGCACCAAATTGTAAAAATAGATTTTGTTTTTTATGCTTTTTCATGAAAATCTTTCAGATTCAATTCACGTTTCAATTCTTCCTCTGACGGAAGATAGGTGAAGTATTTAGATGCAAATATCTGGTTATTATTTTCAGGAAGTGTATATTTTACAATGGAATCTCCTTTATCTGCACAAAGCACTATCCCTATCGGTTGCGTATCTCCTTCATTCATCATTTCACGGGTATAATAATTCACATACATCTGCATTTGTCCTAAATCCTGATGGGTCAGTTTACCCATTTTCAAATCAATGAGAACGAAACATTTTAAAATATAGTTGTAAAAAACCAAATCAATGAAAAAGTCTTGTCCATCCAATGTAAATCTTTTCTGACGTGCTACAAAAGAAAAACCTCTTCCAAGTTCCAAAAGGAAATGTTGAAGATGATCAATCAAGGCCTGTTCCAAATCTCCTTCATACACATGTGTATCAGGCTGAATCTGCAAAAATTCTATAACATAAGGATCTTTCACTATTTTTTCATATTCTGGTTTTGGCTCCGTTTTTTGAATTTCTTTTGCAACCGCTGTCTTATCCTGGCTTGCTAAAATACGCTGATAATACATCGTATTAACCTGTCGTTCCAACTGGCGAACACTCCATGCAGCTTTTGCGCATTCCTCCATATAAAAAGTTCTTGCCTGTTCATCATTTATACGCATCAAGACACGATAATGCGACCAGCTCAATTCGGGACACAGTGTGTCTCGAATTGGAAAAGTACAATAAAACTGTCTCATCTTGCGAAGATTCGATTTATCAAAACCTTTTCCAAACTCTGCTGTCAGTTGTTCAGAAAGATATTCTAACAATCTCTTTCCATATTCTGCACGATCATTTTCTCCACATGCTTTAAAAATCTGTTCTCCAATTTCCCAATAAGTTATTACCATAGCAGAATTTACTGCAGTGCTCAAACGATGCTGTGCAGACACAATAGAATTACGAATGGAATGATAAGTCTGTTCTGCATTTTGCTTTTTTTGCAAATTATAATCCATACTATTTACTCCTCAATTTCTTGGTCAATAAAAGCTGAATTTACCGATTTCAGGCAGGGAGATTTTATCTCCCCGACATCATATGTTCGTTTAGAAAAGTTGTCCCGGTTGCGTAAGTTTCTCTTTGTATGGAAAACGCTTATCAAATTCGTCAGCTTCTGCTTCATCTACAAAATATCCTGCAGGTGTTTCGTACTCTCCGGTTATGCCATCTTTGCAGCCTGATCAAGAGAATAGTCCAGCAATACCTTGCAATATCCCTTTCTCTTAAGCTCCGGTGTGATGCAAATCGGTCCCATGGTCACGATTGGAATATCGCTCCCGTCATCCGCCTTAATCACCGCTTTCATGAAAACATTCTGTCCAAACGTATTGTAATGTTATTTTTATTCATTCTTTATTTCCTCCTGAATATTGTTAACTTCAACTGCATTTCTGCGGGAGGTTGTGTGTGACTGTATCCGCAACCTCCCGGTTACGCTACAATCTCCATTGTGTTGTACTTGATCAAAAAGCACTCTCCTTAAAATTAATACTTATATTTAAGCCTCAATGTTTTCAGAAATTTGTCAAAACTAATTTATCACATTTACAATGTGAAGTCCATGCTCAACGGTCATAGCGAAACTTGAACAGTGCAGCGATTAGTTGCTGCTTCACATAGCCGTCAATCTCGGTCATGGAAATTCCCCCTCTCTGAATAATAGTGCGGGGCAAAGCAACGTTCATTTTACTGTTGACTGGCTCAGCCGACTTTGTGCTATTGCCTTGTAGTAAACACAAATAGAAATGATTGCTGTAATCGCTTCCGTGATCCAAAACGCATTCCAGACGCCAACCGCTCCGAAAATCCTGCTGAGTAAAAACGCAGTTGGGATGATAACCACAACATACCGGCAAAGTGAAATCAGTAATGAAGGAGTGCCTTTTCCAAGTCCCTCCAGTGCGCCGGAAGATGTAACGGAAACCGCCGAGACGATAAAACCGGCACCGATGATACGCAGGGCTGTTTCCCCGGTCTGGATTGTCGCTTCTGAGTGGGTAAACAGCCCAATAAGCTGACCGGGGATTAGCAGACATATCACTGTCCCAATCACCATAATGATACCGCTCATGCACAAGACGATTTTATAAATCTGGCTGACTCTTTTGTTCTCCCCCGCACCGTAGTTATAGCCGATTAATGGGCGCATCCCCTGAACAATGCCATTAGCCGGAAGATAGATGAATGTCTGCAATTTGTAATAGATTCCCAAAATCAGAATATACACTTCGGAATATGCCGCCAAAATAGCATTGAGCGCCGGAACCAAAAGAGATGAGAGTGCAAGATTCAATGTTGCTGGAATGCCGATGGAGTACAGCTTTATTACCATCTTTTTGCTGAGCGAAATGTACTGCCTGCGGATATGCACGCGGATTGGCCGCACAAAATAAACGACCAGATAAATCGCAAGCGTCAAGGCCTGCCCGATGCCGGTTGCCAGTGCGGCGCCTTTGATTCCCATTTCAGGGAATGGACCATAGCCAAAAATCAGAACGGGGTCTAAGACAATGTTTGTTATACACCCACACATCAAGCTGATCATGGTTGTTTTCATGTTTCCTACAGCTTGGAATAGTTTCTCGAATGTAACACCAACAATGATAATCAATGTAAAAGCGAACGCAATAACAGAATAGCGGACGCCAAGTTCAATCACTGTTTTGGATGAAGTAAACATTCCTAAAAAAGCCGGCATCATTGTAATACAGCAGACTGTCATAACAACTCCGTGAATCATGGCAAGCGCAAGTCCCTGCGTGGAAGCTTGGTCTGCTTTTTTGTTATCTCCAGCGCCTAGATAGAAGGCAATCACTGCGTTGATTCCAACGCCAAATCCAATTCCAACAGCATTGATAAAATTTTGAACCGGGTAAACCAGTGATAATGCCGTCATAGCTTCCTCGCCAATCTGCGCGACGAAAAAGCTGTCGATAATGTTGTATAGAGAATTAACCAGCATGGATAAAACCATAGGCAGGGCCATGGATAAAATCAGCGGCAATACCGGTTTTTCTTTCATAAAAGTATCGTTCATTTCTCCTCCTTGGAACGTGTTATAAGCTATTTTTGTGGCGATGCCATGCCATTAGTACGAGAGCAATGAGCATAGTGGCGGTTTCCGCAACAGGAAATGCAAGCCAGATTCCGTTCAGTTGGAATAATTTGTCCAGACACCATAAGGCAGGAACAAGGAAAAGCAGTTGTCTGCATAATTGAATCGCCATGCTGGAACCTACTTTTTCTGTCGCCTGAAAATAGGTGGAAATCATGGTAGAGAGACCGCAAAACAGATAGCTTGCCGCCATAATTCGCATAGCGGATATTCCAAAGGAGCGCATGGCTTCCGACGCTGTAAATAATTCCAAAAGCTGCGCCGGAAAGAAGTTGACGGTCAATGTTCCCAGTATCATCATACCGGAGACCAAAGCGATTCCGTATCGGAAAGCGGAATGCAGCCTATCTCTGTTTCCCGCACCGTAGTTAAACCGCATAATAGGCAAACAGCCCTGAATCAAGCCGTTTACTGTCATAACGATTAGCTGCTGCACCTTAAAATACGCACCGAAGAATGCAATCGCCGTATCGGAATACGCCACCAGAAACAGATTGACGAATGTCACCATAAACGAACTGAGGGCATTCATAATGAAAGATGGTAAGCCAAGGGCGAATATACGGGCAATCATCCACTTTTGTATATGAAATTCTTTGATCTTTATCCGCACTTTTTGCTTTTTCCCCAGCAGCAAGGCAAATGCCAAAATCATGGATAACAAATAGCCCGCAACAGTAGCCACCGCAGCGCCACGGATTCCCATAGCTGGAAAAACACCAATACCAAAAATTAGAAGTGGGTCAAATACAAAATTAACGACCACTCCTGCAATCTGGAACCACATAGGAGCAACCATGTTCCCAGTAGCCTGTATCATCTTCTGGATTGCGATATGCACCATGTTGGGAATTTGCATGAACGAACATACGCTCATATAGGCAAGACTCAACTGATAAATTTCTTCGTTATTGGTGAATGCTCCAAAGTAGGGTTTCATAATCAGTAATGACAGAAGATTGAGCAAAGCACCAATTCCAAAGGCCAGTAACAATCCATGTGTGACGGTAGTATTTGCCTCATTCTGCTTTCTCTGTCCAAGATACCCTGCAATCAGTACATTCACGCCAACGCCAATCCAGATAGATGTCGCATTCATCAAAGTTGTAATGGGAAACGACAGGGAAACAGCCGTTAAAGCATTTTCACTCAACCGCGCTACAAACGCACTGTCTATCAGATTATAGGAATATTGCAGAAACATGGAAATCAGTGGCGGTATTGACATTTGCCAGATGAGTTTTCCAACTGGCGTAACCGCCATTTTGTTATTGGTCTGCATGCTTTCCCTCTTCTCCACAAATTGTCCGAACAATATAGTTTTGTTTGCGTGCTGCGGGCTGACCGGATTCCTGAGCCGGATAGCCCAATGCAATCACCCGCCTATATTTGGGATCTGTAATTGCAATGATGGTTGGAGATTGATGTCCTTCGCCGGTAGGAGCGTAAGTCCCTGCTTCCAGTACAGCGTCCAAAGTCTTGGAAGGGACAGGTTCCGATTTATAAGCCCGTACACTACGGCGCGTCTTGATAAGAGACAAAAAAATTTTCTCCATACAGATATAGTCCTCCATTCTGCTAATACTTCCGAGATACAGGCAACAAAAAAGCCACACAACTATCACAAGATAGCTGTGTGGCAAAAAGATGACAGAATCCGGAAAAGTCCACTAAAATTTTGCGGCTATTATTATAGCGAATTTGAAGGAGACTGTCAAGAAGCAATCATTAGAAATGGAGGTATGCCCTCATGATTTATGTCGGCATTGATATTGCCAAACACAACCACACCGATAAGGAAACGCAAATTTTTGCTTATTTTATACTTGCCTTTTCATAGCGGGTCTCCGATTTACATATTACGAAACGGACATCTGTTTCCGATGCATTGGTTGTTTTGTTTATAATGACTGCATTGAATATCTGATGAGCCCATTTCGATACCAAAATGTTCTTTTACATACTCAATTGCAGCTAGAATAGACAGATACGAATCCCGTTTACAACATCGCGGTCCACCAATCGATCCGATTGCGTCAAGCGCTTTAGATGTCATTTTGTTTGCAAGTCCCCATGATTCCGTAGACAACGGAGTAGAACCGGAGATAATTGATACAAACATACCGGCACTGATTCCGGCTCCACATGCTCCCCAAAATCCACATGCTCCACCCGGAACAGCTTTTCCTCTATGCATCATTTCAATTAGGGCATCCTTAAGTTCTATATTTCCACCGGCATTTTTATACGCAGTGAGCAACGCTGCCCCAACCATAACATGATGCTCCGGTCCATGCATATGACAAAACGAAGCATTCATCATGGTCCGGATGATTTCAATTGGATTTTGAGACGATTCCTTCAAGCACATGGAGATAATGACATCCATTCCCTTTGTGTGACAATCATTACACACGTAATGTCCATTCTGACATCGGGTTTTACTGAATTCTTTTTTATGACAAAGCACACATTCCATCAGTTCATCTTTCTCAAGATAAACAAGCGGAGCTTCACATACAATGCATTCTTCATTGCACTTTTCTTCTTTTATTGAATTCAACATAATTAGGTCTTTCATATTCGATATATCGACTAATTCCGAGTTTAGCGTTTCCATACCATTGTAAATTCCTTTTCTCCCGTATTATCATCTACACATTCAGATAGGATACTAAATTCTTCTCGTAGATAAAATTGAATTGCTCGCTCATTTTTTTGATAAACGTTCAATTTTAGAGTAGCCCTGATTTTCTTCACCTGATCCAATAACTGTTTTCCGATTCCCTTTGACTGTGCTACATCTTTTATAAAGATTCCTTCAATATAGTCGTTATTTAATCCAATAAATCCATCTATTTGATTTGCATTGTCAACTTCATGTACATATATTTCTGCAAGCGGCATCATTTCTTTTACCATATCGAAGTTGCTTTTCCAGTAATCTAGAGATATAAAACTATGTGCCTGAATATTCGTATTCAGCCATATTTGCATTACTGCATCTATATCACCATCAACGTATTTCCTAATCATTTCATCGTCTCCACAAATTCCGATTTGTAACTCGGTTAAAAGCATAGTAGCACACGTACTCGACAAAGATCTATTCATCAATCACAGAAAAAGCAAAGGACATTTATATAGAGTAAAGTATATCACAGGAAGCACGTCAAATTACAGTAATCCAGTGGCAAAACATAAAAATAAGGGCTCCGAAGTATCGATGACTCATACATCAATATCTCTGAACTTCATATGCTTATATAAACCGGACTTTCTAAAATCATACATAGTACCCACATTATCAAGAAGATGTTTTACCACCTTATATGTTCCCTCTACATCTTTCCCTGCACATACAATATCAAGCATTGGCGAATACTCATTATATTTTCCCATTTCCAATGTATGAGCAACTGCCTGTACTTTCCCTGACAGAAATCTCGCATAACCGATATCTTTTTCCCGCAATGCCAGTCCAGCCATTGTGGAAAGCACAAAATTAAATGTACTAAAGCCAGAAAAAATAACATTTTCATATTTCTCATATGCTTCTTTGATTTTCCCCTGCTCCTGGAGTAATCTTCCCTGATAATAACTTTTCATAGGATCGTGTTCTGAAAAATAGTCCAGATATTTTTCTGCCTTGGTGTAATCCTTCTTACGTAAATAAAATCCAAATAAGGAATCTGCTGCATGATGCTGTATCTCTTTATTCTCATCATGTAGTGCCAGCTCATACCATGCGTTAATCTGCTTATCATATTTTTCCTGATTCGTGCATTTATCCGTTATTCTTCTTGCATCAAGCATTACCGCAGTCTGCCAGATAAGCATGTTACAATTCGGATATTCCTTTATAAGTCTCAATGCCCATTCATAAGTCTTTTCATAGCCTTCTTCTGAAAACATCCTGTCCATCTTCCTGATAATTTCTTCGATTTCAGTATCTGAAAGTTTTTTAATTTGATCCATCTGTTTTCCCCCTCTCTGATTTGATTATCCCATGATTTGATTCCCAATCACACCCACGCAACGTAGAATATGGTGAATTTTACGGTTT
>OLPF01001493.1_pt1 | contig 18910 bp, 20 predicted proteins | sample 1673121 | NCBI WGS metagenome assembly OLPF01 (sample SAMEA3136756, study PRJEB25190) | human gut metagenome
CCGTCGAATGTAACACGCCCCTTTCTGTCGCCCTTCATCTCTCCGATATGTGCAAAGCCGGAAAGCACCAGCCGTTTTGCCGCATCTGTCTTCGGCTTACGGAACAGATCTTCTACAGTACCTGTTTCCATCAGATTACCGTGGTCAAGCACTGCGACATGAGAGCAGATTTCCTGCACAACAGCCATTTCATGTGTGATAACCACGATCGTAATACCACGCTTCTCATTGATTTCCTTCAAAAGCGATAAAATAGACTTTGTAGTCTGCGGATCCAACGCACTGGTCGCCTCGTCACACAGCAAAATCTCAGGATCTGTCGCAAGTACTCTCGCGATCGCCACACGCTGCTTCTGTCCGCCGGAAATATGAGCCGGATACACATCAGCCTTCGATTCCAGCCCGACCATCTTTAAAAGTTCCTTTGCACGTGCTACAGCCTGTTCCTTCGGGATCTTCTTCACTTTGATGGGCGCATATGTGATATTTTCAAGACACGTCATATGAGGGAAAAGATTGAAGTGCTGGAATACCATACCTGTCTCCCCTTCCAGATCAATCTCGCCGGAGGTGATAGTATTGAGCCCGTTGATGCACCGCAGCAGCGTACTTTTTCCCGAACCTGACGGTCCGATGATGGCTACGATCTCACCTTTATGCAGCGAAAAGTCCACATGATCCACCGCTTTGAATCCGGAGTAATCCTTGACGATATCCTTCATTTCCAAAATTACTTTTTCGCTCATCATTCTTCCTCCTTCGCATCATACCGAGAGAAATATTTTTCCAGACGTCCTGAAATAATGGTCAGAACAAAAGTCATGATCAGATAAATGATCGCAGCAAAGAAAAACGGTGTCATATCCGTCGTCCGATTTACCGCACTGTTTGTAGCCTTCATCAGATCGATGACCGGCAATGTAGATGCAAGCGCCGTATCTTTGACCAGCGTTACCGCCTCGTTTACTACCGGCGGCAGGATCGCCTTCATGGTCTGCGGCATTACGATGTCCGTCATGGTCTGCCGCCTGGAAATCCCCAGTGCGAAAGCTGCTTCATACTGTCCCCGGTCGATACTGTTGATGCCGCCCCGGTAGATTTCTGCAAAGTATGCAGCATAGTTGAGCACGTAAGTCAGCACGACGGTGAAGAATACATTCATCTGAATATTCAGCACCAGCGGGAAGAAAAAATAAAAGAAAAACAACTGCAGCAGCAGCGGAGTTCCCCGGAAAATCCATACATAAATTTTGCAGAGCCAGCTTAGAGGTTTTATGCGGCTGTTACTGCCCAGCGCGATCGGAAGCCCCAGTGGCAGCGACAATATCAGCGTCAGCACAAACAGCTCTACCGTAAGAACCGTTCCCTCCAGCATAAAGGGCAGAAATTCCATTATCTTATCCATGATCCTATCCTTTCACCTGTCTTAGACGTCAAAAGTTGGGCAGTGTATCCTGCCCAACCGACATGCTTTCTTAATATGATCCAGCAGACCCGACTTTTATCTTGCTGTAAAACGGCATCTGCCTCAATTCCCCTAGTCTTCCAGAGGTTCGAACACTACGATGTCCTTACCGAACCAGTTTTCACTGATCTTGGCAGCTTCACCATTCTCGTACAGCTTACCGATCGCATCGTTCACCTTGTCACGAAGTTCTGTGTTGTCCTTTGCAAAACCGATAACATAGTAGTCATCGCCCAGATCATAGCTACATTCTTTCATCTCGCCGCCCAGGTTCTTGTTGGTGTATTCGCCCAGTACCTGGTCAACTGCGATCACGTCTACTCTGCCAGCCTTCAGATCCATGATGGCTGTGTCGTATGTGTCGTATTCCTTGATATTAGCCTTGAAAGAATCATAAGCTTCATTGGATTTCAGCATTTCCAGAGCTGCGGAATCCGCCTGAGTACCGATCTTCAGGTTTGCCAGCTGAGAAGCATCCGTAACATCTGTGCTGGAAGTCTTCAGCGTCATCAGCACGATCTTGTTGTTCAAGTATTTATCTGTCAGCGCCATGCTTTCTTTTCTCTCAGGTGTTACGGACATGCCGTTCCAAACGCAGTCGATCGTGCCGGATTCCAGTTCGATCTCCTTGGCATCCCAGTCGATCGGCTTGAATTCTACTTTCATACCAAGCTCTTCTCCTACAGCATTTGCCAGATCGATATCAAATCCTACCAGGTCTCCGTTTTCATCACGGAATCCCATCGGTGCAAAGGTATCGTCCAGACCGACTACCAGCGTATCCTTGTCAGCGCTCTTATCGGAGCTTCCACCGCATCCTGTCATCACCAGCGTGCCCAGAACCATGATCATAATCATGGCAGCGCATAATAATTTCTTCTTCATAACCATCCTCCGTTACGTTCCTTGCGTGCGTCAGCGTTTTGTCGCTTTAACTCACTAAACTGTTACTTTATCACTACTTTATAATAATATTCAATAAATGTCAAGTTCAAAAAATAATAAAAGAACTCTTAAAAGTACTAAAACCCGTTTTAAATCCATTTAAAACACTTGCTTAAACTGTGACAAAACGTGTAATTAGCAGTATTCTATGGGTGCAGGGAAACATTCCCCGCAACTACAATCGACAGACTACAGGAAATAAAACATCGGAGGCCGCCGGTCTTCAGGTACTACCCAGCCTCATATCACGTTACCCGGGATACTGCGATCCCGTTCGAAGTTCGGCGTCCCTCTCCTCCACAAAATACAGGTGCTCTCTCACCTGGCGAACATACACAAAAAGGCTGCCTCCAGGCAGTCTCTTTGTTTTCTCTTTTATATTCTTTATTTCCAGCTCCAGTCCTCTGGAACGCCGTATACATTCTTATATAAGAGTCCCTGCATCCGGGAAAACTCCTCCTCGTCCAGCGGACCTCCCGTAGTCATCAGCCGCAGCGGGATGGCATTCCGTCCTTCTGCAATAGGCGGCTGCATATAGAAGTAGTCGTTATAATAGAATCCGTTTCTCTCATAAAATCCGATTCGCCTTGCCGCCATCTCTGTCTCCGGCAGTTCCACTTCCAGACAGATCCGCATATCTGTATCTTCGATCACCTTCTGCAAAATCTTTCCGCCCAGTCCGCCATTGCGGCAGTCCGGATCTACTGCAAAATGCTCGATATACGCCATATCGCCCAGCTCCCAAAGCGCCAGGAACGCCTGCAAAGCAGCATCCTCCGGCGATCTCTTTGCATAAAGATTATAGGCAGGTTCTGCTAAGAGTTCCCGCTGGCCGTTATAATCCCGCCGTTCATCCTCCGGAAAACTCCGCTCCATCAACGAGAACATCTGGTCAAAATCTGCTTCTGTCAGTCTCTCGATCATAAGTCTATTCCTCTTCCTTTCAAACAGCTTTCGTCAGTACGACATTCTCAACAGTATACCATTCTCCATGGCTTCCCGCAAGCCGATCACGAAAAAAGAAGCAGTCTTTCCTGCAACGTGTTATAATACTACTGATATCATCACAAAACTATGGAGCAGAACATGAAAAAACGAAAACTAGGAACAACTGATTTATACGTGACCCCGGTGGCATTCGGGGTTCTTACCATGGGGGGATCTCAGATGGATCTTCCTCTGCAGGAAGGTGCGAAACTGATCCGCTACGCTATCGATAAAGGAATCAATTTCTTCGATACCGCCCAGTATTACGAAACTTATCCTTATCTTCGCGAAGCTCTCAAGGGCATGGATCGCGCGCCGGAAAATCCGGATTTCCCGGTGATCTGCACCAAATGCCTGGGTTCTTCTTATGAAGAAATGGAAGACGCTATCGAGGAGGCTCTTGAGGAAATGGATCTGGAAACCATAGATATCTTCCTCCTTCACGAGGTCCGGCAGGATCCCGACTGGGACATGCGCGCCGGAGCCTGGCAGTGCCTTCAGGATTATAAAAAAAAGGGCGTGATCCGTGCCATCGGTGTGTCCACCCATCACGTAGACATTACTGCTAAGATGGCTCATATTCCCGAGTGCGACGTAGTATTCCCGCTGATCAATTTTGCCAGCCTGGGGATCCGCAACGGCGACGGACCCGGCACCTGCGAAGAGATGGAGGCTGCTATCCAGGCCTGCCACAATGCGGGAAAAGGCGTGTTCGCCATGAAAGCTTTCGGCGGCGGAAATCTGACTGCTGATTATGTAAAGGCTCTGGACTACGTTACCGGCCTTCCCGGGGTGGACTCCACCATGGTGGGCATCGGAAAAAAAGAAGAAATAGACCGGCTGATCGCGTATGCGGACGGCACTTTGCCACGAGATTACGTTCCCGATATCAGTCACAAACGGATCCACATCGATGCTGGAGACTGCGAAGGCTGCGGCGCCTGCATCAAACGGTGCCCTAACAAGGCCATCCACTGGAACCAATACGGCCTGGCCGCAGTCGACGATAACGTATGTCTCACCTGTGGCTACTGCGCACCGGTCTGTCCGGTACGGGCGATCATATTATTCTAAACGTAAACAAAGGAGAACGATACCATGACGACAGCCAGCGATGAATTGACACTACAGCTTCACCAGGCCATGGAAGCCGATTTCCAGGCCGAAAAAGCCCGGAAATTAAAGAACTTCCAGTATCTCAACCAGTACATAAAAAAAGACCAGATTCTCTTTACCGGATCCTCCCTGATGGAATACTTCCCGGTAGCTGAGCTCTACGCGGAAAGCGACCTATCTAAAAACGGCCTGCTGGTCTACAACCGAGGGATCGGGGGCTACACCACCGATGAATTTCTGCGTGACATCGACACCATGCTGCTGGATCTGGAGCCGTCCAGGCTCTTCATCAACATCGGCACCAACGATATGAACAGCACGCCGTCCGATGCTGACGACAAACCATCCTGGATGCCTCACTTGATTCAGAACTATGAAAAGATCCTGCAGATCTGCCAGGAAAAGCTTCCGAAAACGGAAATCTACATGATGGCATACTACCCCATCAACACCCGTATCATCTCCATGATGAAAGACCCGTTCCTCAAGGAAAAATTCAAGACCCGCACCAACGAAAAAGTCCGCCAGGCCAATGCGAGGATCGCACAGCTGGCGGAACAACACGGCTGTCACTATATCGATGTCAACGACGGCCTCGCCAATAACGCAGGTGCGTTAAAACCGGAATACACCGTAGAGGGTGTCCACATGTATCCCAACGGCTACCGGATCGTATTTGAGAATCTGAAACCGTATCTAAAATAGTATTACATTTCCTACACAATAAATCCGCCGCCCAGCACCAGATCGTCCTGGTAGAATACGATGGACTGTCCCGGAGTCGGCGCACGCTGCGGCTCTTCGAAGGTCGCCAGGATCTTCCCGTCCGGAAGGAGCTTTAAAGAAGCTGCCGCAGGCTTTGCAGCATAACGGATCTTAGCCGTGATCCCCGACATATCGTCGAACCCTATGATTCCCAGAGACCGGGTCTCGCCGTCTTCTCCGCAGTCCGCCTGGCGAGCTTCACGTTCTTGCTGCGCCAGCTGCGAAAAGTCGATTCCAAGCAAAATGTTCCCATCAGAAACAACCTCTGTCTTAAAGAGATCCTGATTCTCCCCTAATACCACCTGATTCTTTTCGCTGTCGATCCCGGTGACAAATGCCGGTTTTCCCAGAGCGATACCCAGGCCTTTTCGCTGTCCGATGGTGTAGTGGAGGATCCCCTGATGCTCACCCAGGATGTTGCCATCAGCATCCACGAAATCGCCCTTAGGCAGATCGCAGCCATTCCGTCTGAGGAATGCTTTGTAATCATCGCCATCTTCGATAAAGCAGATTTCCTGACTATCCTTATCTTCCGCATTTTTCAGTGCTTTTTTCCGTGCGATCTCCCTCACAGCCTCCTTGTCCTCCGCATCGTTGAGGGGCAGGATGAGACGTGAGATAACGTCTTCTCCCAGACGATAGAGCATATAGGACTGATCTTTTGCCTCGCTCTTGGCACGTCGAATGAACCACTCCTCGCTCTCCGGATCCTGATACGTCCCTGCGTAGTGACCCGTGGCGATCCAGTCAGCCCCTTCTTCGTCTGCCGCCGCAAGCAGCGTCTTGAACTTCACATCAGGGTTGCAGACGATGCACGGATTCGGTGTTCTGCCGCAGACGTATTCGCTGCAAAAATTTCCTATGACCTTTTCCCGGAAAATATCGCTGACATCCCGGTACAGAAATTTGATCCCCAGCTGCTTCGCCGCCATCTCTGCACGTACCGCACCGGCATCTTCTCTGCCTTTTCCTATAGCGTCAAAATATAACCCGATGACTTCGTAACCTTTTTCTTGTAATAACAAAGCAGCGGTAGTGCTGTCCACTCCGCCGCTTAATCCTAACACAACTTTTTTATTCTTCATCTTCGTCTTCCACATCGTGATGGTGATCTTCCTCTTCGTTTGGATCAAAACCTTCAAGACCCTTGTAAGTCTTGCCATGCTTCTGCGCATAATCATAGATCGCAGCCTTGATCGCATGTTCTGCCAGAACAGAGCAGTGGATCTTTACAGCAGGCAGTCCTCCCAGCTCATCGATGATCTTCTGGTTAGAAAGCTCCAGCGCATCTTCGACCTTCATACCGATGATCATATCGGTCGCCATGCTAGAAGAAGCGATCGCGCTGCCGCATCCAAAAGTCTTGAATTTCGCATCAGTGATCACATCGTTGTCATCTACGCTGATGGTGATCTGCATCATATCCCCGCAGACCGGGCTTCCATAAGTTCCCTTGCCGTCCGGGTTTTCAATTTCTCCCACATTGTGAGGATTCATAAAATATTCCATTACTTTATCATTATACAGTGCCATGTTTCTACCATCCTTCCTGTCCCGTTACCGGAGACCATTCTCTCAGTTTTTCTACGACTGTTTTCAAAGCATCTACTGTATAGTCAATATCTTCTTTCGTTGTAAAGTCCCCGACAGTAAACCGCACTGCACCGTTCATCTTTGTAATGGAAACGCCGATGGCTTCCAGTACATGAGACGGAACCAGGGATTTCGAAGAACATGCGGATCCCGTGGATACTGCCACACCGAATCCATCCAGCATCAGCAGTATGGATTCCCCTTCGATATAGTCAAAGCATACATTCAGATTTCCAGGATGACGATGGTCTCTCGGACCGTTGACCTGGATACCGCTGATCTTTTCTTCGATTTCTTTTCTTAAATAATCACGCAGCTCACTGCAGTGTGCCCGATGGTGCTCCAGATTGGCATGAGCCATTTCTGCAGCCTTGCCGAATCCCACGATACCGGCAACATTTTCAGTACCGGCTCTCCGCTTGGTTTCCTGTGCACCGCCGTGCATGAAATTCGGGATCTTGATTCCCTTTCTCGTATAGAGTGCGCCAACGCCCTTAGGACCGTAGATCTTGTGAGCAGACATGGACATGAAATCGATTCCCAGATCCTTTACATCGATGGGCACGTTGCCCAGACCCTGTACAGCGTCTGTATGGAAATATATCTTATGTTTCTTCGCAACAGCAGCCAGTTCCTTGATCGGTTCTACCGTTCCGATTTCGTTGTTCACCATCATGATACTGATAAGGATCGTATCATCACGGATCGCATCCTCCAGCACTTCAGGCTTCACGAAACCTTCGCTGTCCACATCCAGATAAGTCACCTCAAAGCCGTGCTTTTCCAGATATTCGCATGTATGCAGGATCGCGTGGTGCTCGATCTTGCTTGTAATGATATGTTTTCCCTTTTCTTTCAGCTTGTCCGCAACACCTTCCAGAACCCAGTTATCCGCTTCTGTTCCACATGATGTAAACGTGATTTCTCTCGGTTCTGCATTAATCAGATCCGCCACCTGACCCCTGGCTTTATCTAAACCGGCCTTTGCCTCAAGTCCTACACTGTAAAGACTGGACGGATTGCCGTAAAAATCAGTATAATATGGAAGCATTGCCTTCCACACGTCTTCCTTAACAGGCGTTGTTGCTGAATAGTCTAAATAAACCTGTCTCATAACCGCATCTCCTTTTGCCTTGATATTTCTATTATTTTCTATCTGAGTTTGCTTTATGTAACTTTCCACGCTTTATATTATACCAATTTAATGAAGTTTGCAAGTTGTTTTAAAAACAAATCTTTGAAATTCATAGAAAACTTATAGAATTTCTATGGAAATGAGACGATATGTGTCATCTTTGCAGGAAACACCGATCTGGTATGTTGCGGTGTCCACATACGCTCCGTCATAGCCTACACAGTTCCAGCGGATCTTCGCTTCATAATGCAGGATATCGCAAACCTTGCCCTGCCGCTGCAGCGACAGGATCTCCATTTTCTCCATGGCATCATAATCAGACGCGTCGTAAGCACGGATATTTTCTACATCTTTCGTGTAAAGGGCGTCCGTTTCGACCTTTTTCAGCTGTTCCTGGCCTTCGCTGCACGTGATATTCCCCGTCAGCATGTTGTTTAAGATCGCCACTCGTGTTTTCAAGAGCGATTCCACCGTGCGTGTTTCCGGACTTTCTGCTGCAGCTGTTAAGAGCGTTGCGAAGATGCATAGCATCGCGCAGACACAAAGTACACGCAGCCATCTCATTCCCTTGCCCATAAAGAGCCCCTTTCCGGCAGATCCCTGTGAAGCGGCTTGTCCGCCATCTGCCTGTGCTCTTTCATCTTATCACGCAAAAAGCGGGAAACGTGCTGTTTCCCGCCGTCATTTCTATCCTAATTCTGTCTGTTTTTATCATAGATCTCTTCCGCTTTCTCCTGCAGCTGCTCCCCGGACTGTTCCAGATGTTCCTGTTCACGCTGAGCCTTGGCATTGGCTCTGCGGATTTCCTCGTTTTCCTTTTGCAGTCTGGCCAGTTCTTCTTCGGACAGGTCTTCTACGAATTTCATCCGATTCAAATGTCCCTTGAACTGCTCCCGGAAATTCTCGATATATTCTTTACGAAGAACTGCCTGTTCTTCTTTTTCTGCCTCAGTAAGCCCCTCCTGCTTCGATTTCTTTGCCAGATGATTGATCCGGTCGATTTTTTCCTTTTTCAGCATAAGCCCCTCCTGTTTTGATCTCTTACGTCACAGTATACCACAAAGTTTGCATACAAAGGATGACTTTTCGTAATTTCTGTGATAAAATAGCAGAAGTTTGAAGAAAATTTGCATCATACTTTGGTGCGATCAGCAATACAAGGAGGGGAATTTACACACGATGGAAAATTTAGTCATTACTGGCCTTGGTGCGGTGACGCCTATTGGCATCGGCGTTGAAGAATACTGGCAGGGGATCCTTGATCAGAAATGCGGCATCAATCGCATCACCCGCTTCCAAGACGAAAACGTGCCGATTACCATCGCAGGGGAAGTAAAGGGATTTGATCCGAAAAACTACATGCCTGGCAAACTGGCCAAAGAAACCGGCACATTCATTCAGTACGCTTACGCGTCTGCGAAGGAAGCCATCGAACAGAGCGGGATCGAAATAGAACCTGAAGCTGACCGCATCGGTATCGTCATGGCAACTGCCTTGAGCGGAACATCGATCATCGCAGATACCGAACGCGCCTACAGCGTGGACGGCAAAAAAAGAGTCAGCCCGCGTTTTCTGCCGAAAATCCTGGGAAATCTTGGAGCAGCACAGATCGCTATTTCATACGGGATCCACGGTCCCAGCTTTACCGTGAGCACAGCATGCTCTTCCGGTGGAGATGCCATCTGCGTTGCAGCAATGCTACTCAACTCCGGAGAAGCAGACGTGATGCTGGTAGTCAGCGGAGAAAGCGCTCACTGCCCGATCATCATGTCCACTCTGGCACAGGCGAAGGCACTTTCTAAAAATCCGGATCCGCTGACGGCATGCAGACCGTTTGATGCAGACCGCGACGGCTTCGTCATGGGCGAAGGTGGCGGCGCTATCATCCTGGAAACAGAAGAACACGCACGTAAAAGAGGTGCTAAGATCCTTTGCAGCCTGGCAGGCTATGGGAACAATACAGACGGTTATCATGTAACGGCTCCACGCCCGGACGGAAGCGGTGCTGTCTCATGTATGCAAAGCGCTCTGCGCAAGGCGAACATGAAGCCGGAGGATATTGGCTATATCAACACTCACGGCACATCCACCCCGGTAGGCGACCCTGTAGAAGTGACTGCCATCAAAACACTGTACGGCTGGGAAGATAAAGAACAGCCAATGCCGGAGGATCTTAAATCCAAGATCCCGCCGGTCAGCTCCACAAAGGGAAATACCGGTCACCTGATGGGTGCTGGCGGCATCACGGAAGTGATCGCCTGTGTCAAAGCCATCGAAACCGACATCCTTCCGCCAACTTTGAATTACCATACGCCGGGCCCTGCCTGCGATCTGGACTTCATACCGGAAGGTCCGCGTAAAACACCGATCACCGCAGCTATGTCCAACGCCCTCGGCTTCGGCGGTCAAAACTCCAGTATTATCGTGAAGAAGTACGAAGCGGAATAAAGCCTATATTTACCTAAAATAAAAAATAGCTCCCCTCACTAGGTCCTCGCTGCTGCGCAGCTGCGGAATCGTTCCGGGAGCTATTATTTTATTGAGAAAAAGCAGGCTGCAGCTTTTATTGCTTCTATACCTTGTGCGCTTGCGATACAGCAAAACGAGACAGCGGTCGTCATACGCTGTCTCGTTTTGTGTTATGTGATACTTTACCTCTTATTTTTAAGGATTATATTATGGACTTGCTGGCTAGACCCAATGCCGGACCCAAACCTATTGGATCCAGCACCAAATCATGCATGTAACTAGTTTCTGTAACCAGTTACATGATAGCACTATATATTCTGTTTGTCAAACCCTCTTATTAAAATTGCATGTATTTTTATCGAAACACGATTTCTTCTCTGCCTGTATACAAAGACCTCCGTCCCACAGCCGGCCTCAACAGCTGCGGGACGGAGGTCCCTTATCGTTACAAATCAAAAGAAAGGTTAGAAAGTTTCTATTTCCGAGGGAATCGGATGATCATCTTCGTTCCAGCGCCTTCCACGCTGTCAACCTCGATGGTTCCACCCATTCGCGCAACGGCATGTTTTACGATAGACAGTCCGAGTCCCGTACCGTCCACCACCTGGCTGTGACTTTTATCTACCCGGAAAAACCGCTCGAATACGCGATTCCGGTATTCATACGGGATCCCGATCCCGGTATCTTCTACAATCAGTTCCGTGCCTTCCCGCAGATCGTGTACGGTAATGGTCACCGAACCATTTTCCTTATTGTATTTTATCGCGTTTTCACATAAATTGTAGATTATCTCATCACAGAGAGCCGGGCTTCCTGTGATCACGGAGGATTCTCCATCCAGATACAGGCTGATGCCTCTTTCCTTCGCATGACCCCGCAGACGATCGATCACATCATGAGCCGTATCAAAGAGATCCACAGGCAGTTCATCGTCCAGAGGAGCATCCTCGTCCAGACGCGACAGCTGAATGATATCATCGATCAGCTGTATCATTCTGCCGGACTCTTCCCGAATATTTTTACCGAAGGATTTCACATCGTTTGGTTTCACGATACCTTCCGCCATCATATCTGAAACGCCATATATAGTCGTCAGCGGTGTTTTCAGCTCGTGTGACACATTAGAAGTGAATTCCCGGCGCAAGCGGTCGCGCTGCTCTTTTTCCGTCACATCCACTACGATCACAACACATCCCACCACTTCATCGGCTTCGGACTTGCCATAATACTGTAGCACTTTCCTTCCGTTTCCAGAAGGTTCTGCGCATGCTTGCCGCTCAATGCGTCTTCTATCGCCATTCGGAAGCTCTTCGAGCGGTTCAGTTCAAATGCCGAATCCGGAGCTTCCTCATCACCATATCCCAGCAGCTCGATAGCTGCTTTGTTAAAGGACAGGATCTCCAGGTTTTTGTCTAACAGCAGGAATCCTTCTCCCATATTATTGGTGATTTCCTTAAATTCCTTCTGTTCCCGCTCCATTTCTTCCAGCTGTCGCTGGATCCTGTGATTCTGCTGCCGGATCTTCGTAACCAGCGGCGCAAGTTCATGGTACGGTTCCTCCTCTTCACTGTCATCAAGATCCAGATCGTTGATCGGTTCAACGATCCTCTTCGCGATCACACGAGACAAGATCGTCGCCAGGATCACGATAGCGACAAGTATCGCGATGAACGGAGCTACTACCCCTTTTAACAAAAGCACCGCCATGCTTTGCTGCTGAGCGATCCTCAGCACTTTGCCATCCGGCAGAGCCTTTGCATAATAAATCGTCTTGGTAGACAGCGTGTCCGAATAGCGGGTCACTGTCGAATCACCGTCAGCCCGCGCTTCCTTGATTTCCTGTCTGCCATTGTGATTCTCCATATCAGCCGGATCCGCCTGTGAATCGAACAGCACCTTGCCGTCGGCATCCACCAGAGTGACCCGGTTATCGATCGCATTCATATTCTGCAGGTACGTGTCGTCGTCTTCGATCTGCTGCACCATGATATCGGCTTCCGTGCGAAGTTCCTTTTTAATGACATTTCCAAAATATCCATACAGGATCCCGGAGATGCTTATCAGACACAGCAGCAACACGATAACCGACACCGAAAGAATGCTGCTAAAGATTTTCCTAGTCATTGCCGCCTCCTATTTTATATCCTAAGCCGCGAACGGTTTCAATGCATTTTCCGGCATCCCCCAGCTTTGCACGCAGCGTACGGATGTGAACATCCACCGTCCGGCTTTCTCCATCGAATTCATAGCCCCAGACTTTGGTCAGGATCTCGTCTCGCGTCAGCACGATACCCTCATTCTCAAAGAGCAGACAGAGAAGTTCGAACTCCTTGAGCGTCAGCGTTATATCCCTTCCATCGACGCGGATGATATGCTTTGCAGGACAAAGATAAAGATCTCCTCTGCGGTATTCCGTATGCAGATCCCGCCGGTCGGCACGACGCAGCAGCGCCTTGATCCTTGAAATCAGTTCCATGGTCCCGAAAGGCTTTGCCACGTAGTCATCCGCACCTGTATCCAGACCGACCACTTTATCGTACTCGGTTCCCTTTGCCGTCAGCATGATCACCGGCAGATCCTTAGTGTCGCTTTTGCTGCGAAGCTTCTTTAAAATGGAGATCCCGTCTTCTTCCGGAAGCATGATATCCAGAAGAAGCAACTCCGGTTTTTCTGTTTTCATCGCCTCCCAGAACTCGCCGGGCGTTCCGAAACCGGTCGCCGAAAGTCCTGTGTTGTTCAGTGCGTAAATTACGAAATTTCTGATGTTGTTATCATCTTCCAGAAAGTAAATCATAAGCGTTCCTTTTCTATCAGCTCTTCATTTACATGCTGTCCCGTCAGAGAAAAGATGACCCACTCTGCCACGTTGACCGCATGGTCGCTGATGCGTTCCAGATATTTTGCGATCATGAGGATGTCGACGAAATATTCACCCGGCGTCTTGTCCTCTCTTACAGCACTGATTATATCATCCTTTATTTCCAGAAACAATTGATCAACGATATCATCTTTCTTGATTACAGCACGGGCGATCTCAAGATCCTTTTTCACAAAGGAATCCACGCTCTCCGTTACCATGGAAATAGCGGTCTTCGTCATATCGCTGATATGATCGCCACAGATCTCTTCCTTAGGTTTTTTAATGGACTTGGTGATCTCGGCGATATCCTCTGCCTGGTCGCCGATCCGCTCCATATCGGAGATCATTTTAAGTGCCGAGGAAATCTGACGCAGGTCGCGTGCTACCGGCTGCTGCTGCAAAAGAAGCTTCAGACAAAGGTTTTCGATTTCTCTTTCCCGGTCGTCGATATGTTTGTCGGTTTCGTAGGTCAGCTTCCGCATTTTTTCGGATCCCTCGTTGAGTGCACCGACCGCATAGTTGATTGCTTCCTCGCACAATGCTCCCATGTCGATCAGCAGCATGTTGAGCTGCTCCAGTTGTTCATCAAATCGTGTACGCATATCAGCCAAACCTCCCTGTTATATAATCTTCCGTCCGCTTATCCTTCGGTACGGAGAAAAGTGTTTCCGTCTTGTCAAACTCTACCATCTCGCCCAGCAGGAAAAATGCTGTTTTATCGGATATTCTCGCTGCCTGCTGCATATTATGTGTAACGATGATGATGGTGTATCGATCCTTCAGATCCATGGCAAGCTCTTCTATCTTGGACGTAGAGATCGGGTCAAGCGCGGAAGTTGGTTCATCCATCAGGATGACTTCCGGTTCCACCGCCAGAGCTCGCGCGATGCAAAGTCTCTGCTGCTGGCCTCCCGACATGCCCAGGGCGCTCTTGTTGAGACGGTCTTTTACTTCATCCCATATAGCTACATCCCGCAGTGATTTCTCCACGATTTCATTCAGCTTTGTCTTGGAATGGATCCCATGAGTTCGCGGTCCGTATGCGATGTTATCATAGATGCTCATTGGGAACGGATTTGGTTTCTGAAACACCATGCCGACTCTTTTACGTAAAAGGTTCACGTCGATCTTACCATAAATATCCTGATCGTCCAGCTTTACCGTTCCAGTGATCTTACAGCCCTCCACCAGGTCATTCATGCGGTTGAGCGTTTTAAGAAGTGTGGATTTACCGCAGCCGGACGGCCCGATAAATGCGGTGATTTCTTTTTCCTGTATTTTCATATTTATATTCTTCAGAGCTTTGAAATCACCGTAAAAAAGCTCCAGATTTTCTATTGTATATTTATCCATACTTAACTACCTCGTTGCCAGTTTTTTCGCAATAAAGCCGGAAAACGCATTGATAAGGATGACCAGTACCAGCAGTACAACTGCTGTTGCATATGCCTCATTCGTATAAAGTCCTTCCGACAAAAGTGCGTACATGTGAACCGAAAGGGTTCTTGCAGAATCGAACAGACTGCCCGGAACCTGTGCTACCGTTCCTGATGTGAAGATCAATGCAGCACTTTCTCCTACGATCCTGCCAATGGCAAGGATCACACCTGCCAGGATCCCCGGCACAGCACACGGCAGAATGATCTTGAAAACCGTCCGCAATTTGCCGGCGCCCAGTCCGAAACTTCCTTCCCGGTAGGAATCCGGCACAGAAATCAGTGCCTCTTCTGTTGTTCGGATGATCAGCGGCAGGATCATGATCGCCAGCGTCACCGATCCGGCCAGCATGGAATAACTCCAGCCAAGGGTGATGACGAACAGAATATATCCGAACAAGCCGTACACGATGGACGGGATCCCCTGCAAAGTTTCCGTCGTCGTCCGGATAACTTTGACCAGTTTGCTGCCCCTCTTGGCGTATTCCACCAGATAGATGGCCGAAAATATCCCTACCGGAACCGCCATCAGAAGAGACAGTGCTGTAATATACACCGTACTGATGATCGCCGGCATCATGGACATGTTGCTTGTGTTGTATTCCCAGGCAAACAGCTCCGGCTTAAGATGTACCACGCCGTTTACCAGTATATATATGATCAGCGAGAATAAAACTCCCACTGTGATGGCTGCTGCCAGGATCACGCATATGAGTACTGCCAGAGATCCCGGTTTGTTTTTATATGTGAGCCAGAACTGCTCCCAGGAGCCTTTTCCTGTTTTTTTCATCGGTCAGCCCTCCTTTTTAATGCCATAAAGGAAAGGTTTATGATCAGGATAAACACGAAAAGCACTACGGCTGTCGAAATCAGTGCTTCTCGATGCAGCCCGGACGCGTAGCCCATTTCCAGAACGATATTGGCTGTCAGAGTCCGCACACCATTCGTCAGACCATCCGGCATGATCGCCTGGTTTCCGCAGACCATAACGACTGCCATGGTTTCACCGATCGCTCTTCCGATCCCCAGGATGATCCCGGCCATGATGCCCATTTTGGCAGCCGGAAGCACAGCACGGAAGATGCTTCTCTCTCTCGTAGCCCCCAGTGCCAGGGAACCTTCATAATAGTATTCCGGAACAGCACGAATGTTCGATTCTGATACACTTATGATCGTTGGCAGGATCATGATCCCCAAAAGAACCGATGAGGTCAGAAGACATTTTCCACTGCCTCCAAGAGATCCCTGCACCAGCGGTACGATGACCATAAGGCCAAAGAACCCGTATACGATAGATGGGATCCCTGCCAGAAGATCCACAGCAGGTTTCAGCACTTTGTAAAGCCCCTTCGGGCAGTAGCGCGCCATGAATACCGCACAAAGCAGTCCGATCGGAACCCCGATGAGGATAGCACCTGCCGTGACATACACACTGCCGATGATCATCGGGAACACCCCGTACAGATCCTGATTCGGCTTCCATGAATCGCCAAGAAGGAAATCGGATACTCCGATTTCCTTTATAGCCGGTACGCCACTTGCGAACAAGAACACACAGATGAGGATTACTGCTATGATGGAGACACATGCTGCTGTCAAGAATACGATCTTCATAATGTTTTCACTGTATTTTCGCATTTTCTTGTACCTGTTTCTTTACTTATTTTACGTCAGCCCAGGTGGTGATTTCTCCTGTGAAGATCTTCATGATCTGATCCATGGACAGGTCTTCTACACCGTTGTCTTTGTTCACGATCACTGCGATTCCGTCCAGTGCGATTTTTTCACTCTTAAGACCCTGGCTTGTTTCTTCATCCTTCAGTTCTCTGGACGCCATTCCGATGTCACATACACCTTCTGTTGTGCTCTGGATACCTGCGCCGGATCCTGTCTGCTGGATTTCGATCGTAACACCACTGTTGAGTTCCTTGTACTTGTCAGCTAATACTTCCATTACCGGAGATACGGAAGTGGAACCTGCGAGTGTGATGCTTCCCTTAAGACCGCTTGCCTTGTAAGCTTCTGCATTGTCATTAACGGAGATGTAACCTTCGTCTTCGATGATCTTCTGTCCATCCTTACTCATGATGAACTTGATGAAGTCAGCCGGAAGTTCTTTCACCTCGCCTTTTGTTACGATGTTGAACGGTCTCTGGATTTTGTAGTCGCCGCTCTTGATGTTATCAACAGTCGCCTCTACGCCATCAACCTTAACTGCCTTCACAGTGTCGTCCAGGGAACCCAGGGAGATGTATCCGATTGCTGCATCGTTTCCTGCAACTGACTGAGTTACTACGGAAGTGCTGTTGGAGATCTCTGCTGTATCAACTGTCTTGTCCACATCATCCTGCAGAACTCCAGTCAGCTCTGTAAACGCATCTCTTGTTCCGGAGCCTTCCTCTCTGGAAATAACTGTAATATCCTTGTCGGATACTTTTCCGCTGCCGCCTCCGCAGCTTGCCAGCCCGAACACCATCAGTGCCGCAAGGCTAACTGTAAGCACTTTTGCTAATTTGCTCTTTTTCATTTTTCTCTCTCCTATTCTTTCTTTTGATTTTTTATAGGTTTCTCTTTTGTACAGCCTGTATTATAGAGATGGTATGTTAAATACAAAACCGCAGAGATGTAAAATGTATGTAAAAGAATATGAGGATAGGGAATGTCTTAATGACGGATTTTACAAATAAAAAGACGCCATCACAGAAAAAACTGTTTTGACGTCTTTTTATAAAAACCACTAGGCTTACTTCTTTTAGACCTTATATGTAAGACCCCTCTTGCCGTTTCAGGTCCATGCCTGATAGAATTCTTACCGCCTCATTTGAAACAGTAGAACCATCGAGTACAATATACCATAAATGGGCATGCTCCGCAATCTCTTTTTCAGGAGTTTCATCGAGCGCTCCATCGATCCGATCTAATAGTTCTAATGGTGTTCCGGTTCGTACGGGAATGTCGGCATCGGCTGCAGCTTAAAGAGATTGGCTTTATGCATCCGGTCGATCTTCTGGCGGGTTTCTTCATCCTCGCAGATCCCTTCTCTAATATAGCGATCCAGCACCGCATAAGTGAATCCCAGGTTGTCTTCATCGCTCAGACCGCAAAGCCCGTCGATAGGTACTTTATCCACGAACATGCTCGGAAGGCCCAGAGCCCTTCCTACTGCCTTGACTTCCTGCACCGTCAGCTTGGACAGAGGGCTGAAATCCCCGGCTCCGTCACCGAACTTGGTCGCATACCCTACCCAGTCCTCCGACAGATTGCAGGTGTTTGCCACCCTGCCGTTAACCGTCTGAGATACAGCGTACAAAGCAGCCATCCGAAGACGCGGCGGCAGATTGACTCTCGCCTGTCCTTCAAAACTGTCAAAATGCTTTGCAAGTTCTCCTACTATGCCTTCATATGCATCCTTTATATTGACCACGATGCTTTTGATCCCAAGATGCTCCGCAAGCTTGTGGGACACATCGATATCGAACTGCTCCCCGTTTGGCATCATCACACCGAATACATTTTCTTTGCCCAGAGCCTCTACGCACAGCGCTGCGACCACCGAACTGTCCTTGCCGCCGGAAAGCCCGACTACCGCTTTGCAGCCCTTGCCATTCTCCTCGAACCAGTCACGGATCCACTGTACGATCTCATCTCTTATTTTTTCTGCATCAAAACTCATTTCATCACCTCACGTTTTTCTATGCTATTATATTTATTCTTCCGATTCTCCTGCATGACCATGCAAAATCTCTACCTGACACAGATCCATAGCCTTCAGAGCCGTTGTGTGTGTTTCCGGCATCACGCCCGCGCAGCACTCAGCGTCCACCATGACCTGAAGCTCCGGGAACCGGTTCTTCACCAGCATCGCGTTTGAGATCACACAGATGTCCGTGCAAAGCCCTACCAGCTCCACAGATTCCAGAGCATCCTCCTGATCCAGCTCTTCCAGGCGCTCGATCAGATCATAGGATCCAAATGTCGGTTTGTCGATGATCTCACTGTCCGCCGTATCCAGTTTCGATGATATTTTCCATCCATGGCTTCCGCGAATGCAGTGCTCCACCGGAAGTTTTCGTCCTTCCTGTGTCAGCAGATAATCCTCTCCGTGGGTATCTCTCGTAAAGATCACCGTCTTTTTTTCT